>Ga0210384_10000318_pt1 | contig 75147 bp, 49 predicted proteins | sample IncBWH2MmetaG_FD_160574 | JGI IMG/M metagenome (GOLD analysis project Ga0210384, IMG submission 160574) | Forest soil microbial communities from Barre Woods Harvard Forest LTER site, Petersham, Massachusetts, United States - Inc-BW-H-2-M | ecosystem: Environmental > Terrestrial > Soil >... | reverse complement strand
CGAACGCTTCGAACCCACGGTCAGTTGTCCCCTGGGCAGCGATCTCGCTAATCTCGTCCGAGAAAGAAACGTTCCGGTCGTCGCCACTCCCGATCTGCAAGCCCGATTTACTTGGAATCCTATTCGTATGGTCCAGTATTTTCGTTCCTACCTCGACGCTATTCGCGAATTTCGCAGAGCTCCTTTTCTGAAAGCGGCGACGCTGATTCACGCCAACAGCGTCCGGGCGGGATTAGTCGCCAGCTTTGCCACCACGGGCACTGGAATGCCCGTGATCTGGCATCTGCATGACATGATGAAGCCCCACCCCTTCAGCACCACTATTCGTTGGGTGGCCCTATTCGCGCCCACAGTCTCCGTCCTCGCGGTTTCCCACGCTGCTGCCAAACAATTTCGTGGGTCGCTGCTCCGATTCACCGGCAATCGTCCATTTATCCAAGTCCTTCACAACTCTATCGACTCAGAGCGCTTCCGGCCCGACCCCGCCGGACGCCGGAGCGTTCGCCAGGCGCTCGGACTCACCGACGCGCAATTTACTGCTGCCATTGTCGGCCAACTCACACCGCGCAAGGGGCAGCTCGAAACGATTGAGGCGATGTCTGACGTCGTGAAGAATGTTCCCGGCGCTGTATTGCTGGTTGTGGGTGCACCGCTGTTCAACGATGATCAACGGTATCTCGCCAGGCTCCAATCGGCGGTGGCGCAACTTGGTCTCCGCGGCAAAGTTTTCTTTCTCGGCCAGCGCAGCGATATTAACGCCCTCCTCGCGGCGACCGACGCCGTGGTCATCAATTCGCACCGCGAGCCTTTCGGCCTAATCGTTTTGGAAGCGCTGGCGGCGGTCAAGCCGGTGGTGGCTGCCGCCGTAGATGGCGTCGTGGAAGTGGTCGAAGATGGCGTCACTGGCCTGCTGGTCCCACCTGGTAACCGCAAGGCCTTGGCTTCGGCGCTGATCCGGTTGGCCGGCGACCGGCAACTCCGCGAGTCTTTGGCTGTGTGCGGCCGCGCCGCTATAGAGAAGAATTTTACGTGCGAGCGCTACATTCAGTCTCTGGAAGCTTTTTACGATCGCACGGCGCTCCGGCCTCGACCATGACTCACCACTAGCGTGGCGCACGAGTTTGCCCTTACCTGTCGTCAGTTCTCTTTACAAGCTGTCGAGCAGCCTCGCTTTTGGGCCTCGAAGCGCTAGCGGAAGATTTCTTCGTAGACGGCTTGGACCCTTCGGGCGGTTTCTTCCACCGTGAAATGATCCATCACTCTCTGGCGCGCGCGCGCGCCCATGGCCTTGGCCCACGCGGGGTCAGCGAGGACCTTACAGATGGCTTCGGCCATAGCTGGCGCATCGCCCATCGGGACCAGAATCCCGGTCTGGCCATCTTCGACGATTTCTGGGACGCCGCCCCCGTTGGTGGCAACAACTGGCTTGCCTGCTGCCATGCCTTCGATGATCACCTGGCCGAACGGCTCGCCGGTGGTGGAAGCGTGGACTACCAGGTCCAACTCGGCAGTGGCGCGCTGGACGTCAGGACGGAAGCCGGCAAACTCGACAACCTCGTCAAGACCGAGCTGGGTGGAAAGTTGGCGGACTCGTTGGTCATAAGCATCTTCGCCAAAGAGCGCAGAACCTATAATGACGAACCGGGCCCTCGGGAACCGGCGATGCACTTGGTCTGCGGCCTGAAGGAAGATGTGCTGGCCCTTCCACGGGGAAATCCTGCCGATCAGGCCAATGCGGAAGATTCCAGGATCCGAGTGACCGTTGCCCGAAGGAGCGCTGGACTGCTTGCCGTCGTGAACGACGCCGGCCCTAAGGTCAAGGTCCACTCCTGAGGGAATGGAACTGCTGTGGTGGCGGGAACCGAGATGCAGGGTGCGAAGGGTGGCAGCGGAATTGGCGATGACGTACGCGGGAATGACGCGGCAGAGGAAGCGGAAGAGGTGCACGACCGGGGCGGGCAGATAATCGTCCTCGACGCGGTCGCGGACGTGCCAGACGACCGGGCGGCGGGCGAAGCGTCCAGCAATTCCACCGATGATGTCGGCTTTGAGAGAGTTGGTGTGGATGAGGTCAATGTCGTGCTCGCGGATGAACCGGGCCAGTTGGTAAGCGTAACGGAAGACAGTGAAGAATTCGCGGATGCGAAGGAGCGTAAAAACACCAAGGGAGTCCTTCTTCAGGCCGGCGATATTCGGCGCGAGCGGCAGGATGTAGGTCTCGATGGCTGGCCGGAGGCGTTCAGCAAGTGGACCGTCGGCAGCGAGTACTACAACCGGCTTCACCTTCGTGGGGTCTAGATGGCGGACTAGGTTGAGCAGGGCGATCTCGCCACCGCCCAAGGTTGCAGTGTGGTCAAAGAACAGCACCCGCAGGTGAGACGCCAAGTCCTGAAGAGATTGGTCCGCTGCTTTCATCGACCGGTACTAGGTTGCAGCAGACTGGGCTACAACAACCTTAGCACAACTTCGGCTGCAAGAGATTGAGAAAGCGGAGCTTCTGTCCAGGAGGGAAGGGCAAAATTGCCAGGCTCCGGAAACAGGGTGTCGTTTTAAACACTGCACGTAGCGAATATATAAACAAAAACATATTCTTCATTTTATGTTGACCAACGCTGGGGTATCAAGGTACGGTATTTGGGTCCGGTCCTAGTACTCCTAGTAAAGATATTTATCGCAACTAGCGATTCTTTGCGTTGGATGTCGGGGGAACAGATTGGATACCGTAGTCAAGCAAGGACCCAGCCCACAGTTCCGTTTTGGTTTTTCAGCGAAGCGTTTCAGAAGCCTAAAACAGGCCCTGACCGCTACGGCTATGGAGGAGTACGACCAGTTGGCGGAAATATTCGCTGGCCGCGTCGAATCCCGGCTTGGGAACATGCGTCGACTGACGTATGTGAATTTTAGCTCCGGTTTGTAGGAATCGGACGAGGCGTGGGGGAATCGTAACGACATGCATAACGGAATTACGACCGTTTCAGGGTCCAGTATTACGCCAATTGTTGCCACACCTGGTTTCACTGCCCGAGTGGGGATCGAAGGATTCTTTCGACAGAAGAAGCTGTTCTTCTGGGTCGCGTCACCCGTGGTAATTGCGACGATCCTCGTAACCTTTCTCACCCACAAGCAATATTCGTCGGAAATGAAGTTACTGGTGCAGAACACCAGAGGGAACGTGATGGTTACGCCGGAACGCACCAGCCCGACGAATATCGTCAGCGAGATATCGGAGACCCAGGTCAACTCGGAGTTGGAAGTCTTGCACAGCCACGACGTCATCGACCCAGTGGCGGATCCGGACTGGTCGAATCTGCCTCCGAACCAAAGGGATCCAGCAGCGGCGAAGAAACACGAAACGTTGTTGCGCGCGTTCGAGAAGAGATACGCCACGGAAATCGTCCGCAAGACGAACGTCATCAGCGTAACCATCCTGGCGGACACTCCAGAAAAGGCCAGGAACGATCTGGAGCGCTTATCGGCGGCCTATCTTGCGGAACACCGGCGGTTACAGCGGCCCGCCGGCGCGTCGCAGTTCTTTGAGGGACAGGCCGAGAGGATTCGCAAAACCTGGGACGACGCCAGCCGGAAACTGGTGGACTTCCAGCAAGAGCATCAACTGATTTCGCTGGCGGACCGCGAGTCCGCGCTGGATGCGCAGATCTCGGAAGACGAACGCGACTTGTTGTCGACCGACACCACCTTGCGGGAACTGGACGCGCGACAGCAAGCCAACGCGCACCGGCTCCAGGAGATTCCCAAGCGCCATACCACGCAGGAAAGGGACCTGCCGAACCAGCAATCGGTACAAAGCCTCAACACTCTAATAGTGGAGTTAGAGAACAAGCGCACGACGCTACTGACGAACTATAAACCAAGCGACCGGATGGTCCAGGAACTGGACGCGGAGATCGGTACCACCAAGGCTGCGCTGGAGGATGCCAAGGCCAGTTCCGCAAAGGAAGAAACCACAGACATCGATCCCCTGTGGCAGCAGGTGCACACGGACCACGTGAGGACCGGAATCACGCAACACGAGACCTCTGCACACCGGGCAGCCATCATGGCCGAACTGGGCCAGGTTCGCCAAAAGTTGAGCGAGCTGAAAGAGCTTACGGTGCAGTTCAACAACCTGCAAGCGCAGGCAGACGAGCTGAAGGATAACTACGAGTTGTATGTACAGAAACGCGACCAAGCCCAAATCGAAGATGCCATGGACGACCAAAAGCTCCTGAACGTGGCAGTGGCACAACAGCCAACGTTGTCGTATTTGGCGGAGAAGCCCAAGCCGATGACCAACGCGGTGTTGGGAGCGGTTACTTCTCTGATCTTGGGTTTGTGCGCGGTTTATTTTGCAGAAACGGGAAGGTCGACCATTGCCACGCCGCGTGAACTGGAGGGGTTTTCGCGTTATCCGCTGCTCGCGACGGTTCCAAGAATCTCCTGGTGGGCGGGTTATCTGCCAGACGGCAACGGGAAAGGGGGCCGGCGGGCACTAGCCTCCACGATTTCGAAGCATGCGGAGCCGCTCGGCGCGGTACTTGAGCCCCGGGAAGGAACGCGAGTATGAGCCCCCTCGGAAAACAGCCTCGACTAGAACAAGCCGATCTGCAGCTCGCTCACCTAAGAATGGTTTGCGAAGGGCTGCTATTTAAAATCGTTCAGCACTCGAAAGATCAAACCGACGGGGGTTTCGTCGTTGCGATGACGTCCCCGACATCGGGTTCGGGAGTGAGCCACATTACCCGGGCGCTTGCGGATTCTCTGCGTAAAGGTGGCGACCAAGTTGCGATTTCTTTGGATTGCTGGCACCTGGAACACGACCGATGGGACTTGTCGGACCCCGAAAGCATCATGCGCCAAAAGGCCGTGAACAGTTTCTGGGAGCCGCGTACCGCGGAAGGCTTTCTGCACAATTGGTACAGCATCCAAGAAGCCGTCGCAGCGTCCCTCAACAAGCTGCGCCGCAAGTATCGATACATCCTGATTGATTGCCCATCGTTGAAAGAAACGCCTGATGCCTTGCGATTGGCTCCGCTGGTGGACGGAATCGTCCTGGTGATCGAGGCCAACCGAACCCAGAAGGAACAAATCCTATACGCGGAGAGGACCCTGGAAAGAGCGAAGGGAAGAATTTTGGGTCACGTGTTGAATAAAAGGACCTACGTGATACCGGACTGGCTCTCTCGCCGTATGGAAGCAGTCGGTCTGTAGAGATTTGGTCGACTAGATCGGGGGATGAAGGAAGATGAACATCGTGCGCCGCTTGGGATTTCTCTTGTTGTTGACGGGAACACTGCTTCACGCGGATGAAAAGCTGCATCACCGGCCACGTTACACGCTGCGCGCCGGCGACGTTCTCGATTTGGAATATCGCTACACACCAGAGCTGAACCAGACAGTCACCGTGCTCCCGGACGGATACGTCAATCTGAACGTCGTGGGCGACGTCAAAATCAGTGATCTGACGGTTACGCAGGCCCACGACCTGATCGTGCGGAAGTTGCAAGAGAAATTGAACGACCCAGAGCTCAACCTGATCCTGAAGGAATTTCAACAGCCCTACGTCGTGGTGGCCGGGGAAGTGCCCAAGCCGGGAAAGATCGATCTCAGAGAAGACACCACCGCAATGCAGGCGATCCTTCTGTCTGGCGGCTTTTCGGCTTCGGCGAAGTCTGGCCAAGTGTTGCTTTTCCGCAAGATCAACAGCGAAATGGCGGAAATCCGGGTGTTGAAGCTGACTAAGGTCCGCAAGACCGCCGACCTGGAGCACGACATTGTGTTGGAGCCAGGTGACATGTTGTTGGTGCCTCGCGACAAAGTGGAAGTCGCGTCTCGCTACATCAAACTCCTGAATATCGGCGCGTACTTCAACCCGCTCCAGTTCGTCCCTTAGCCCGACGAGACCAGCGGAACTTAATCTGAGGTTCGAGATCTTGGAACGAAACACCATGGAGCGACTAACAGGTGGCGGGAGTGCTGTCCTCGGAACTGGCGCGGATTCACGCCCCAAGAAGTTGAGTTCCGTGGCAGCGGTTGCGCAATCGATTGGCGCCAGACTTTTCATGGTTGCGATCAACGCCGCGACGGGGATCTTGACGGCGCGCGCGTTGCAGCCTGCGGGCCGCGGGGAACTGGCGGCCATGATCCTGTGGCCCGTGTTCCTTGCCAGCGCCCTGACCCTTGGAGTGCCAAGTGCCTTGACGTTTCAATTGCGAAACAATCCGGAAAAGCGATCGCAGTTGCTGGGCGCGGCGCTCCTGTTGGCCGGTCTTGTGGGCCTGGTTGGCATGGTTGTAGGCGCTTTGTTCATGCACGCGTTCATACCGCAATATTCGCCCCGAGTAATTTTCTTCGCGCGCGTCTTTCTTCTCAATACGCCGTTGTCCGCAATGATGCTGGTCGGGCGGTCAGCGCTCGAGAGCCAAGGCGACTTCGCCGCTTCCAACAAATTATTCCTCGCGCCCCCGGCACAGACTTTGGTTTGCCTTGTGATCTTGTGGAAGACGGGAACGCTGACGCCGGTCAGCGCGGGACTCGCGTACGTACCGATGGGGATTCCCCCATTTTTGTGGATGCTTAATCGCCTGTGGCGAGTGTTCCGCCCTTCGCTACGTTCTTTCGCAGACTCCGCCCGGCAACTTTTCAACTATGGCATTCGCGCTTACGGGATCGACCTGTGCGGGACCATGTCCCTGTACGTCGACCAGGCCCTCGTGGTGCGCTTGCTGGAGCCCAAAATGATGGGCACATACGTGGTGGCGCTGAGCTTGTCGCGCATGTTGAACGCATTTCACGCGTCGGTCGTGATGGTGCTGTTTCCCAGGGCCGTGAGCCAGTCGCCGCAAGTAGTGCGTGAGATGACCAGCCGGGCCGCGCGGATGAGCACGCTGCTGACCGCCCTGGCGGCAGCTGGGCTGTTGTTTTTGGGTCCTTACATGCTGGCGCTGCTGTACGGCAAGGAGTATGCCGTCGCGACAGCGGTGCTGCGAATTCTGGTGCTTGAAGCGGTTCTTTCCGGCGCGACGTTGGTGCTGTCGCAAGCGTTCATGGCGTTGGAGCGTCCAGGGGTAATCACGGCGCTGCAGGTCACTGGCCTGCTGCTGACTTTACCGCTCATGCTGATTTTCGTGCCGAGGATGGGAATCGTTGGTGCGGGATTGGCACTGTTGGTTTCCACGACCGCGAGATTGTTGTTCGTGCTGGCGAGTTATCCCTTTTTCTTGAAGACCCGGATGCCGCACATCTTTCCAAAGGTGGAGGACCTGCGGTTTATGGCCGAGGCTGCCGCGAGACCCTTTGGCCTTTTGCGGAGCAAACGGGCGATGGCGGCGGAGGCCGCGGACTAATGCGAAGGCCGCTGCATATTTTCGTGCCGCACTGCTCCGACGTGCTGACGGACCATTTGCCGCACGGCGATGGATTGATCGCCCACGGCTTCATCACCAATCTTGCAAGGCGAGGCCACCAGCTGCACGTTGCCGCGCAGAGAGTTGAAGTGCGGGAGCCTCTGCCGGCTAACGTTACCGTTCATGAGATTCCGCTGCGCGGGGGCGGATCCCTCTTTTCGCGACTGGACTACATGCTACGAGTGCGGCGCTTGCTGAGCAGGCTGAAGAAGCACTGCCGCTTTGACCTGGTCCACCAGCTGAACCCGGTTTTCACGGGATTGAGCCTTTCGTTAGCAGGGTCCGATTTGCCGTTGGTGCTAGGAACGTACGTGGCTCGGTGGCCGGATGATCCAGATGCGATTTCTTCGGCAGGGAAGTGGGTGGGCCGAGCGCTCGACTACGGACGGAATGTGATCTGCGACGCGCAGCAGCGACGAGCGGATGTTCTGCTGCTGACCACGCCCGCGGCGCGCAACCGGCTGTCACGGCCCAAGGCTGTTAGCGACCGCGTTCACATCTTGCCTCATGGGCTCGATACCGGACTGTTTTCGCCAGACGCAGCGTGGGATTCTCCGGATCGATTGCAAGCAGAACAACAGAAGCCGTCCATTCTGTTTTTCGCCAACGTCTTGCGGCGCAAAGGAATTTACACGCTCATCGATGCGTTTCCTAGTGTTGCGCGGGAATTTCCAGCATGTGTTCTTCGGATTGCGGGGGACGGCCCGGAACTGGCGGAAGTGAGGCGCCGGGTAGGGGCCCTGCCTTGCGCCGGACAGGTGGAATTTTTAGGACGGCGAGAGCGCGCACAAGCGCCTGATTTGTACAGGAATTGCAGTGTCTACTGCCTGCCGTCGTACGGTGAACCCTATGGCATGACCGCGGCGGAAGCGATGAGCTGCGCCCGAGCGGTGGTGGTCACCCAGGCGGGCGGTTTGGAGCATCTGGTGCACGACCGGGGCGGAAGAAGAGTGCCTGTCGGCGACGCAGTTTCGCTGGCAAACGCGTTGAGCGAACTGCTGCGAAATCCTACGGAACGGCGAGCCATGGGTCATTACAACCGCCAACTGGTGGAAACCACCATGAGTTGGGACCGTGTGGTGCAGCAGCTGGAAGAGATTTATGAGCACACGCTGCAAAGCGTGCCTTCGGCGCTCTACGGGCGTAGGCATCGCGAGGTTCTGCCCGCCGAGCGAAGGTCTGACGCAGACGCCCAGGAGCACGCGTGATGCGAATTTCTGTGTGCGGCGCCGAACGGACGGCGCTGAGCTTCGGCCACGCGAGATCAGTGAAGCGGTGGTGCCATGCCAACTCGATATTGATGATCCTGTGGATATCCATGCGCCCGGCCAGCCATCAGATCAGCAGAACTGGAGAGCTGACGTGAAAGTGAAATCGTTCAACTCCTACGGACGACTCGACGGTTTGTTTGCCTTAGTAATGGCGCTGGGATCGGTGGTTTACGGGAACAGCGCGCGCGTACCTGCCGGCGGGATGCACAAGTTTCTGGAGATGCGCATCACGGTGCTTAACGCGGCGTTCGCGGGACTTTTCATGCTGGCGTGGATTTACTGCTTCCGGGCGTTGAATCTTTATGGCGCGGGTGCGGGCACCATCTCTCGCAAGTTGCTGCGGATCGCCAAGGGATGCGCCCTAATGACGGGCCTTCTCGTGTTTTACCTTCTCGCCACGCACACCACGGGTCCGACCGCGCGGATTGCCGTGATATTTTTCGTCACGGCCGCGTGCTATCAGGCGTGCCGCGCAATTTTCGCGACCTGGATCGCGAGCCGCGATCCCCAGTTGGTGATCATTCTCGGCAGCGGGCGGCGAGCGGGTAAGGCCTGGCGCGAGATTCGCACCCAATACCATTCCTCGGTGAAGTTGGTCGGATTTGTCGACGACCGTCCGGTGAGCGAGATGCCACCTGACGTCGCGGATCGCTATCTGGGAACGATTGATGACTTAAGCGAACTGCTGCTGCGCAACGTGGTGGACGAGTTGCTGATCGCCGTGCCGATGAAATCCTGCTATGACCAGGCGCAGCGGGCCATCGAGATTGCGGAGCAAGTCGGCGTCCGGGTCGCGTATATGCACGACGTGTACATGACGAAACTCAGGCAAGACGCTCACCGCGATCAGGAGCTCTTCGGTGAGCTGGTCCCGTTTCACGAATACTACGTAACGCGGCAAGCGGTCAAGCGTCTGGTGGACCTGGCGGGGGCGTTTGCGGGCATTTGCCTGCTGTCACCGTTGTTTGCGGCCATTGCGATCGTGGTGAAAGCCACGAGCGAGGGGCCGGTGTTGTTCGTCCAAGAGCGCTACGGCTACCGTCGCCGCATCTTCCACATGTACAAGTTTCGCAGCATGGTTAAGAACGCGCCTGACTTGATGAAGGATCTGGAAGAACACAATGAAGCCGGCGGACCCATTTTCAAGATGAGCCGGGATCCGCGCATCACGCGAGTAGGGAGGTTCCTGCGAGCCTCTTCGCTGGACGAATTGCCGCAACTATTGAACGTTCTGCTGGGGCACATGTCGCTGGTGGGGCCGCGTCCGATGAGCGTGCGCGACGTCTCGCGCTTCAACGAAGCTACGTTGATGCGGAGGTTCACCGTAAAGCCGGGAATCACGGGATTGTGGCAGGTCAGTGGCCGGAGCTCGCTGAGTTTTGAGCAGTGGATGAAGCTGGATTTCAGCTACATCGACGGCTGGTCCCTTGCCTTGGACTTTCAGATCCTGGCGAGAACTGTAAGAGCGGTGGTGAAGCGGACGGGAGCGGTCTAGGCAGTTGAACAGCTTGCGGGGGATCGATGAAAATTGCCGTGGTACACGACTATTTTACGCAACTCGGAGGAGCCGAGAAGGTTGCCGAACAACTCTATCGAATGGTGCCCAACCCGTCGCTGTACGCCACGGTCGCGTTCCCAGACTGCATGCCAGCCGGACTGAAACAAGCCAACGTTCTGACTTCTTGGATGCAGAAGCTGCCCAAAATTGAAAAGTACTACAGGTTCTATTTTCTGCTGTATCCGCTGGGAGTCGGCGCCCTGGATCTTTCGGAGTTCGACCTGGTGCTGTCCAGTTCGTCGGGCTATGCGAAAGGGGTTCAAACGAACCGCGATGCCGTGCACGTATGCTACTGCCACACGCCGATGCGTTGGGCTTGGTCCTTCCAGAGTTACGCGGGGCGCGAATCGTTCGGATTCGGCGAACGTGCGCTTCTGCCGATGCTGATTCGTGGATTGAGGCATTGGGACGAGGGAGCCTCGCGCCAACCCGATCACTTTGTGGCGAACTCCAGGGTCGTGGCGGAACGCATCCGGCTGGCCTACGGCCGCTCCGCTGAGGTGATTCATCCGCCGATCGACACTGACAGATTTCACTGGGCCGACGAGCAAGAAGACTACTACGTCGTTCTGGCGCGGTTGATCCCGTATAAGCGCATCGACTTAGCCGTTCGGGCTTGTTCCGAGCGCGGTAAGAAATTGGTGGTGATTGGCGCGGGCCCTGATCGCGAGAACCTGGAATCGATGGCTGGACCCACCATCACGTTTCTCGGACGGGCTTCGGATGCTCAGGTCGAGTATGTGGTCTCCCGATGCCGGGCGCTGTTGTTTCCAGGTGAAGAGGATTTCGGCATGGCACCACTCGAAGTGGCGGCAGCCGGCAGACCGACTATCGCTTATCGTGCCGGCGGCGCATTGGAAACGATCATCGAAAATGAGACCGGACTCTTTTTTGACCAGCAGACGCCGCAAGACTTGGGAGACGCGCTCGAACGATTCGAGCGGCAGGAATGGTCATCGGAGGCGTTGCGGCGCCATTCGGAGAGTTTCAGTGTCGAAGTGTTCCAGGATCGCTTTCGCGCCTTCCTGCGGCGTATTGGCGCGCCGATCGATACCCCGAACTCTGAATCACGTGTCGTTCGTGAGCGGGAAGCCTTCGCAGTGGTGCACGCGTGATAGAAGCGCCCGGATATCCAGAGGTGATTCTCGCCGATAACCGGAGCGAGGTGAGAAGCTCCGGCTTGGTGGTTGCCGCCGGATTGGCGGTCCTGGTCATTGGAGCTCTGTGGTTCGGGGGCCGAGCGCAGCTGCTCCGAATGGCGTTGCCTGCGATGGCCATGCTTGTCGCGGTGGTTCTTCACGCGCGCCGCCCGATTCTCTACGTGCAATACACGCTGTGGGTCTGGTTCCTGACCCCGCTGCTACGGCGCATTGTGGACTGGCGCTTCGAATATACCGATCCGAACTTTGTTCTGCTCACACCTTTCCTAGTGTCCGGAGTGGCCGGGCTGACTCTATTGAGGCCGGACATCCGGCCAAAGGTTCGCATTCCTGTCGCCTTTGTCCTGTGCGGCAGTGGCATTCTTTATGGATTCATTGTTGGTATGGTTGTGCATCCGTCCGGAGAGACGGTGTATGGGCTGGTCAATTGGCTGTGTCCCATGTTGTTCGGTCTTCACCTCTACTTGAATTGGCATCGCTACGGCGAGTACCGAGCAGCGATCACCAGGACCTTTCTGTGGGGCGTTCTGATTCTTGGTATTTACGGAATCTATCAGTTTTTTCTACCGCCCGCTTGGGACACCTACTGGTTGGAAAATGTCCAGTATCAAGCGGTAAATCCTTCCTTTGGGCAGGCTGAAGCGTTAGCCATCCGGGTGTGGAGCACCCTCAATGCTCCTGGGCCATTTGCCAACATCATGATGGTGGGCCTGCTGCTGCTGTTCATTGTCCGTGCGCCCCTGAAGCTGCCGGCGGCGGTGGCGGGCTATTTCTCCTTTCTGCTATCCGGGGTCAGGACCGCTTGGCTGAGTTGGGTCATCGGGTTTCTGTTGATACTCAAGAACGTGCAGCCTCGCGTCGTCGCGCGGGTATTCCTGTCGGTCCTCCTGCTCCTGGTTTGCCTCCTGCCTCTGCTCGCTGACCCTCGCGTGGCCTCGGTTGTCGGCGACCGTGTAAAAACGTTCACGGACTTAGGGCATGACGAGAGTTTCAGCGGACGTCTGGATATGTACCGAATTTTAGCAATCGAAGCGATCGAAAACCCATTTGGCCACGGGCTCGGCAACATGACTATGACGCGGCAGGGCATTCCGATTGATAGCGGGTTTCTCACGGCGTTTTTCTCGCTGGGGTGGCTCGGTACTCTGCTGTTTGCGATCGGCGCGCTCTCCCTCTTTCTAGGCAGACCAAGAAATCTTGAAAAGGGTGACGAGTTTGTTGGGGCCAGCCGCGCGATTATGATCGCGATGGTCGCACAACTTGTTTCGGGCAACATCTTTACTGGGATCAACGGTGCTGTCTTTTGGATGTTTGTGGGTCTCAATTTGTGTACTTCGCATCGGCTTCGAGCCGACCAGGCCGGCAGCCTGTCGGAGCCCGTCCTGGACGTGGTTTAGAGGAGGGCGCAGAAGCGATGCTAGACGCAGGGAAGGCGACAAAAACCGATGTGCAAGGGATGAACAACCCTCCTATTCCTGTTCTCTTTTGTGCAGACAGGCGTTACTGCCAGCATATGGCTGTGGCGATCGCATCGCTGCTGAAGAACAATGCCAGACATCAATTTCGCCTGATCTTGGTTCTGGACGAACGCGACGCCGAGGCAGAGGCCCAACTGCGGCGAACGGTGGAACCTTTTCACAATGCGGTGATCGACATTAAGGCATTCAGTGTGAGCTCTTGTTCGGGTTTCCGGGTCAGCGGCCACATATCGCTAGCTTCGTATTTGCGCCTATTTATGACGCAATTCGTGGATTCCGATATCGACAAGTTGCTTTATTTGGATTGCGATCTAATCGTTCGGGATGATATTGAGGATCTTTGGACAACTGATGTAAGCCAGCATTTCCTAGCCGCCGTTCCTGACCCCTACAGCGACAATCACGTCAACCTGGGCTTTCGAGAGGATGAAGAATATTTCAACTCTGGAGTGCTCTTGGTCAATCTGGCGAAGTGGCGCGAAACCGATGTGTTGCCACGGCTCATTCGATACACGGAAGAGAACTCGAAGATTCTGCGATATCACGACCAGTGCGCCCTGAACGCGGTATTCCGCAATCAAGTACTCTTTCTTCGGTATCGCTGGAATTTTCCCGCCCGGAATGCAGACCTGCCTCCGGGGGCTTTAGGCATGACAAAACAGGAGTTTCGTCAGCTTCGGCAAAACCCTTCGATCGTGCACTATACCGGACCTTTCAAACCCTGGTTGTACTCGCAGGAGCCTCACTACAAGGCCTTGTACTACGAATATTTGACATTTACACCGTGGCGAGGCTCTGGACCCTCGGGCCGTACGGTTAATACGGCTGTGCTGAAGTTTCTAAGAATGGAACGGCTTAAGGAAATCCTGAAATGGCGAGCCCCCGCTGTATTTCGAACGGTTCGGCGCTGGTTCGGGGTTGGCGATCCGTTTCTTCGCAAGCTTCCGGGTTGATTTTCGGCGGCATGTTTTCTTTGGCGCACAGGCACAGTGAAACGAAAGGCGATATGAAGGTTGCTGTAATTATCTGCTCCGTTGGGCGTCCGGCAATCCTCCACGATACTGTGTGCTCGATTCGCCGTCAGCGGCTCGTACCAAGGCAGATCATAATCGTAAGTCCAAGTCTGGACCATGTTCTGTCTGACACCCGCGCTCTTCCGGGCGTTTTGTTCGTGTCCTCCCCTCTGGGATCGACTATCCAACGGAATCGGGGCCTGGAATCTGTGGATCCGGGTACGGACTTGGTGGCTTTCCTGGACGACGACATGGAATTGTGCGCGTCTTACTTGTGCGAAATGGCGCGCCTCTTCCGTGCTCATCCAGAACTGGTGATTGGGTGCGGTACCCTGCTGCACGACGGTGGCAGGAGTTCACTGATTACCAGGGATCAGGCCAAAAAGCTGTGCCTCGAAGAGGACGAAAGTCCCACGGAATCAGGTTCTCCTTTTTATGTCCCGCTCGATTGGGCGTACGGCTGCAATATGATGGCCCGCTGGGCTTCCGTTGGCGAGGTTCGCTTCGACGAACGACTGCCCCTGTATGCCTGGCTGGAAGACTCGGATTATGGGTTTCGGTGCACGATCGGCAAACATGGCCCGGTCACTTGTCTGTCCGCCAAAGGAGTCCATCTAGGATGGCGAGGTGGGCGGACATCGGGTGTCCGCTTCGGCTTCTCGCAGATCGTGAATCCTTTATATCTGTGGCGAAAAGCCAAGGTATTTCCGCTACGGCACATCATCATTCAATATTGGCTGCGGTGCCTGGCCGGCAATATTTTGGGAACATTGACCGGTGACCCGAAATGGGATCGCCCTGGGGGGCTTAGAGGAAATCTGCTGGGATTTAAGCATCTTCTTTCTGGGGGCTGCGACCCGACTCGAATCGTGCATATGTAGTCCGGCCACCAGGGTGCGGCCACTCTTAGAAAGGCTACATGCTGAATTCAATCCCGCAACAAAACGCTTCGCGGGCATTTGAGGCGGCATGTATTTCCAGATGTAGCCTGCAGTTTCGGGAAGCGAAAACTGCAACGGAAAGGGCCAGGGAAAATGATAGCAACCGTCCGTGAATCGCTCCGGCGTAAACTCTCGCCTCAAGCCTTCCAGCAAGTCCGTTCCTGTTGGTGGCATAGTCACTTTTATTTGCCCCGTTTGGCTGCCTCGGTTGTGGTCCGGCGAACCCCAAAGGTTGAGGGATTTCCCCGTGGCCACACGTCCGAAATCGTACGCGCGCTTCGCAGTATTAACGTGTTTGCCCCGACAGAGATGTGCCGCGTCATGACCAGGCACGGCAGTGACAAAGGTCATGGTTGGCACAATTACACGACGATCTATTCTGAGATCTTCGGCAAACTCCGCCATCAGTCACTTCGGATCTTCGAGCTCGGTTTGGGAACCGACAACCCGAAGCTTGTTTCGACCATGGGGGTAAATGGGCGGCCCGGGGCATCTCTGCGCGGATGGCGTGAACTGTTCTCACGCGCCTACGTTTATGGAGCGGACATCGATCGGAACATTCTGTTCCAAGAAGAGCGCATCAATACTTTCTACTGCGACCAGCTTGACCGTGTCGCCATACAGGACCTCTGGTCACAGCCGCCCTTGCGGAACGGTATGGACATCATAATTGATGACGGCCTGCATACTCTCGAAGGTAACCTGTCCTTCTTGAATGGATCGCTACACCAGCTCCGTCCGGGTGGATTTTATGTGGTCGAAGACATTCTTCAGGAAACCATAAAGGGGTGGCACGACCAATTGGATGCAATATCGAAGCGGCTCCCCAACCATGAGTTTGCACTCGTCGAACTGCCTAACTCATTAAACGATTCCGATAATAACCTACTTGTTGTTCATAGAACCGAGTAGCGAGATTTGACCGGAACAGAGTTCCCAGTGTGTGGTTTAGATGCGCCTCATGCTGCGCTGCCAAGTCGGCGTTGGCGCAAATAGAGATCGACTTGTTGGTTGGCGCAGCGAAGCCTCCGGGAGCAGCAATTCGCGGAACAGAAGCCGTCAGTGGGGGTTCACTGCTGTAACGATCAGGGGCGGTTCACTCCGCCCTGAACAGGTCATGGGAATAGAAGATGTCGTCAATCCAAAGGGATGCGCTGAAGTCTGAAACTTTCACGGCTTTGAATGGACTGCGCTTCCTAGCCGCACTCGCTGTCGTCTTTTTTCATTTCGCACCTAAGATCGACGGTTATGATCGCGTCCCAGACGTGGTGAAGAAACTGATACACCTCGGACCTGCGGCCGTTGGTTTCTTCTTCATCCTTTCGGGCTTCGTGCTGGCCTCTCGGCACTTTCGAAATAACTCGCGCACTGAAACCGCCGCGGACTTTTACTGGGCGAGGTTTATACGCCTCTATCCAGCTTACCTAGTAGGTTTTCTGTTGTTCGCACCAATCGCGGTGCAGAAGTATTTGGCGCACTCATCGTTGACAATGAGGGAGCCGGGCACTTTCGCCCTCAGCGCAGTTCTGTATTCTCTAATGTTGCAGGCATGGACGCCGCTGGCTCAGGCATGGAACGGGCCGAGTTGGTCACTTTCTGTGGAAGCGTTCATGTATTTCGTGTTTCCTCCCATCATGGTTCGTTTGGCCAAGCAGAATTATAGAAACTCCATTTTGATTATGTGTGTGGCCTGGTTGATTCCGGCGGGCCTGGCCTGCGGCTACATGGGTCATCTGATTTCCGAGCCCGCATGGCGAGCGTATGTAGGCAATAACCCTCTGTTGTGGACACCTCTGTTTGTGATCGGCATTTGCGCAGCCAGACTGGTCCCCATTTGGAGAAAGGTCGAAAGAGGCAAGGCGAATCTAATCGCGACAGCGGCTTTTGCGGGGGTAATCGCGGCGGCGGCGGCATGGCCCAGAGCTTGGAGCGAAGTATTTATAGCCGGAGGCATAGCGCCTCTTCTAGTTTTAGTCATTATTTCTTTTACGAACGTGTCTGGCTGGATCAGCAAGTTCATTGGAGGTGAAATCTTCAATAGCCTGGGTCAGGCCAGCTACGTCATTTACATCATCCAGTCGCCGGTATGGCATTACTGGCAAGCGTTGACCAATCGTCTTCGCCATGTGCCGGTGCAAGCCGCCGTGGTCGCGCCATGGCAATTCTTCTTCTTTGTGCCTTTTCTTGTCGTGGTCTCGCTGACAGTGCAACGATTCGTGGAGGCTCCCGTCCGCGGTTGGTTGGCAACTTGGAGATTTGCCCGTTCTCCAGAACCACGTTCGGTCCGGCCCCTGGAACGTGAAGTGGTCCGCCGCAATCCTGTCAAAGTGGTCTGAACGAAACCGTGACACGGTGCTTCTACTTCAAGCCTTGTGGCGAAATCTGCAAAAGCGTGATGCGGTCGTCTACGTTTACCGTTTCTGCCGATCCGAGAGGCGCGGACTGCATAGTTCCGTTTTCGTCGAGGTGATAGACCGATATTCTTGCCGGCGGCTTGGTCTGAACCAATATTCTCTGCTCTGGAACGGCTAGTTCTTTCTTGGCATCGACGTCGTAGCTCGGTTGCTCGATCCAAATAGCAAGATAGAAGGTCCCGTTGCGCTTCTCCAGCAATAGATGATGAACGCTCGCGAGGTTTCCGGAGAGTTCGAAGTCCAAACCGCTCGTCGGGAACGCGGGGCCGGGGTCAGCGAGGAGTCGAAGCAGGCTTTGCATCGCTCTATAGCTTGGTTTTGGCGAAAAATCGGAATGTAAGAGCCCGAAGGATCCCTCGGGGGAACGGTTTCCGATATCAACCAACTCGTAAAGATATGTCCTTCGGATGCCGTGCATCCATTGTTCGAGAAAGAGGCGCGGCACGTATTTTCCGGCAACGTCTTCGGGTATCCCCGATGCCTTACTCACATCGGTGAGATAGCCGTTCTCGGTGGTGATGACAGGCTTCGCAGTCCACGTTCGCTTTGTCAGATTTAGATTCCAATCGATGCTGCCGTAGCCGCCGTTTCCCCACCCCGAGGTGCCAGGGTTCCGACCGCCGAGATAGTTGTGCATATTTGCGAAGTCGAAAAAAGTGCTCGAGACCGCTACTTTGGAGAATGATTCTGGCCGAGTCAAAGAGGGCCCGACGATCGGAAAGCCTGAAGTGACGGGATCGGATTTTGCGACCCTATAAAGTCTCGCGACGAAGGTATTGAGAGTCGTGGCCCAATTCGGGTCGCGACTCTGGTCATATTCATTGGGCGCTTCGTAAGCCTCGAAGCTTTGGGGCACACGTCGTGGATACCCAGCGATGACCAGATCACTCTGATTCGGGGAAGTGATCAGGGTCGACTTAATACCGAGTCGTCCCAATGTGTTGAGTCGTTCGTAATACGGAGTCCACGTGGTGTCGATCAATCCATCGCGGATATGGCGCACGCCTAGCGACTTGAGAGAATTTTCAACGGATGCGAAATCACCGTAAGGGGTGTCCCCAAAATGTAGATGGACATTGACGCCTACGCTGTCGACGAACGCATCCGCGCTCACCGCGGGTTCCTTATTGTCCACGCGCAGAGAAGCCGCAAGGAACGCGATGCCGAAGAGAAAGAGGAGGGTCAGGAGTTTCATGCGACGATTTTCGCCGTGTCTATTGGGTGAGCGGGTGGGCGCTCTTACCGTGAGGTTCTAGTGTAAGCCAAAGGCGAAATGCTGGCTTAGTGAAGAATGGTGCTTGCCTCGTCTGCAGGACTGTCTTGAGGGGACTTGCCGGACTGGCCCGATTCTACTTCCAGTTTCGCCGGGAGTTCGATGGTCACCACGGCCCCGTTGGGCTGCAAGTTTTGGACACGGATGTCACCGCCATGCTCTCGCACAGTGCCATAGCAGATGCTGAGCCCCAGACCGGTACCTTGTCCAACGGGCCTGGTGGTGTAGAAAGGGTCGAATGCCCGGCGCACATCGTTGAATCCCGGGCCCGAATCGGTGAACCGAACAATCACTTTCGCGCCCTCCAAACGCCCTTCCACCAGGATTTTCTTCTCCTGGGCCTGCTCCAGGGCATGAGCGGAGTTGCTTAACAGATTCACGAAAACCTGCTTGAATTGGCTCTCATTCAACGCAATCCGTGGCAGATTAGCCGCAAAGTTCATTTCCACGTTGATCCCATTACTACGCAATTGGTATTCGCAAAGCATCAGAGAGTCCCGCGCAATCACGCCAATGTCCAGCAGCCGGCGACCTTCCTGCTGCGGTCGCGCGAAGCTGATCAAATTATCGATGATCCGCTTCATGCGCCGCGCTTCCGTTCCCAACCTTTCCAGTTTTTGCCGAGCCGCCCCCTCCGGAGCTTGATCGACGAGGAGATCGGAGTAGCCCATGACCGCGGTCAGTGGATTGTTCAGTTCGTGCGCCACCCCCGCGACCAGTTGCCCGACCCCCGCAAGCCGCTCCTTCTGCACCAGTTGGCTTTGCGCCCGCTGCAAACTCTCCAGGTTCTGCTTGGAATCGCTCAGCAACCGCGCCATTTCTCGAGCCAGCAGGATTTGCCGCAAGAACACGCACACGCCCACCAAAAGTACGCCGATCAGGGTGACCAGCGTCCGATACGGGCGCAATTGCGTGGCCTGCGGGTCCAAAAACAATTCGCACAGCCCGATCACCGGCATGGACAGCACGGCCAGCACCGCTAGATATCCGGGCACGTCTGTGGTTAGCGTCCGCTCATTGCCGGCCATTTCCTCGGAGGGCACGTTCCGCGCATTCAAGGCGATCAGGATCAGCCAAACAATCGGCATATAGTCGGGAACGTCGTAAAGGCTCCCGCTGTAGTATTCCTCGCGCTGCAATGCGGCGTTCAGCCACTGGTAGGAAATGAGGTACAAGGAGCCAGCGAAGAAAAGATGCCAATAGATCTTGCGCCAGGCCCCTTGCGCGACCAGCGCCATTCCTCCCATAACCGAAAGGAGCACCGCGAACTCCAGGACGAACAACACATAGTAGTAGCTATTGAAGGACGTTTTGTTCGGCAGGATGTATTCGTTGGGATATACGAGAAACATGTAGATGTAGACCCACCACAGCAGCAGAATCAGAAAATTCAGCGTGCTGAGATGGAATTTCTGCTCTTGCTGCTTGGAGCCCGGCCGCATCGCCGCCGCGGCCATCATGGGAACCGGCTGTAAGAAGAGGGGAATGTCTGCCCAGAACGGTTCCGGCGTAGGTTGCCGCAGAATGACTTCGTAATACAGCCAGGCGGAGAAGTTGCAGCCAACCATCGCTGCGCCGGTAGCCAGGAGGATCCAAAACCACCGCGTTCGTCCCTGGTTACTAAAGGCCGCCCACAGCATCGCTGCGACGGTAACCGACCACAAAGCCACCCCGGTGATGTCGGAGACCGCCGTCAAGAAGAAACCCGGGCGCGACACCGAGGAAACTATGGTGTACGCCACCAGGAGCCCGGCCGCAGCCGCTATTTGCCACTTCGCCAGCCGCTTCATCTGAGTTCTGACTCCGAATCAAGAGGCGTGAAAACCCGAGTGTAGGATCTATTGTTTCAGATTGGTTGGGATACTGACGCCTGTCCGGAAGTACAGGCCCCACGCAAGCGGCAACAGCCGGAGGTAGGCATAATTTATTATAAATCGGCAATTTAGATCGGGAACCTCTCGTCGACCTGCTTCCATCGGTAAACAATTTGCCTCGGATCTGGCGGCGCACCTCCAAGTTGCGAAGCGGTGGTATAACAGCGTCCCGAGGCTTCCTTAACTGGGTGCACGTAAATTTTGGACCGTTTTGGAGCGAGGAGCAGATGAAGGCATACGAAATAAAGCAAGGATCCACTAACCTCGAAGGCCTGCGTCAAGCCGAGCGGCCCGAGCCGCAGGCCGGGCCACGCCAGGTGCTCGTACGGGTCCATGCGGCATCTCTCAACTTCCGCGATCAGGCCGTGATCGCAGGGCAATATTTTGGTGGGCCGGTGAGCCGCAATTTGATCCCGCTGTCCGACGGCGCCGGGGAAGTTGTGTCCGTAGGCCCGGGAGTGACGCGGTTCAAGCCGGGTGATCGTGTTGCGGCTACGTTTTTTCAAGTATGGATCGACGGTCCGCCCTCTGGACCTACCCCCGCGCTGGGCAGCCCGTTGGACGGCATGCTCGCCGAGTATGTTGCAGTTCAGGAAGACGGCTTGGTGGCCTTACCCGCAAGCCTGTCGTATCAGGAAGGAGCGACGTTGCCTTGTGCGGGAGTCACCGCGTGGAACGCGCTGATGGTCTCCGGCAAGCGCGTGAAGCCTGGCGATACGGTACTTTGCCTCGGCACAGGGGGAGTTTCCATATTCGCGCTCCAGTTCGCCAGAGCCGCCGGCGCGCGAGTGATCATTACTTCTTCCAGCGATCAAAAGATCGAGCGCGCGCTTGCTCTCGGCGCATTCGCAGCTGTGAATTACAAGCTCCATGCGGATTGGGAGCAGGAAGTCCAGAGACTCACGGGTGGGCGGGGTGTCGATCACGTGGTTGAAGTTGGAGGCGTTGGAACGCTGTCGCGCTCCTTTCAAGCGGTCGCTTTCGCTGGAAAGGTGGCCCTGATTGGCGTGCTAGCGGGCCCCACAGGAGACGCAAACCCTCTCAGCTTGATGATCAAGAGCGGCAGTCTCCACGGCATTTTTGTGGGAAGCCGTAGAATGTTTGAGGAGATGAATGCCGCTATCGAGGTGAACAAGATCCGGCCGGTCATCGAGAAGGTGTTTCCTTTCGAGCAGGCTGTTGAGGCGTATCGCCTCCAATTGTCCGGAAAATTCATGGGAAAAATCGTGATCCAGGTATGAGCGAAGCGTGAGAGCTACGTAACGTTTTGAAGTAAATTGAAGTACAATCCCGATATATCGCTGCTGGAAAGAAGATCGAATGACGGCAAGAAGCGGCCGACGGTATGGCATTGCGGAAAGGGATGGGCGTTCTGTGGAAATCCCTCTGTCTTCCGATAGCAGAGTGCTCGCCACCGTCTCGGGCCAAGCCTTGCAGGCGAACCGGGGCATTCCTCTTAATCTCGATTGGGTCGAAGAGGTTCGGGTCAATACCAGCGCGGTAGAACGCCGGGCGCAGACGCTGGTCACGCGCCGCACGGTGAAGAAGGAGTGGCAGGTTGCCTGGCTCCTCCGCGCAATTTCTTGCATGGACCTTACCACTCTCTCGGGTGACGACACTGACGAGCGAGTCCGTCGCTTGTGCGCAAAGGCTCGCCAGCCAATCCGGCACGACATCGTAAAGCAATTGGGCGTCGAAGAGCTTGGGATCAGAGTCGCTGCAGTTTGTGTGTATCACGTTTTCGTGGAAACCGCGCTTCGGGCTCTGGAGGGCAGCGGAATCAAGGTAGCTGCCGTTTCCACAGGCTTTCCCGCGGGACTCTCACCGCTCGATGAGCGCGTCGCCGAAATCCGCCGCTCGGTAGACGCCGGCGCGCATGAGATCGATGTGGTTATCACGCGCGCCCACGTGTTCGGCGGGCGATGGCAAGCCCTATTCGACGAGGTCGCGACATTCAAGGCCGCCTGCGGTTCGGCGCACATGAAGGTTATCCTGGGAACCGGTGACTTGCTGACGCTCCGCAACGTCGCGCGCGCCAGCGTAGTCGCAATGATGGCCGGCGCCGACTTCATCAAGACTTCTACCGGCAAGGAAGCGGTTAACGCCACGCTTCCGGTTGGCCTGGTGATGACCAGGGCCATTCGTGAGTACGCCCACGAAACCAGTATGGCCGTTGGATTCAAACCGGCGGGCGGCATTCGCACCGCCAAGCAGTCGCTCGATTGGCTGTCCCTAATGAAGGAAGAACTCGGCCCCTCGTGGCTCAACGCCGACCTTTTCCGCTTCGGCGCCAGCAGTATGCTAGGCGATATCGAGCGCCAACTGGAATTCCACGCGACCGGAAGATACTCGGCTGAGCATCGTCACCCGCTCGCCTGATAGCTTTGGTAAAGGCCGCAAGTTCACCGGAACCCGCGGTGCGGGCGGAAGGGAATTGAGCCCAATCGAATGAGCATCGTTGAAAAGTTCATTTCCATGGATTACGGGCCCGCTCCGGAAGATCCCCGCGAGGCGCTGCTCTGGCTCGACCGCCACGCCCGGCGACTGGGGCACTTTATCAACGGCATGTGGCAGCCCCCGGCTGCGGGCCAGTATTTCGATACCACCGATCCCTCCACTGGCGAAACGCTTGCATCGGTAGCCCAGGGATCGGCGGCGGACATCAATGCTGCGGTGCAGGCGGCTCGCGCCGCGCTCCCTGCCTGGCAATCGTTGGCTCCGCACGGGCGGGCCCGCTATTTGTATGCCCTCGCGCGGCAAGTTCAAAAGCATTCTCGGCGTCTCGCGGTTTTGGAAACGATGGACAACGGCAAACCCATCCGCGAGAGCCGCGACATCGATATCCCCTTGGTCGCGCGCCATTTCTACCACCACGCTGGGTGGGCACAACTTCTCCGACAGGAATTTCCTGGTTACGTGGCGTGCGGCGTCGTGGGCCAGATCATCCCGTGGAATTTTCCCCTGCTCATGCTGGCATGGAAGATCGCGCCCGCACTCGCCACTGGAAACACCGTCGTATTAAAGCCCGCGGAGTTTACTCCGCTGACCGCGCTCGCCTTCGCCGAAATCTGTCAGGAAGTTGGGCTGCCTGCCGGGGTCGTCAACGTCGTCACGGGCGACGGTACCACTGGTCAGGCTCTCGTGGAGCATCCCGACGTTGACAAGATCGCCTTCACGGGCTCGACCGAAGTTGGCCGCGCCATCCGCGCTGCCACGGCACAAAGCCACAAGCGCCTCTCCTTGGAACTTGGCGGCAAATCGCCCTTCATCATCTTCGAGGACGCCGACCTGGACAGCGCGGTCGAAGGCCTCGTCGATGGCATCTGGTTGAACCAGGGGCAAGTCTGCTGCGCGGGATCGCGCTTGCTCATGCAAGAAAGCGTCGCCGATACCCTAATCGCCAAGGTACAGCAGCGCATGAGCACCTTGCGTGTAGGACCGCCCCTGGACAAGGCCATCGACATCGGCGCCATCGTTGCGCGCGTTCAACTAGAGCGCATACAGGGCCTGGTCGATCAGGGCATCGCCGAAGGTGCGACCTGCTGGCAGCCGCCAGCCCTCACCATGCCGTCCCGTGGTCTTTATTTCCCGCCGACTCTCTTGAGCAACGTCCATCCAACTTCCACGGTGGTGCAGCAGGAGATTTTTGGTCCCGTGCTAGTGGCGATGACCTTCCGCACGCCCCGTGAGGCTGTCGAGCTCGCCAACAACACCGTGTACGGCCTGGCCGCCAGTGTGTGGAGTGAGAGCATCAACGTCGCCCTGCAGGTTGCCGCTCAACTGAAAGCCGGCGTCGTATGGGTCAACAGCACTAATCTTTTCGACGCCGCCTGTGGTTTTGGTGGCTACCGGGAAAGCGGCTACGGCCGTGAAGGCGGCAGGGAAGGCCTCCTCGAATATCTCGAGCCGGCGTGGTTCAAGCACGCACCCGCAGCCAAACACGCCCCTGCGGTCACGGATCAGCCGCCCGAGGAAAGCGCTGACGTCGCAGCCCCACCGATCGATCGTACGGTAAAGCTTTACATAGGTGGCAAGCAGGCTCGCCCAGACTCTGGCTACAGCGTGGAGGTACGCGATGCGGGCGGCCGCGTCCTCGGCGAATCTCCCCTCGGGAACCGCAAGGACATTCGCAATGCAGTGGAAGCCGCCCGCAAAGCGGAAGCCTCGTGGGCCAAGACTACGGCTCACAATCGAGCCCAAGTCCTCTACTACATCGCCGAGAACCTTTCCCAGCGAGCCAGCGAAATCGCCGGCCGTCTCGCCGCCAGCGTAGGACAAAAACAAGCCGATGCGGAAGTTCAATGCGGCATCGAACGTATTTTTTCCTACGCCGCCTGGGCCGACAAATATGACGGTGCCGTGCACGATCCCCCTTTTCGAAGCATCGCGCTGGCCATGCATGAAGCGGTCGGCACTGTTGGCGTGATCTGTCCTCGGGAAGTGCCGCTGCTAGGTTTCTTGTCGCTGGTGATGCCCGCGCTCGCGGTTGGCAATACAGTGGTAGCCATTCCGTCAGAGACTTATCCGCTCATCGCCGGTGACATCTACCAGGTATTCGAAACCAGTGACCTGCCAGGCGGCGCGGTGAACATGGTGACGGGCCGTTCTTCGGAGTTGACGAGGGTTCTAGCCGAGCACGCGGACGTCGACGCCGTCTGGTGTTTCACCGATCAAGCCAGTAGCACGGCCGTGAAGTCCCTGTCCGTTGGCAATCTCAAGCAGGTCTTCACCAACGAGGGCCGCGCCATCGATTGGTTCAAGCTAGACCAAGGCGAAGGCCGCTGGTTCCTCGGCCACGCCGTCCAAGTCAAGAACATTTGGGTACCTTACGGGGAATAGCATCGGCGGGTGACGGCTGGTATTCTCCCGAGGCTGCCCTTATGAAATGCATCTGCCGAGCGAAACCCAGCGGCTTATCTGTTGCAGCACGCCGAAATATCCAGTTATGACGAAAAGCAAAATAGCGCTGGCACTCCGGGTGGCTAAGCCCACCGCCCCGCCCCTCCCTCCCGAAGAAACAGGTCGGCACCGGAGTGCCGGTGACCTCATCCTTTGTAGTCCAAGTCGTATCGTATGTCAACTATATATATTTAGTAATAGTCCAGGCGCCCGGCGGGTTCCACCACCCGCCGCAGGTGCCCCGCCCGGACGTTGCTCGTTTGAACAATTCCGTCCGCAAAGAGAATTCCCCCGCCGCCGCCCCGGCCTAATATCGGATGCAAGGTTCGACACACAAAATGCTTCCAGAGCGCAGACAATTCGCGCGCTTGACTCCGCGAGCTCCGCTGTTCGTCCACTTGGACGAATCCAAACGCGGGCTTGTGCTCGACGTGTGTGAAGGCGGTCTGGCCGTCGCCAGCCTGGTCCCGAAGAGTCCGGACGAAATCATCTCTCTCGCCTTCGATATTCCCGAAGCTAACGTTCACGTCGAAACCAAAGCCCAGGTTGCTTGGACCAGAGATTCGGGTCACCTAAGCGGCGCCCGTTTTGTGGACATCGACGACGCGTCCCGTCAGCACCTTGAGGAGTGGATATCCGCCAGGGCCAACGAAGCGCGCCTGCTCGCCGGGCCAACGGCCCCGGAAGAGACTGCTGATCCGGACTTCGCGACGGACACAACCGATGTTTCACTCACCTCGGTTCCACAAGTCCAGACGGACTCAGCGACGGCGCGATCGAGCTTCTCTCTGATTCCACTGCAATTAACAGGGGAGTCCAATTCAAACGTCAAAGGAAATGAAAGTCTCATTCCCGAGGGCACGTCTCGCTATCCGGTCAAGCTCTTCCTGGCAGTGGTGCTGCTCTCCTGGGCGCTCGTTTTTCTGGGCTATCGTATGGGAATCATGGACGTCAGCCCGCACGTCACCCAGGTAACAGCCTCTACCAAGCTCTCCGCACCTTCTTCCAAAAGTTCAGTCGATCCAGTCGACCGGTCATCCCTGGTCACCTCGTTGTCCCCGAATGCCGCTTCCTGGAACGATCCTGGCGTCGTGCTTCAGGTGGGTGCCATGGCAGAGGAGAGCAATGCGGATGCCCTTGCCGAGATTCTGCAGAAGAGAAACTTCCCGGCGTTCGTGTTCAAGCGCGGCGGCGACCGTTTCTATAAAGTCGCCGTAGGCCCTTTCAATGGCGCCGACGCAGATTCTACTGCCAAGGTCCGGAGCGATCTTGAAAAGCAGGGTTTCACACCCATCCTCAAGCCCTGGCTCCCCGAATGAAGCGGGTGGCGGAGATTGGAGTCTAGTTTCCCCGGGCTTCGTCGAACCATTTCTCCAGCAACGCTTCGGCTTCCGCCTTCATTTCATCGAAAGATACGCCCATTCCCATATTCGACTGCGAGTAAATTACCCGACCCATCGTATCGATCGTCTGCTCCTGATATGTGATCTGGACCCTTACGGGAGTGCCGAGAGGAAGTGGGTTCAGCATGTCCATGTAGCAGCCATGGCGGCTCAACTCGCTCGTGCGAGCGGTCATCCCCACTTTGGTCTGCAGTTCGGTGATCTGCGCGGACGCAAAGAAAGGGTAGCGTGGGCCCCGGCGGCGTTCATCCACGTGCAGTGTCCTCCTGATTGGTACAAGCGTGCAGAGCTGATAGCCGCAATTCTACTCATGATCCGCCCCTGCGCCAGAGGAATCTTCGGACTTAAGGAATCCCAGCCATGTCAGAACACCTTACCGAGTCACCCGGCTGATCCCTGTCTCTGGATTTCTGTGTCCCTGCCACAGTACTAGATTGAGTCTATTCGGCGTTGCGATTGTACAAGCCCGGCAGACCGCGATCGACCTACCGCCCACCGCTTTCCTTTGCTCTGGAAACTGATCGAGGAATATCTCCAGCCTTAGATGGATTTCCCTTAGGCTTATCCGGTGCCACCGTCCTATATATAATTGAGGACATGTCCCGAATCCTTGGCTCCCGCCCGCAGGATTTGCCAGACACTATTCGTTACTGTGAGTTTCCTGGGGAGAGCAGCTTGTGAACACCCCGACAACCGTGATTGGACAATCGGTGCATGCATTGCACCGAGTCGTCATCGAACACGTGGAGCCCGAAATTGACAATGGGAGGTTCCCGATCAAACGCACCGTCGGCGAACAGGTGCGCGTTCGGGCGGATATTTTTGGCGATGGCCACGATCTGCTGGGTGCAGTCATTCTCTTTCGGCCAGCGGACAAGACCGAGTGGATCGAAGCGCCCATGCGTCTGGTTGAAAATGATCGATGGGAGGGCGTTTTCAAGGTCGATACCCTCGGGCGTTACGCATATACGGTCGTGGCCTGGGTCGACCACCTGCGCACTTGGAACGGCGATCTATTGAAAAGGGCGGAAGCAGGTCAGGATATTTCGGTCGATGTGCTTGTCGGGGCCGAGATTGTGCAAGCTTCTGCGGATCGCGCGCGCGGAGCGGATTCCAAGAAGCTGGCCGAAGCCGCCATGGAGTTGAAAGGGTTTTCGACCAACGATCGGGAGGCGGCCCTGAGGGCTGCGCAAAGCCCAGAATTAGGGCTCCTGGTGAACCGCAATCGCGACCGGAGCGCCGACACCACGTATGAACAAGAATTGATCGTCGTGGTCGATCCGGACAAGGCACGCTTTAGCGCCTGGTACGAGATGTTCCCCCGCTCGTGCGCCGCCGATCCCGGACGCCACGGCACCTTTCGCGATTGCATCGATCGGCTCGACTATATTGCAGGCATGGGATTTGACGTCCTGTACTTGCCGCCGATCCATCCCATCGGGAGAACCGAGCGAAAGGGCAAGAACAACTCATCTTCTCCCTCGCCCGACGACACTGGAAGTCCGTGGGCCATTGGGGCGAAAGAGGGTGGGCACAAAGCGATTCATCCGCAGCTTGGGACTCTAGACGACCTGAAACTCCTTCAGCGAAAGGCGCGCGAACTTGGCATCGATCTCGCGCTCGATATCGCATTTCAATGCTCGCCGGACCATCCTTACGCGAAAGAGCATCGCCAATGGTTTCGCGAGCGTCCGGATGGTACGATCCAGTACGCCGAGAATCCTCCGAAGAAATATCAAGACATCTACCCGTTCGATTTCGAAAGCGAACACGCTTCGCAGCTCTGGGAAGAACTGAAAAGCGTGGTCCTTTACTGGATCGGACAGGGAATTCGAATTTTCCGAGTCGATAATCCGCACACCAAGCCGTTTGCGTTTTGGGAGTGGTTAATCACCACCGTGAAGCGGGATCATCCAGAAGTAATTTTCCTGGCCGAGGCATTTACTCGTCCCAAAGTGATGTATCAGCTGGCCAAGCTCGGCTTCACACAGTCGTATACCTATTTTGCCTGGAAGAATGAAAATTGGGAGCTGACGCAGTATTTCACGGAACTCAGCGATCCTATGGTACAGGAGTTTTTTCGCCCCAACCTGTGGCCGAACACTCCGGACATCCTCAACGCCTATTTGCAGAAGGGCGGGCGGCCCGCATTCATTTCGCGGCTGATCTTGGCGGGCACTCTGGGAGCAAGTTACGGCGTATACGGGCCGGCGTTTGAGCTGTGCGAGAACCGGCCCGTGAGAGAGGGAAGTGAGGAATACCTGGACTCGGAGAAATATCAAATTCGCGCGTGGGATATCGCCAATCCGAACAGCCTGAAGAACCTCATCGCTCACGTGAACGGCATTCGACGGTCTAGCCCTGCCTTACAGATCAATTCAGGCCTGAAATTCCATCCCGTAGACAATGAGAAATTGATTGCCTATAGCAAGATATCCGAAGACCACTCCGACATGCTCCTGGTGGTAGTAAATCTGGACCCCCGCGGTACGCAATCCGGTTGGGTAAGCGTCGCTGTACAGGAGTTGCGCCTGGGCACGCAAGAGTCTTACCAGGTGCACGATTTATTGACCGATGCGCGCTACGTTTGGCATGGCTCGCGAAACTATGTTCAACTGGACCCAGCGGACCTGCCCGCGCACATTTTTCGGGTGCATCCGATAGGCTGAGCGGTGCCAACTGGGAGTTGCTAAGCTAATCGCAACAAGAGAATAGGAGAGTCGACCGTTGGCGCTGCATGATGAGAATCTCTGGTACAAGGATGCCGTCGTCTATCAGCTTCACGTGCGGACGTTCTGCGACAGCGATGGCAACGGCATCGGAGACTTTCGCGGACTGACCAATAAGCTGGACTATCTGCAAGAGTTGGGCATCAACGCCGTCTGGCTGTTGCCCTTCTATCCCTCGCCATTGCGTGATGATGGCTACGACATTGCCGACTACACATCGGTCAATCCCACCTACGGATCAGTGGAAGATTTCAAGACATTCCTGACCGCAGCTCACGACCGTCACATCCGGGTGATCATCGAGATGGTGATGAACCACACCTCCGATCAACATCCGTGGTTCCAGGAGGCGCGCAGCTCTCGGGACAATCCCAAGCGTGACTGGTACGTATGGAGCGAGACAGACACGCGGTACCACGGTGTGCGGATCATCTTCTTGGACACGGAAATGTCCAACTGGGCCTGGGATCCCATTTCCAAATCCTACTATTGGCACCGGTTTTTCAACCACCAGCCGGATTTGAATTTCGACAATCCCGCTGTCCGCGAGGCCATGTGGGAGGTAATGAAATTCTGGTTGGACATCGGCGTCGACGGCTTCCGGCTAGATGCCGTCCCGTATCTTGTCGAGCGCGACGGAACCTCCTGCGAAAACCTGCCGGAAACCCACGCCGTCATACGGGACCTGCGCAAACGCCTGGACGTTGCATATCCCGGTAAAATGCTTCTGGCGGAGGCCAATCAATGGCCCGCGGATGTGCGCGCGTACTTCGGCGACGGCGACGAATTTCACATGGCCTTTCACTTTCCCCTGATGCCCAGAATGTTCATGGCCGTCAAGCTGGAAGACCGCAAACCGATCATCGAGATTCTCGGGCAGACACCGCAAATACCGGACAACTGCCAGTGGTGCATTTTCCTTCGCAACCACGATGAGCTGACGCTGGAGATGGTCACGGATGTCGAACGCGACTACATGTACGACTCGTTCGCCAACGACAAGGCCATGCGGATCAATCTGGGAATTCGCCGCCGGCTCGCGCCGATGATGGAAAATGACCGCAGGCGCATCGAGTTGTTAAACGGCTTGCTGCTGTCCATGCCCGGCACTCCAATCATCTATTACGGCGATGAAATCGGCATGGGAGACAACGTCTATCTGGGCGACCGGAATGGCGTGCGCACGCCCATGCAGTGGAACGGTGGTTGGAACGCGGGTTTTTCTTCGGCCGATCCGGAGCGTTTGTACTCGCCGCTGATTTCCAATCCCGTCTATGGCTATCAGGCCATCAACGTTGATTCGCAGCGCCGGTCGGAGCACTCCCTTCTATCCTGGACGAAGTCCGTGATTCAGACCCGCAACTCTTTTCGTGTTTTCAGCCGCGGATCGATTGAGTTTCTCAATCCCACAAATCACAGAGTGCTCGCCTACGTGCGACAATTGGGCGAAGAAAAGGTGCTGGTCGTCAACAACCTCTCGAGTTCCGCGCAGGCTGTCGAACTTAATTTGCAGAGTTACAAGGGCCACATTCCCATCGAGATGTTCGGCAGAAATTTGTTCCCGAGGATCGGAGATTTGCCTTATTTGCTGACCTTGGGTCCCTATCAGTTTTATTGGTTTCGGCTTCGCCGTATTTGAGGTCTTCTTGCAGTTAGCCACAGAGCTTTGGAGCGAACCTTCACTTGGTTGAAGACATACTTCTCGGAGACGAGTTTCTTCGCCAGTTAATGAGCGTCGGCGAGGTGGACCTGCTTGTCGCCATACCCTCATATAACAACGCTGGCACGATCGGCCAAACCGTCCAGGCCATCGAAGAAAGCTATCAGCAGAATTTCATCCGCGATCGAGTTGTGATTCTGAACGTCGACGGAGGTTCCACCGATCATACCCCCGACGTAGTATCCGCCATGGACGGGCGCAAGGCGGTTGGTTATCGCGGCCTGACATCGTTGCGCACCGTCCATCGGGTGACCACCCAATACGCCAAGTCTCCTTCGCAGGGAATGGCTCTTCGAACCATCCTGGCCACCGCGGATTTGCTGCGTGCCAGATCGTGCGCTATCGTTTCTCCTACCACCACGAATCTTGACGCTTCCTGGATTGCCAACTTATTGCGGCCGGCTTACCGGCAAAACTTCGAGTTTGTCGCTCCGCTGTACACCCGTGACCGGTATCACGGTTTGCTGGCCCGCAACCTTCTCTATCCCATGAATCGCGCGGTTTTCGGACAGCGCATTCGTGAAGTGTTCTCCGAAGAATGGGGCTTTTCCGGCCGGCTCGCCTCCGAGTGCCTCAGTCAGAATGTGTGGAACGATGAAGCCGTTCGGGCACGTCCGGAAGCGTGGATGGCGGTCACTGCTATTTGTTCCGACTTCAAGTGTTGCCAGTCTTTTCTAGGACCTAAGGTGCCTCCTGCCTCGGGCTCGGCTCTGGACATTGTCGAAGTTATCCGCCAGACCGTCGGCAGTTTGTTCCGCTGTCTGGAAACTCACCAAGAGCATTGGTTGAACCGCTCTGGATCGCAGCCGGTACCGACGTTCGGACCCGACCACGAGCTGACCTCCGATGGAAAACCTGCCAATCAAGAAAAGGTTTTTGGGCTGTTCCGAACTGGCGTTACGGAATTGGATCCCATTTTAGGATCCATTCTCACCCCCGACACTCATGCACGGATCAAAGACATTGCGGCGCTCGACCAGGAAAAATTCCGGTTTAGCCATGAGCTTTGGGTGAAAACTCTTTATGAATTCGCCGCTTCCTATCATCATGCCGTGATTAATCGCGACCACGTGATTCAGGCCCTGGTTCCTCTGTATCGCGGAAGCATGTACTCCTTCTTCCTCGAGCACGCCAATTCTTCTCCCGAGGAGATTGAGGCTGACTCCGAAAGCTTGTGCCTGGAATTCGAACGCCAGAAGTCCTACCTGGTGGACAGATGGAAGGCGAAAGGTTGAGGTGAAGTCATGAAAGCGATGATCGTTCAGGGACTGGAGCAGGCCTACCAGAACCTGGTTCACATGCTCGCCGAATTTTTGCCGCGGTTCGTGGTGATGTTGGTGATCATTGTAGCGGGGCTGATTATCTCCTATGCGCTGAAATATATCCTGCGCGCCCTCCTACACCTGACCAAACTGGACCGCCTCTCGGAGGAAGCGGGCGCTTCGCGCATGCTGCGAATGGCGGCACTCCCTTCCATGACGGAAGTCTTGAGCCGGTCTGTTTTCTGGGTCACCTTGTTGGGATTCATTCTGGTCGGAGTCAGCGTCTTGGGTGTCGCCGGGCTCCAGGGGCAAATCTCGCGCTTATTGCAGTTCCTCCCGGAGATCGTTGTTGCCATCCTGATCTTGTTCCTGGGATTGATCATCGCCAACTTCCTCTCTCGCGCCGCGCTTCTTGCCGCGGTCAACGCGGGTTACGCTTCCCCGAAGATGCTGAGCTGGTCCATCCGCTTTGTAATCTGGATTCTGGCGATCTCCATGGCCTTGGAGGAGCTCGGTGTCGCCAGGCAAACGGTAATCGCGGCGTTTTCCATCGTTTTCGGGGCATTGATGCTGGGCCTGGCCATTGCTTTTGGCCTCGGCGGAAAAGACCTGGCCCGAGGCTTTCTGGAAAGATATCTGGGCGACAAGAAGAGCGAGAAAACAGAAGAGCCGCAGCCGCTCTGAATGTCGTTTGCGGTGGCGGGCGCGCACTAGAGATTGCACTCGTCCCGTTCGGAGGACGCTATGGCCAACTTTGCCGTTGCCAAGGAAAGATTCCCCCAGCTGCAAAGATCGTTACCCCCTCAACTGCCGGCATTCTTGTCCAAACAAAGATGGTTTGGAGGGAAGGCGCGCCAGATTCGTGCGGCGGAACTCGCGGATGTCATTCCAATCCGCGGCGCCGCTTCTGAATTTCTCGTACTCGTCGTGAGCGTGAAATATACCGATGGCACTGGGGAGAGCTACTCCATCCCGGTCTGCTACTCCGAAGAGCGATCTCCGTCTAGCCAAAGTGATTCCGCCTCATTAAGGGTGGAGGCGCAGCAACCCGGCAGCGCCCTAGTCTTGACCGACGCTTTGAAGAACGAAGATTTTCTCGATGTGCTTCTCGAAATGATCCACAGCAACGCGAACATCGAAGGTCATAACGGGACTCTTCGCGGGTTACAGACGATGGCGTATCCTCGCCTTCATCCAAGTTCTGCGGGCGTTCTGCGGCCAAAGCCGGTCCGTGCGGAGCAAAGCAACACCTCGATTATTTATGGAGACCGCCTGATCCTGAAGTTTTTCCGGCGCCTGGAGGAAGGAATCAATCCGGATCTCGAAGTGGGCGCCTTTCTCACGGAGAAAGCCCATTTCGCTCATATCCCTCAGCTCGCCGGTTCTTTGGAGTACCGCACGCGCGATGGCAGGCAGATGGCGCAGGGAATACTCCAGGCTTTTGTGCCAAATCGCGGAGACGCCTGGAGTTATACCCTGGACTCTCTTCGTGAATTTTATGAAGCCGCTTCCCGGCAGCCGGCCGATGTTGTGCCTTTGGGCCAGGGCAGCACTTCCCCGGCGCAGCCGGCGCCAGATTTGCCTGAATTCGCCCGTAAATCGGTCAGTCCCTATCTGCAAGCGGCAGCGCTTCTGGGGCAGAGGAGCGCTGAGATGCATCTCGCCTTGGCTTCCGAGGCGCTGGACCCTGTCTTCCACCCCGAGCCTTTTACGATGGAGTTCCAGCAGGCGCTGCAGACATCGCTGCTCGACCTCACGGCCCGAGTTTTTGGTCTACTGCGGGAAAGGCGCTCGATCCTTCCCGCGGAATGGAGTAGCAAAGCGGATGAACTCTCGCGCTGGGAGCGCGAAGCCACCCGTAGGTTTCAGGCCACGCTGAGTGCCCCGATCCATGCCATGCGCGTCAGAATTCACGGTGACTATCATCTCGGACAAGTTCTCTACACAGGATCCGATTTCGTCATCATCGACTTCGAAGGCGAACCCGCACGGCCCCTCGCGGAGCGCCGCATCAAGCGCTCGCCCCTTCAAGACGTTGCCGGAATGTTGCGTTCATTTCACTACGCCGCCTTCGCGCCGCTGTTGGGCGAAACGCCAGTACCGGCAAAAGACCTGCAGCGATCAAGCGCGTGGGCTGAAATGTGGAATGCTTGGGTCTCCAGCCGCTTTCTTGCCGGCTATTTTGCTGCCTCGGGCGAGGCCGCGTATCTTCCGCCAAGCCGCCAAGAAACCAAGAGTGTGCTGGAACTCCATCTGCTGGAAAAAGCCATCTACGAACTCGGCTATGAACTGAACAATAGGCCCACGTGGGTAGGAATCCCTCTGCAAGGGCTGTCTGGATTGTTGTCAGCGTAGCCCTATCGAGCGAGAATCTGGATTAGACCTGAGGCCGTTGACTTAAGCCGCAGTGTCGAGTTTCGGGGCCACGGACCAATTTTCCTTCGCCGCGTCGCACAGATCCTTCAACGCCGACATTCCGCCGCTATCCCCGTCCGCCGCGGTCGCCGCCTCAACCTGCGACGTCCGTGGCGCTTTCTCATGCAGCAACCGTTCGGTAGCCGCAACCATCGGCTCGGCATGGAAGCGCCGTTGCGAAGACGAGTCGCACAGTAGGTTGGCCACGGACATGAGGCTCATTGCCTGGTGGTGCGCCAACCAGCAACGCACGATCTCAAACTTGCTCACCGAATTCACCCGCGAAGGCGTGAAATCCGCCGCCTCGTAAAATCCGTAAGATCCCAGCAGGCCTAGTCCCTTCAGTCGGTGTATGTTCTCTAACGCACTCTTCGCATCCACATGCAAGCTCAAGAACGAAGAATAAGGGGACACCACCAGGTCCGTCGACAAATCCCGGCTAACCGCCAACTCCGGAACTCCGAACGCCTCGTAGTGGTAATGACCCGAGGAATTGATCTTCGAACAAGAAGCCTCGGAAATCCCCCAGGGGATCGACTTCGTCTCCGCATATTTCTTCTGGCTGCGCACCACCGTCTGCGTGGTCTCGTCCAAAATAGTGTTTGGATAAGATTTCATCCACAGCAGCGGCATCAAGTACTCAAACATCGTGCCCGTCCACGAAAGCAGCACATGTTCGCCCTCGTAGCTGGTGAAGCGCCGTTCCACCGCCAGCCAGCTTTCCTGCGGTATCTCTCCCTTGGCGATGGCCACGAATACCGCGGACCGCGCTTCCGAAGCCAGCAGGTCGTAGTGGCTCGGTGTGAATTTCCCCTCTTCCGCGTTGTAGCCGGTGAAAAGCAGCTTCTTCTTAGGATCGAGAAAAAACTTGAAATCCATGCTCTTCGCTAGGCCATCGGCTCTAGCGGCCACCCGCTCCAACCTCGTTGCCATGCTCCTCGATATGCTGCTGGCCCTGGCGATGGCCGAACGCATGAGTTGCAGCACTGGCAGCGCCCTACCTGTCGAATCGTCCTCCAGCATGCCTGAAAGCTTCCGGTCGAGTGCCGAGCACAGCCGGGGTAGAGACTCCAGCGTCAGTTTTTCCGACTTGGCAATCTGCTGAATCGCGGGATCTGCACAATCGCTCGCATATTGCGGCAGCAGCCACGGAGCAAAGTCGTAGAGGAGGTTCTGAATGTGTGTGATTCGCAGGCACAATTCGTGAGCCCACCACGCCGCTTCGCCTGTCGCCTCGTCCGCTCCCAACTGCTTGTCCAGCGTAATGACATCGTGTTCGAAACTCAGCAGCGCTTCCGACCAGGCCGCAGGTGAATCGCCCAGCGATTTGGCCCTTTGCTTCAGGTCCCGAACCCTGGCGATGAGCGCTTTGTCCGAGCCCTCCCCCGTAAGCAATTCTTCAATTGTGTCGAGGTGATCCCTAACGCCCTGCCAAATCTCCCGACGGAAGATCGGCTCCGTCACCGCTCCCAGGCAGCCCTGTTTGATCGTCCACAACGAGCAGATCAAGTTGCCGTTGTCTACTGCCGAGATGAATCGTGGCTTAACAGCCTCCAGCGTCTGTGTGTCATACCAGTTGTACATTTGCCCATTGAGCCGGGGCATGCGATCGATGGAATCAAAAGTTCTTTCCGTATCGGCCACGAATTCCGGCAACGTCAAAAATCCCAGATCTACGGCCGCGAGCCTCGAATTGAGCAGCAATCCCAGGTTGGTGGTCGAAATCCGGTGGATGATGAGCGAAGCGGGCTCCATGATCGTGTCGGGTACCAGCCAGTTCTCCTCCGCCGTGCTGAATTCCCGGAACAACCGCCACGTGCGCAAAGCCGACTGGCGCAGCACACTTTTATCTTCGGCTTCCATTTTCGTTTCTCCCGTTCGGGCGGGCAGATTCAGCCATTGGCCAATCGGTTTTGACAATCCCCAAAGCACCAGGAGCGGCAGCGCCACCAGAAACGATTCCGGGCGCCACAGCGCGACTACAATCCCGACGGCTAAAGACAACCACGGCGTAATTTCCAAATGGGTCTCGACCGGACTCTTCTTCGTCCAATCCACTTCCGCTTCCGCGGCGGTCTCCCACTCCAACAGTCTCTCGTGCGTCACCGTCATACGGACGACCGCCCGTACTACTGCATCGAGGGTGACCAGGCTCTGGTGGCAAAGGAACGCAATGCGCATGAAAAGGCTCGCTTGCGAAATCGCAAAATCAGCCCCCAGGTTCTTCCAAAAAACGGCGGTAAATAGGCCGCTACGCGCCCGCAGGATCGACACGGCAAACTGGCAGTAGGTCGGCAGCGCAACCACTCCCAACGTGGCCAGCGTCCAGTACAATGCTTTCCCCGGAAAGAACAACCAGCCGCTCACTAACATCACGAACGTGGCCATCTCCGTCAGGCTGCGGCGCAGATTATCCAGAATCTTCCAGCGCGAAATAACCGACAGCGGATTCGCCACCCTCTTCCCCGAAAAGTCCGGCACCCGGGGCAGAAGCCAGAAAATGATTTGCCAATCGCCTCGCACCCAGCGGTGCTTTCTTCGGCTGAGCGCGCTCACATGCGACGGATAGTCGTCGACAACTTCGATATCCGACACCAACCCAGCTCGTGCGTACCCCCCTTCAATCATGTCGTGGCTGAGAATCGTGTTGCATGGGAAGCGGTGCTCCACCACCTGTTGGAAGCTTTCAACTTCGTAGATTCCTTTGCCGGTAAAGCTGCCTTCACCGAATAGGTCTTGATAAACGTCGGACACCGCCCGTGTGTACACGTCGAAACCGGCGTCAGAAGAAAAGATCGCCGCCAACCGCGACCGGCCCGCCGATTGAATGCTGATGTCTACCCGCGGCTGAAGAATTCCATAGCCGTCAACCACCGTGTTGGTCGCCGGGTCGATCACTGCCCGGTTTAGTGGATGCGCTATCGCCCCCACCAGTCTGTGCGCTGCATCCCGCGGCAACTGGGTGTCCGAATCCAGGGTGATGACGTACTTGACGTTTCGCAGAATCCCTAGATTCCCTGCTTTTACAGGGAAGTTGTCGCTCGTCGCGAGAAGCAGTTTGTTGAAATCCAGCAGTTTCCCGCGCTTGCGCTCCCATCCCATCCAAATTCCTTCCGACGGGTTGTACGCGCGATGTCGATGGAATAGGAAGAACGATCCTTTTCCCTCGGCGGCATACTTCGCATTCAATTTCTGGATCAGGCCGGCGCACGGTTCGGCCAGCTTGTCCTTGTCGTCAAATTGCGTCACGGCGTCCGGCGGGTCGGTCAGCAGCGCAAAGTGCAGGTTCGCGTCCCGATTCGCCAGAAATCGGATCTCCAGGTCCCTCACCGCCCGGTGCATCTGTTCTTCGCTGGTCAGCAGCGTCGGAACAGCGACTATGGTCGTGAACTCCGCCGGAATGCCCTCGGAGAAATCAAGTTTGGGCAGACTCTTCGGGGGAAAGAGCGTCGTCGCGAACTGATTGACCAGTGCCACCGCGCACTCCGCTGCCGGCAGCAGAAACAACGCCATCGCCAGTAAGCCCGAAAACTCGATCTTGGCACCGAAAATCACCAGCGCCATTGCCGCCAGGGTCACCAACTCGATTCCCAGAATGTAGGAGAAGTCCGGCCAGCGTTTGATGAAGGCCTGCGCGCCCTCCGTAGACGTCGGACGATATCCGATCGCTTCTTCCAGGGCCTTCCGCCCGCCCCCAACCAGATAGTAGCCAACGTGAGTCTTACGATCTCTTACGCGTTCCTCTGCCGACGCATGTGGCTGGCGCGACAGTTCTATAACTTTCCGCGCCACTTCTTGTTCATTTAGGCTTGAACGTTTTGCCATTTCCGCGATCGTTCGGCGATACGTATCGCGCGTCTCGAAATCCATGCGAGTGTAGGCGCGGCTCGGGTCTTGTCGCAGGATGTGCTCGGCCGCGTTAATCTCTTCGAACAACTCATTCCAGTCCATCCCGCAAACGCGCCGCAGGCTTTCAACCAGGGTGGAAAGCCGTGCCGCTTGGAAATCTCCTGCGGATGCCGCTTCCGCCGTTCCAACCTTTATCTCGGTCACGTAAGAGTAGGTCGCTGCCGCATCGAGCTGATCCGCTCGCGCCGCCACGGACTCCAGCAGCGCGAATTCCGTGAACGGATGCAGTTGCCACAATTCCGCCATGTCAAACGGCACGGCCTCTTGGATAGCCTTGAAGAATTGTTCGAACGTCTGTTCGTCGAACTCGTAGTCCACGGCCTGTAGATAGCTGACCACCGCGGCGTACGCCCGCGGCACGTACCACCCATCCGCGATTTCCACTTGTGGCTGTTTGCTGACGTCGCGAATCGCTTCTTTCGTCCGCTGCAGGCTCTGACGAAGACGATCGGAATTTCCCAAAAGTATGGCCGCGTCTTCACGCAGCCGGTTTCCCGCGGAAGCCAGGTTCCTCAGAATTTCGCATCTCGTTTCGATCGACTCGGCTGCTTCTTCCCATTTCGCCTCGAAGCCTGGAATGCGGGTGTTCTTTTCGCGAACCTTCCAGGATTGCGCCTCCAACAAGGCGCCCAGCCAAAGCTGGCCGTACTGCACGTTCCCGTGGGACCGCGGCGTCGATCCGCAATACTCCTTTCGTCGCGCGCCGTCCCTCAGAGCGCCGGCGCCCGCCAACGATGCACTCGACTCAAAACCGGGATAATGCTGCGTAGCCATCAGTTCTTTCCCTCGTCAACGATAACTTGCTGCTTGCAGCTCAAACATCTCCGCGTAACGCCCTTTGTTCAACAAAAGCTGTTCGTGGTGCCCCTGTTCCGCAATTCGCCCGCCTTCCAGGACCAGAATCCGGTCCGCCATCTTCACGGTAGAGAAACGGTGAGAAATCAGCAGCGCCATCTTGCCCTTGGTCAATTCCGCAAAACGCTGGAACACTTCATGTTCAGACTTGGCATCCAAAGCTGCGGTAGGCTCGTCGAGAATCAGCAGTTGCGCGTCGCGGAGGTATGCCCGTGCCAGCGCCATCTTCTGCCATTCTCCGCCGGACAAATCCACGCCACCCTCGAATCGCCGGCCCAGAACCTGGTCGTAGCCTTTAGGCAGTTTGCGGATCACTTGCTCAGCCAGGCTCTTCTGTGCCGCCGAACGAACCCGGAAGATATTCCCCTGGTCTTCGATTCGGCCAATGGCGATGTTTTCCGAGGCGGTCAGGTCGTAACGCATGAAGTCCTGGAAGATAACGCCGATCTCTTTCCACAAATCCTCGACGTCGTACTCGCGCAGGTCCATGCCGTCCAAAAGGATCTGGCCTTCCGTAGGGTCATACAAACGCGTCAGCAACTTGACGATCGTGGTCTTGCCTTGCCCGTTCTCGCCGACCAGCGCCAGGCGCTCGGACGGCTCCAGCCGGAAGCTGACGTCGCTCAAAACCATCCGTGTCTGTCCAGGATAGGCGAACGAAACATTCTGGAATTCAAAGCCCTTGCGAATCGGCCGCGGCGCCGGCAGAGCATTGGGTTTCGAGAAAACCTTGGGTTGCACGTTGAAGAATTCCAGGAGGTCGGTAATGAACAGCGCTTGATCCGCGATCGTCGAGAAAGTCGAAAACATGGCTTGAATATTCGAGCTGGCCAGGGCGATGGCTCCGGTCATGAAGGTGAACGTCCCCAGGTTCAACACGCCGGTCACCGTCTTGTAGATCACAAACGCGTAGCTTCCGTAGTACCCAGCCGCCGAAAGTAGCGTGAATAGCGCACCCACCCACATCCGGCGCTTCGCCAATCCCACATTCTGCTCGTGCAGTTCATTGGAAAGCTTGGTATACCGGCTCACCAGGAAAGACGCCAGCCCGAACAGCTTCAACTCTTTTGCGGTTTCCTTGCTTCCTCCCAAAATCCGCAGATAATCCATCTCTCGCTTTGCGGGAGTCTGCCGGAAGTTCAGCGAATACCCCATGAACGCAAAATGCGTTTCGCCCAGGAACGCGGGGATTACACAGCCCACCAGCACGGCCAGAATCCAGGGCGACAAAAACAAAATGCCGCCGGCCAAACTGAGGGTGGTTACAACCTGTTGGATCAGCAAGCCCGTCGATTGAATCATCACGATCCGGTCGGTACCCTGAACCCTGGCGCGTTCCATCCGGTCGTAGAACAACGGATCTTCGTACGAAGTCAGGTCCAGCCGCGAAGCGTGCTCCATGATTTTCGTGCTGATGTGCCGGCTGTACTTGTCCGCCAGCACGATGTCGCAGAAGTTGATCAGCCGAACCAGGATTCCGGATGCCACGCCGGCCAGTGCAAATTCCAGCGCCACCAGCCACCAGAAATGTTGGGGGAGCGTGCTTCCGTGCTTCAAGAGATTGAAAATGTCGTTGACGATTACGCGTGTGACAGTCAGCGCGGCGACGGGTATTAGTGCGGCTAGGACCCGGCAGGTGATGCTGGCAATGATGACCTTTGGTGCGGCCTCCCAAACCATCCGAAGAACCGGAGGAATGTTCTTCAGTGCGGCGACTCGTTCTCGCCATCGCGGTGTGGGATCTTGAATCTCCTGACCCATCCTTATAGGCTCCTGACGTTGGGCCGCCCCGGGGAGGTTCGACGCCAGCGTCAAAGTGCAACTGCTGTTTACGCACGTCTATGGCCAATGAGTCCGGCTACTAAACTCAATTCGTCAAGCAACTTACGGGCGCTCCGCGCCCTCAGGTTTATGTTTTTTTTTCGCCCCGGCAGCAACTTTTGCATGGTCTATCGGTTATTCACTCATTGCGCACAAATAACTGTGCGAATGCGAACCGTGGGCCCTTTCAAGGTTGAGAGAATCGCTTTCTCACCTGAATTCCGGCCAAAACAGGCAGGATTCGCTCGACGCGTTCTCCATCTTGTAAATCGGACGATAAGTGAATGTTGATCTCAAATCCGAACAGGCCACTTCAGAGACAAATCCTTCGCCGTGGCTAAATATTGCGAATCCGCTTCAGAAAAGATGGTAATGGTACTAGCCATCGCGATCTTATCTGCTGCCCTACCCAAGAGTTATCGCTATTTCCGCAGACCCCTGCCGCGTGTTAATTTGGGCCACTCCCATCCTAAAAGCCCTTGCCTAGAATATCGGTTTTATACGATACTCCCGCCGTCGATCTCGAACCGCTTCCTGCCAGAACGGCATTCCTGATCATTCAGATAGCGGAGGTTCTGTGACCACACGGAAAGCCCTTGCATGCCTGTTGACTGTCGCTGGATTTCTCAGCGCCCCGCAGGCCCGTGCCGGCAACGACATTCCCAAGGCCGCCTGGAAGCGTCCCATCGGCGCTCCGCTGTCGAATCAGGGCACCAAGAAACCGACCCTCGACGCCGGACATATCGACGACGGTTACTGGCAAGGCGCTCCGGTTGGCGGGCTAGGCGCCGGCACTTTCTCTAGAACGTATCGCGGCGATTTTGCCCGCTGGCACATGAAAGGCGGCGTCCACAAATACCAAACCGTCTACGCCGATGAGTTCGCCATGTTCCAACAGGCGGAAGGGGACGCCAAGGGCGTCGCCCAAGTCCTCACCGCCGATCATCCCAAAGACAATTCGCTCAGTTCCTGGAGTTGGGACTATCCCGTCGGCGCCGGAGACTACTACGCGCTCTACCCCAAGTCCTGGTTCGACTACCGCTGGGACAAGTTTCCGGCCCGCGTCACCCTCGAGCAGTTTTCTCCCATCCTCCCGGATAATTACAAAGAGTCCAGCTATCCCATAGCCGTCTATCGCTGGCACGCCGAGAACCCCACCAAGCGCCGCGTCACCGTCTCCGTGCTGCTCTCCTGGGCCAACATGGTGGGATGGTTTCGCACCTCCAATCGCGATTTGAGTGGCGGCATCAACGCCGGCAATCGCAATCGCGCCGCAAATGAGACGCTAGGCTCTGCAGGCACCATGAAGGGCATCGTCCTGGATCGCAACCACATCGGCCCCGTCCAGGAGCAGTGGGACGGCCAATTCGTCATCGCCGCCCTGGAATCCCCCGGCGTCGACGTCAGCTACCAGACCACCTTCGCCCCAGACCGTGACGGCAAGGAAGTCTGGACCCCCTTCTCCAAGGACGGCCGGCTGGCCAATAGCGACGACGCCTGGACCAGTAGCGACGAACCCCTAGCCGCCGCCATCGCCGTGCGCTTCACCCTCGAGCCCGGCGAAAAGCGCGTCATTCCTATGGTGATTTCCTGGGACTTCCCGGTCGTGGAGTTCGGCGCCGGGCGCAAGTGGAATCGCCGCTACACCGACTTCTACGGGACAAAAGGCACCAACGCCTGGGCCATTGCCCGCGACGGCCTCCAAAACGCCTCCTCCTGGAGCGACGCCATCGACTCCTGGCAAGCTCCCTACGTCAACGACGAGACCAAGCCCCTCTGGTATCGCGGCATGCTCTTCAACGAGCTCTACCCACTCGCTGACCTCGGCTCGTTCTGGGGACGCCCCGTTGGTTCCGATCCAAAAGCCCCGCCGGTCTATTCCTTCATGGAATGCTACGACTATCCCTACTTCGAAACCCTCGACGTCCGCTTCTACGGCTCTATGCCTCTCGTGAAGTTCTGGCCGGAGCTAGAAAAGGGCGCCATGCGTGAATTTGCCGCCACGGTCCCGCAGGAAGCCAACGAAAAAATGGAGTGGATCTGGAAAACCCAGCATTCCGGCGATCTCACCTTCCGCATCCGCAAGGCCAAGGGCGCCGTTCCCCACGATCTGGGCGTCCCCCAAGAAGATCCCTTCATGCAAATCAATCAATTCAGTTGGCAGGACACCAACGGTTGGAAGGATCTCAATCCCAAGTTTGTCCTGATGATCTACCGCGATTTCGTCCTGACCGGCCGAAAAGACACAGCTTTTCTCCGTGACACCTGGCCCGCGGTGCAAGAAGCCATAGCCTATCTTCACAAGTACGTGCATGACGCCGATGGCCTGCCGGAGAACGAAGGCTATCCTGATCAAACCTACGACGAGTGGGTGGTCCGCGGCGTGAGCGCCTATTCCGACGGCTTGTGGCTCGCAGCCCTGCGTTCCGCCGAAGAAATCGCCAAGCAACTCGGCGACGCCCCAGCCGCCGCCAAGTACCACGATCTCTTCGCCAAAGGCCAGGCCGGCTATATTAAAAAACTGTGGAATGGAGAGTATTTCCGCTACGACACTGGAAGCGAATACAAAGACAACATCCAAGCCGACCAACTCGCCGGACAGTGGTACGCCAACATGACCGGCCTGGGCGACATCGTGCCCAAAGACATGCAGCTCAAAGCCCTGAAAAAAATCTTCGCCTTCAACGTCATGAAGTTCGCCGACGGCAATATGGGCGCCGTCAACGGCATCGCTCCAGACGGCTCGCTCGTCAAAACCAACGAGCAGGTCCAGGAAGTCTGGACCGGAACAACGTTTGGACTAGCGGCCCTCATGCTCGGCGAAGGCATGAAGGACGAAGCCTACCGCACCGCCTGGGGCATCTATCACACCAGCTACGAAACCAAGGGCTATTGGTTCCGCACTCCCGAAGCCTGGGACATCACCGGCAACTACCGCGCCTCCATGTACATGCGCCCCGCCGCCATCTGGGCCATGGAAATGACTCAACCGCCAACCAAGCTAACCGCCGAAAATTCGCACTAAGGATTTCGCACCGTGTTCCTTCTAGGGGCGCAGCACTGCTGCGCCCCAAACGCCCAGACCTTAAATATTTGATCCCGCGTTCACAACGGCAATCTCAATCGCGCCTCGCAGCCCCGCGCATCCCGCCGGTTCTCCAGCGTCAACGTTCCCCCATGCCCCTCGGCAATTTGCCGGCTCAAAGCCAGCCCGATCCCCGTCCCACCCGGCTTGGTCGTAAAAAATGGCACAAACACGTTCGCCGTATTTTGAATCCCCGGCCCATCGTCGATCACCCAAACATGCAACTGCGAATCCTGCCGCGTCCATCCGATGCTCGCGCACTTGCCGCACTCCAGCACCGCGTCCGCCGCGTTGTGCACCAAATTAATCAGCAGCTGCTCCAGTTGATCGGCGTCCCCGGAAATCACCACATCCGGCCCCTCTTCCATCTCAACCTTCACCCGCGTCTCCAGCTTAGCCACTCGCGTAATCCACTCTCGCACCCGCACCGGTGCCAATTTCGGAGCCGGCAACCGCGCCAACTTCGAGTACGCCGCCATAAACCGCCCCAGCGCCTCCGTGCGCGAACGGATGATGCCGAACCCCTGCCGCAAATCATCCAGCATCGCCGCGCCTGCTCCGCCCCCCTGCGACTCCAGCGTCGCCGTCACCGACTGCAACCCGCTCTCCAGGCTCTGCGCCACCGATTGAATCGGCGCCAGCGAATTATTCAACTCGTGGCCCATTACTCGGATCAACCGTTGCCAAGCTTGCCGCTCCTCATCGCGCAGAGCCCGGCTCAAATCGCTGAGCACCACCAACTGGTGCGGCAGCCCCGCCTGCCGGAACCAGCCCCGCCGCATCCCCCAACGTCCCGCTCCTCCCAGCGAGCGCAATTCCATCGTCCGGATCGGTTCGCCCTCCAGACACGCCCCTAGGCCAAGCTCCGCCGCCGTAAAACCCAGCATGCGTTCCACCGGCCGGGCCAGCAAACGCTCCCCCGCTCGATTCACCAAACGTAATTTCGTCTCGTTATCAAAGGTAAAAATCGCCACATCGATTTCTTCCATCACTGTGCGCAAGAGTGCCGTCGCTTCCAGCGCCCCCAGCCGCTGCTCGCGCAGTGTTTCGCTCAGCGCGTTCACTTCGACCATCACTTCGCCCATGGCATCATCCCGGCGCGCATCTCTCCCGCGCACCGAAAAGTCTTCCTCGCGCAGCGCCGCCAGCAGGTTCGAAAGTGTCTGCAGCGAAAACACGACGCGATGGCGCAGGGAAATCGCAAACCCCAGCCACAGGCTCAAAATAAAAAATGTTAGTGTCCAGGCAGTTCGAGAGGAGTGGTCGCCGGTCCACAGAAGAATCAACGCAATCGCCGACCCCGGCAGGCCCGCCGCCAGCGCCAGAAGCTGAATGCGGCGTTCGTAAGCGAGACGCCTCATTCCAATCCGTGTTTTTGTAGCCGCCGGTACATCGCGCTTCGGCTCAGCCCCAAAGCTTTGGCCGCTTGACTCACGTTGCCATCATAACGCGCCAGCGTCCGCTGGATCAGGTGATGCTCCACATCATCCAGGCTCATCTCTTCCAACCGCGCCGCGCTGCCCGCTGCGGCTGCGCGCAAGCCGAGGTCCGCCGCCCGCACCTGTGGCCCGGTCGCCAGCAGCACCCCGCGCTCGATCGAGTGATCCAGTTCCCGCACGTTGCCCGGCCAGGGATGTTCGTGCAGCAGTTGCGTCGCAACGGCGTCGAATCCGGAAATCGTCTTTCGATACCGCTGCGCATAGCCACGCAAAAAATGCTGTGCCAGCAGTTCAATGTCCTCGCGCCGCTCTCGCAGCGGCGGCAAATGAATCTCGATGGTGTTCAGCCGGAACAGCAAGTCTTGCCGGAATCTTCCCGCCGCGGCCTCGGCGTTCACGTCCACGTTGGTCGCCGCGATCACCCGCACATCCACCCGCCGCGTGCTCGAAGACCCCACCCGCTCCAACTCCCCGGTCTCCAGCACCCGCAGCAACTTGGCCTGCAGCTTCAAGGGCACATTGGCGATCTCATCCAAAAATAATGTTCCGTTGTCGGCCAGTTCAAACCGCCCCACGCGATCCACGCGCGCATCCGTAAACGCGCCCTTCACGTGCCCAAACAGCTCGCTCTCAAACACGCCCTCGGATAGTCCCCCCGCATTCACCGTAACCATCGGCGTCGTCGCTCGCGGCGAAAGCGCGTGCAGCGTCTGCGCAATCACTTCTTTCCCGGTTCCATGCTCCCCGGTGATCAGCACGTTCGCATCCGACGGTCCGATCCGCCCGATAATATCCAACACCGGCCGCATCGCCTCGGATTCCGCGATCATCGTGGGGCGAGACTCCGCCCGCAGCAGACGATTTTCCGCCTCCAGCCGCGAAGCCTGCCGCAGCGCCTGCCGCAAATCGATCTGCGTCCGCAAAATCGTCAGCAGCCGCTGGTTCTCCCAAGGCTTGGGTATAAAGTCCCGCGCCCCCCGCCGCATCGCTTCCACCGCCACTTCCACGCTGCTCCACGCCGTCATCACGATGACTGGCAACGTGCTGTCCACCATCTGGATCCGCGGCAGCAAATCCAATCCTTCCTGGCCCGAAGTCGTATCCCGCGCATAATTCAAATCCATCAGCACCGCGTCAAATTCCCGCGCCTCAACGGCCGCCAAAGCCTCTGCAGGCGAAGCCGCCCCATGCGTCTCGTATCCCTCGCGCCGCAGCAAAAGCCGCAGCGCATCGCGAATATCCGCCTGATCATCAGCCACCAAAACCCGTCGAGGGTGCGTGCTCGAAGTTCTCATTGTCCTTGTGTAGTTGTCCTTATGTAGGAGCTGGACTTCAGTCCGGCGAACCCATCCTTTTTCCTAAAATTATCCGTAATCAAACGCGTCGCCCATCGCTGCCAAAATGTAGGGGCGCGCTGTAGGGGCGCGCTTTAGCGCGTCCCACTCCGAGTCTCCAAGCCGCCGTTCGGCACCCTGGTATGAGTCTCGCCAACCGCTCCCTCTCCTAAACGCTGTGAGTCACCCCACCGTTTCACCGGCCAGTCGCAAGAATCTTGCCAGCCTTCACCCCACAGCGCCAGCATCCTACACGTTCCGCCCGCCCAATCCCGCTCATATTTTATATTGGAAAAACCGCGCTACTCGTACCGCAAGGCCACCATCGGATCAACCAGTGTCGCCCGCCGCGCTGGAATATAGCTGGCCAGCAACGCCACCAGCGCCAAAGACAAAGTAACGCTCACATACGTCAGCGGATCAAAGGGGCTCACGCCTTCCAAAAAATTCCCCACCAGGTGCGCCATCCCAAAAGCCAGCAAAATCCCCAGCGCCAGCCCCACCCCAACAATCACCGCCCCCTGTTGCAAAATCATCTGCAGCACGCTCCGCGATCCCGCCCCCAGCGCCATGCGAATCCCAATCTCATGCGTCCGCTGGCTCACCGAAAACGAAATCACCCCAAACACGCCCACCACGGCCAGAATCAGCCCCAAAAATCCCAGCGCCCCCGCCAGCCCCGCAGCCAACTCGAAAATCAAAAAACCGTTCAAGGTTTCCATGCTCTGCTGCATCTCGCGCACCTCGACAATCGGCATCGACGGAGCCAGTCCCTCGATTTGCTCTCGCACCGGCTCGGCCATTCTCTCGGGATCCGCAGTCGTGCGCACCTGCAGCGCGGCAAGAGAAGTGTAATTCTGCGCGAAAGGCACAAAGAAGAAAGGCGCCATCGGACCCGTCAGGCCGGTCGTGCGGCTGTTTTTCACCACGCCGACGATTCGCAGGGAGTGAGCGCGGTCGCCCACCATCTTGAACTCGTGCCCGATGGGACTCTCTTTCGGCCAGAAACGCGCGACCATGGCCTCATTCACGATGGCCACTGATTGCGCGCCCTCCTGGTCTTTGTCCTCGAATTCGCGTCCTTGCAGAACGGGAATGCCCATCGTGCGGAAATAGTGCGGCGTAACCTGGTTAAAGCCCACCGATTGAGGAGCTTCTCCAGACGCCCGCTCGTAACCCGGAATTTCCAGCGAATCGCCACTGCTGTAATAGCCCATCGGGATGGAAAAGGCCACACTCGCCGATTGCACACCGGGCATGCTCTCGACTCGCTCCACCGCTTGCTTGTAGAACGCCAGACCCTGCGCTTTGCTGTAACCGATTTCACTCGGATCGAGCGTTAGGTTCAAGATGTGGGCCGGCTCAAACCCCAGGTTCGACCGCCGCACATGCGCCAAGCTGCGCGTCATCAGACCGGCGACGATCAAGAGCATCAGCGAGCCCCCGACCTGTGCCACCACCAGCCCGCTGCGCAGCCAGCTGTGTCCCGCGCTCATGGTCCGGCCGCCCTCCCGAATTACCTCCAGCATGTGCCCATTGGAAGCGCGCACCGCCGGCACAATACCTACGAATATCCCGGTTGCCAGCGCGGCGGCGAACCCGTACAGAAACACCCGCCAATCGAATTGGAAATCCACCATTACCGGGAGAGCCGTGTGCAGATGCACTGCGGAACTCAACCAACTGCTACCAGAGAGACCCAGGAGCACCCCTGCAGCCCCTCCACCCAGTGCCAGCAACACGCTCTCCGTCAGCAGTTGACGAATCAAACGCGCTCGCGACCCGCCCAGCGCCGCCCGAATAGCCATCTCCCGCTGCCGCACCGTGGCCCGCACCAGCAGAAAATTCGCAACGTTCACGCAAGCCAGTAACAGCACCAGCGCCGCCAGAATCAGAAACAGGGTCGCAATCTTCACCAGCGTATTGTCGAGATCGGGTTGTGGCCGGGAAAGCTGCTCGGGAAAAGCTTCGACGAGCATGCCCTCTTCGCTCTTCGGATTTTGCCTCGACAACCGTTCGGAGACTACGTTCAGCACCGATTGCGCCTCGCGGAGTTGCACCCCCGGACGCATACGCGCCAACAGAATCAGATTGCGCACTTCTCGGTTGGTCGCACTGTCATTGGGGAAGCTGCTATCCAGCGTCGCCATTCCCAGGGGCAGATAGCCTTGTGTGTCCAGGATCGCGTAAGTGCCATGAAATTCGCGGGGCACCACTCCAATGATTGTCGCGGGATGCCCATTATAGGAGACCGTCTTGCCCACGATATTTGGATCCGCCCCCAAGCGCGTTTTCCAGTAGTTGTAACCCAGCACCAGAACTGGGTTTACCGTCGCGGGATCGCCTTCCGACGGCTCGATGAACCGCCCCAGTTCGGGCTTCAGACCCAGCGCCGTGAAGTAATCCCCGGTCACATAGTTCACCACGATCGGTTGGGTTTTTCCGTTGGTCGTGATGCCCCCGGCTGCAAACTCAAAGCCAAAGACACCGGAGAATGCCGCGCCAGCGTCGCGCTGAATGTCTTGCAACTCCGGAATCGAAAAACTGGTCTGCAGCGCCCCTTTCTTTTGTTGAAAGGCCAGCGCCGTGAGCTGTTCCGCATCCTTGGCCGGCAATGGCCGCAGCAAAAACGAATTCACCATGCTAAAAATCGCCGTATTCGCGCCGATCCCCAACGCCAAGGTCAATATGGCGACGGCCGTGAATCCAGGAGTCTTGGCCAGCATGCGCGCCGCATATCGCAAATCCTGAATCAGATTCGTCATTTCAACCTCCCACTGCGTCTGCCGGCCCGCACGGTCACTCCAGCTCCCAGGTCATTGTAGGGGCGCGCTTTAGCGCGTCCCACCTTGCTTCGCTCGCCGTCCCCGGAAACGCCAATCTCCCGATTGGCGCTTCGTTCATCTTCCGCTATCCGACCCGCGCCGCCTCCTTACCTTCGCTCACCACCCATCCATCCTTCAGCTGAATAATCCGGTTCCCGAACGTCGCGTTCCTCTCGGAATGGGTCACCTGAATGATCGTGGTCCCCGCCTCATTCAGCCTCTTGAACAGCTGCATGATCTCTTCCCCCTGTTCGGAGTGCAGGTTTCCGGTAGGCTCGTCTGCCAGAATGAGCTTGGGTTTCTGGATCACCGCCCGAGCCACGCCAACCAACTGCTGCTGCCCGCCGGACAGCTGGTTTGGGAACAAATCCTTCTTGCCCACAATGTTGAACTTGTCCAGCGCGTCGCACACCATGCTGACTCGCTCCTTGTGCGGCACATTCTTGTAGGACAAGGGAATCTCCAAATTCTCGAAAACGGTGAGATTGTCGATCAGGTGGTAGCTCTGAAACACGAACCCGATGTTGGCCTTGTGCAGCTCGTTGCGCTTCTTCACGTTGAGCTTATGCACCGCCTGGTCCAGAAAGTAGTACTCCCCAACCCAAGCGCTATCCAGCATCCCAATAATGCTGAGCAGCGTCGACTTTCCCGCCCCGGAGGGCCCCATAATCGTGACGAACTCGCCCTGCTGAATATCCAGGTTAATCCGTCGCAGCAAAAAGAACTTGTTCGGCCCGGATTCCAGCGACTTCTCCAACCCTCTCAACTGAATCAAAGGTTCCACTCGATCTCCTTTGGAGTGCGGCGGCTTGGCGCCTCTTTTCCTGCGTAAACCAACCGCGCAAACCCGCGGAATAAGGCTTGACGCCAACAGACTTCCGTGCTAGTATCAGTAGCAGTCGAGCGTTCGTTCAAAGCGCCAATTTTCGGCGCTATTTTTTTTGGCTTCGCTGTCTAAATCCTTACCCTGCATCGCATTGCGCGCTCTCTGCCGTCCCGACACATTGGGAAGTTTGTGTAACTATCTTAAAATCAGTGCCTTGCGCACTGCTTCCAACACCAGGGCGTGCCCCCGTGCAAAATCGATGTTTATTTTCATACACTTACAAACTGCTTTTTTCGTAACCCCTTTCTTTTCAAACTTATCTGAACTGCCCCCGGGGGTGGGGGGGGTAAAAGCGAACCCCAGGCGAAACTCTCGCGATTTCCGTTGTAGGGGCAGGGGCTTGCCCCTCCCGGCGTCAACCTCATCACGGTTAGAGCCGCGAAGCCCGCCGAACGGCCGAACCAAGCCTATTCGTGCCGCAACGCCCGCAGCGGATCCAACCCCGCCGCCCGCCGCGCCGGCAAATAACAAGCCACCGCCGCCACCGCCGCCAAAATCAACGGCAAGCCAACGAACGAAAACGGGTCCCCAGCCTCCACGCCAAACAACAAAGAGGCCATCCCCCGCGCCAAAACGAAAGCGATCGGCAGACCAATCGCCAAGCCTAACCCCGTCAGCAGCATCCCGCTGCCCAGCACCAACTGCAAAATGTCCCCGGTCTGCGCGCCCATAGACATACGAATCCCGATCTCGTGCGCCCGCTCGCTGACCGAATACGACATCACCCCGAACACCCCGACCGATGCCAGCACCAGCGCAATGGCTCCCAGCACCGCCATCATCGTCGCCACATAGGCGATCCCCACAATGGATTCCGTGATCACCTTGTCCATGGGCTTGATGTTGTAAAGTGGCAGATTCGGATCGACCGCCGCAATCTCCGCCCGCGCCGCGGAAATAAATTTCATCGGATCTCCCGCCGTGCGCAGCACCACCGTCGTGTAATACGGCGGCGCTTGCCGGAACGATCGATAGATCGTCGGGACCTCTTCCTTGACGATCCAGCTGTAATGCACGTCGTTCACCACGCCGACCACGGTCATCCACGCGCCCTCGGCGTCCGACTTGCCGACCTTGATATGGTGGCCCAGCGGATTCTGGCCGGAGAAATAGCGCCGCGCCAGGCTCTCGCTGATCACCGCGACTTGGGGTGAATCCGCTCCGTCCGCGTCGCTCAGCACCCGTCCGTCGCGCAACGCGATGTTCAGCGTGTTGAAGTAATTCGGTGTGGTGGTCTCCACGATAGCGTTGACCAATTCGCCCCGCTGCACCGGGGCGCGTCCTTCGATCGAAAAATCCGTCTGGTCGATGCCACCGCCATCCGCGTAGGGCACATGCGTCACCAGGGAAGCCGCTTGCACGCCGGAAACGGAACCCAGCCGCTGCATAATTTGTTCGTTGAAGTTCAATCGCTCCGACGGCTGCGCATACTGTACTTCCGGCAGTGAAAAATTCAGGGTCAGCAGCGTTTGCGGCTGGTAGCTCTCGTTCACGTTCAGCAGTCCCTGGAAGTTCCTCACCAGCAAGCCTGCGCCGACCAGAAGAACCAGCGCCAGCGCCACTTCCGCAACCACCAGCGCCCCGCGCAAGCGGTGCCGGGTACGGCTCACGGCAGAGCTGCGGCCCCCTTCTTTCAACGTCTCCGCGACGTTGGACCGGGAACTCAGCAGCGACGGCGCGATTCCGGAGATCACCCCGCTAAACACGGCGATGGCCAGCGTGAACAGGAACGCGTTCCTGTCCAGACCAATCGTCTTCCACCCGGCGATGAAGCGTGCCACGTCCGGCGGCATGTGCGCCAGAATCATTTGAATGTCCCATTGCGCCATGAACAAGCCGAGCGCCGCACCCGCCAACGACAGCAGCGTACTCTCGATCAGCAACTGGCGAACGACGCGCCAGCGGCTGCCGCCCAGCGCCGCGCGCACCGCGAACTCATTGCTGCGCCCCGTGATCCGCGCGAATTGCACGTTCGCCACGTCGGCGCACGCGATCAGCAGCACGAAGGCCACGGCCCCCATGAGCAAAATGGTGTATTGCCGTGTCAGCGTGCCAGTGATGAACTCCCGCAGCGGTTGTGGGTGCAGCCGCCACGCTTTGTTGGTGTCTGGATACGCTTCCGCTTCGCGTTGCGAGATCGCTTGCATCTCGGCGGCGCCTTCCGCGAAAGAAACGCCCGGCTTGAGCCGCCCCAGCACCCACATCCAGCGATTGTCCCGCCGCAGTCGCTCCTTGGTATCCAGCGCCAGCGGGACCCACGCTTCCGCAGGCATCGGATAATCGAAGCCCTTGCTCATGACCGCGATAACGTTAAAACTCTTGCCATCCACTTTCACGATGCGCTTCAGAATGTTCGGGTCGGACGCGTAGCGCTGCTCCCAAAGTCCGTAGCTCAGGATGATTTCCTGGTCCTTGCCGGGCTCTTCCTCTTCCGGCAGAAACGTGCGGCCCATCAGAGGTTGCACGCCGATGGTCGAGAAAAAATTAGCGGAAACCTTGAAATCCTGGACCTTCTGCGCCTCACGGTCGCCGGTCAAGTTGATTTCGTCCCAAGCGTAAGCTGTCAGCGCATCGAACGAATGCACTTCCTTCTGCCAATCGAGATAAGTCGCGGGAGCCACCGCGTTGAAGTCCTGGGGCCCAAAACCCGCGCCGCTGTCTTGGCTGGACACGCGCGAGTCCACTAGCACAACCATGCGGTCGGCATTCTCGAACGGCACCGGGTGCAGTAGAAATGCCTCCGCCAGGCTGAACATCGCCGCGTTAGCGCCGATGCCCAAAGCCAGCGCCACCACGCAAACGATGGTTGCGACGCGATGCTTCAGCAGCATGCGCGTCCCGAATCGAACGTCCTGCCAGAGCGAGTTCATTGTGGGTTCCTATTCTTGGCGTGCCGCGTCATGCGCGCCGCTCGGACGCCGGCGGAGCCTTTTTCTTCGCCGCTTACGCGCCGACGCGGGCTTCTTGGGTTTCTTCCACGATGCGGCCGTCGAACAGGTGAATGGTGCGCTCCGCGAAGTTGGCGTAGCGCTGGTCGTGGGTAACCATGCAGATGGTGGCGCCGTTGCGGTGCAGGTCGCGCAGCAGTTCCATCACCGCTTCGCCGTTCTTGGAGTCCAAGTTTCCCGTCGGCTCGTCGGCCATCAGGATTAGTGGATCGCCTACCAGCGCGCGCGCCACGGCAACACGCTGTTGCTGACCGCCAGAGAGTTGCGAAGGATAATGCCGCAGGCGGTGCGCCATGCCCACGCGTTCCAGTGCGTTTTGCACCTTCTGCTTGCGCTCGCTGGTGCTGGTGCCGCGATAGGTGAGCGGCAGTTCCACGTTCTCGTACACCGTCAAATCGCCGATCAGGTTGAACGCCTGAAAGATGAAGCCGATCTCGCGATTGCGGATGCGGGTGCGCTCGCTGATCGAAAGATTGGCCACCGGCTGGCCGTTCAGCCAATAATTTCCGTGCGACGGCGAATCCAGCAGTCCCAAGATCGACAGCAGCGTCGATTTGCCGCAGCCCGAAGGCCCGGCAATCGAGATGTACGTCCCTTTCTTGATCTCCAGGTGAATTTCCTCGAGCGCGTGCGTTTCCACTTCGTCGGTCAGGAAGACTTTCTTCACGCCTTCCATTTTGATCAGCGTAGCGTTTGCGTCCATCATTGCCTTTCCTCCAGTTCAGGTTTCTTTATAGAACTTAAACTCTGTGCTCCGACCTCTCCGTCCAACTCCGGGGCCCGAATCGAAAGCCGAAAATCATTCGTAGCGCAGCGCTACCAGCGGATCGACCCGCGTCGCCCGCCGCGCGGGAATGTAACATGCAGCCAGCGCCACCACCGTGATCAAGAGCAGACCCAGCGCGTAAACGCCCGGATCACCCGAGTGCACGCCAAACAAAAGTGATTCGCTGAGCCGCGCCATCCCGTAGGCCAACGGCAACCCCACGGCGATGCCGGCCAGCACCATGGAGGCGACTTCCTTGACGATCAATCCGCGCACGTGGCCGGCTTCGGCTCCCAGCGCCATACGGATACCGATTTCCCGGGTGCGCTGCAGCACCAGAAAAGTCAGCACGCCATAGATTCCCAGGGCCGCGAGCAGCGCCGCCAAGCCGCCAAAGCCCGCGGACAGAGCGGCGACCAGGCGCTCTGCAAATAGATCTTCGTCCACGATGCGCTCGAATGTTTTCACGTCGTAAACCGGCAGATTGGCGTCGAGCAGTTGCACTTCCTTGCGCAGGGCGGAAGCGACCAGCAGCGGATCCTGCTGCGTCCGGACGTAGAAAGTCATATCGGAAAGGGTCTTCATCTGCGCATAGGGTATATAGATGTACGGAATCGTTTCGCTGCGAACGTGCCGTTGCTGGGCGTCGGTCACGACACCGACGATCTCGATGTTCGGTTGGACCTTTTTCCCGCCGCCAAAGGCAAAGTGCGCGCCAATGGGATTGCGCCCGGCAAAGAAATGCTCGGCCATGGCTTTGCTGATCACCGCAACTTTGGGTTTGTCCGCGGCATCGGCATCGGTGAACTCCCGGCCGGACAGCAAGGGCGCTCCCAGGGCGGAGAAGTACGCAGGGCTGATGGCGTCGTAGCAGACGTCGTAGTCCTCCTCTCCAGGAGGCTGCTGATAACCGTCCACGGTGATGTTGCTGGCGTTAGCCGAGCCGGTGAGGGTGGGAATCTCGGAAGAACCGATAGTGCGAACGCCGGGCACCGCGGCCAAGTGGGCGCGTAACTGGTCGACCAAAGCGATGGTGCGCGGCGTATCGTAGCCGTTCAATGAAGGCGAGATCGAGAAAGCGATCACGCTTTCGGTCTTGATACCGATGTTCTGCTTGCGCAAATTCCACAGCGTGCGGGTAAAAAGAAAAGCCCCGGCCAGCAGCAGCATGGTGAAAGCCACCTGGCCGGCAACCAGGAATTTGCGGGTGCGCACGTGAGACACACCGGCCGAAGAGTTGGAGCCCGTGTCTTTCAGGCTTTGCGTCTGCGAAACCACCGCTCGCGTGACGCGCCACGCGGGAATGAGCCCGAACAGAATCCCGGAAACCAAGGTGGCCCCAATGGCGAAGAGCAGTACGCTGGCGTCGAGGCTCGTCGACAGTCCCTGCACGTTTACGTTGGAGGCCACGGCCGGCGTCAGGATGTTCATCAGCCAGGATCCCAGCAGCAGGCCGAGCGCGCCGCCGCCCAAAGCGCAGAGCAAGCTCTCGGCCATCAACTGGCGCACCATGCGTCCCCGGCTTGCTCCCATCGCGGTGCGAATCATGAATTCTTTCTGCCGCGCCGCGCCCTGCGCCAGCAGCAGGTTCGCCACGTTGGTGCAGGCGATGAGCAGCACCAAGGCCACCATCCCGAACAGCACGCCCAGCGGGGCTCCCGCGTCGCGCTGCAACTGCCAGCGTCCGCTGCCGCCTGGAGAGGCCACGAGTTTTCCGCTGAGAAAGAGCTGCCGCTTCTTCTCGTCCCAGCTTGTAATCTTGGTGAGTTGTTCTTCCAGCAGCGGATGATAAGCAGCGTTGAGACTGGTCAGAGCCTGCTGCGCCGAAACATCCGATTTGCGCCGGCCGATGGCGGTCAGCCAATAATTGTTCCACTCGTTGAGGTCGCCCCAATGCGGCGCCATTTTCGCGGTCATCGCCATGGGGACGAAGACATCCACCGACTGGCCCAGTTGGATGCCCGAAAATCCCGCTCGCGCCACGCCCACGATGGTCAGCTCGGTGTTGTTTACCAGCAGAGACTGATTCAGTACTCCGGGATCGGCGCCAAAGCGCCGGGTCCAAAACGCGTAACTGAGCACCACGAGGGGATGCCCACCGGACACCAGATCGTCGTCCGAGTTGAAGACGCGGCCAAGTTCTGGACGCACGCCAAGCACGTCAAAATAATTTCCGGTGACCAACTCGCCGGTGCCCCGTTCGGTCTGTCCCCGGCTGGACAGGCTGGCAGAAAATCCAAAGCGTCCGAGAACCCCGGAAAAGTCAGACTTGCCGTCGCGCAGACCTTTGTACATCGGGAAGGAGAAGGATTCGGTATCGTCTCCATCGCTGTGGACGCTTCCGGTCTTGGGGCCCGGATCGTGCAGAATCACCAGCTCTTGAGGATTGCGCACCGGCAAGCGGCGCAGCATGATCTGATTCAGCAGGGAAAACATGGCGGTGTTCGCACCGATGCCCAACGCCAGGGTCAGCACAGCGATAGCAGTGAAGCCGGGGTTCTTGGCCAGCATGCGCAGGCCGTAGCGAATATCCTGCCAGAGTGCGTGCATTAGTCCTTCCTACTCATAACGCAAGGCCACCAGCGGATCCACGCGCATGGCGCGGCGCGCGGGAATGTAGCATGCCGACAAGGCTACGAGGATCAACAGCGCGCCTACTCCGGCAAAAATCAGCGGATCGGCAGGCGCCACACCGTACAACAGTCCGCGAAGCAGGCTGGCCAGCGCTGCGATGCCGCCCGCGCCCGCGACGATCCCCAACAGCACAACGCTGGCGCCCTGGCGCAGAATCATGCGCATCACGTCCTGGGTCTCTGCGCCGAGGGCCATGCGTATACCGATTTCCGGGGTTCGCTCGCCGACGACGTAAGAAGTGACGCCGTACAAACCGATCAGCGCCATGCCCAGAGCCGCACCCGCGAAGACCACCAGTAGGTACAACTGAAATTCGCGGTCGCCCAGGGACTCCGACACGACGTCTTGAAACACGCGAAAGCGGGGCACAAAATCGGGATCGGCGGTGCGCAGCAGTTCCCGCAGCGACGGAACGATGGCGTTCGGCTCCGCCGAGGTTTGCAGCACCAACGAAAACGCGTCCGGTACTCGCTGCCGGACGTTCACATAGATCATCGGCTCCGGATCGACACCGAGCCCTCGCCCCCGAACATCGCCAACCACTCCAACGATGGTAAGAAGACGCATATCGCCGTCCATGTTGCCGAATTCCAAGTGGTGGCCAATCGGATCCTGCCCGGGCCAGCGGTTTCGTGCCAGCGATTCACTAATCACTGCGGCGTGAGGCGCGTCTGGGCCGTCGTGGTCGTCAAACATGCGGCCGCGAAGCAGCGGAATCTGCATCGCGCGAAAATAATGGTCATCGGCGGCCTGGTAATAAGCCTCGCCGGTCTGGTCCGGAATCCGCGCGATGCGCCCAAAGTCCTCAAACGATTTCATCTCCTCTTGCTTTTCGACCGTTAGGAACGTTCCGTTGCTCAAATCGTCGTCGAGCGGCAGAGACCTCACAATTCCGGCCTCGTGCACACCAGGTATCTCCCGAGCGCGCTGCAGGATTTCATCCAAGACATGCCGGCGGCGGGTCTTATCCGCATCGTTGTGCATTTCCGGCGGGAAGACCTGCGCGGTGAGAATCCCGTTGGTCCGGTAGCCGGTGTGCACGTCCATCAGCCGCACCAGGCTCTTGCCCAGCAAGGCGGTCACGATCAGAAGCATCGTCGCTACGGCCACTTGCGAACCCATGAGCAGGGCACGCGTTCGGGCGTAGCGCGCACTTCCGGTCTTGCGCTGCTGCCCTTGCTTTAGCGTTTCGACCACGTCGCCTTGCGCGCTGCGAAACGCCACGGCGAGGGTCAAGCCGCAGGCCGTAAGCGTGGAAACACTGAAAGTAAATGCCAGCACGGCCCAGTTGAGGTTGACGTCCGCCAGCGAAGGCAAGCTACCGGGTGCAAAACGCAGCAGAGCGTGCAAGCCGGCATTGGCGATGAACACGCCGGCGGCCCCACCGGCCGCCGCGAGCAACACCGACTCCGTCAGGAATTGAGAAGCCAGACGCCCCCAGCTCGCGCCTAAGGCCACCCGGACGGCCAGCTCTTTTTGTCTCGAGGTGGACTTGGCCAGGAGCAGATTCGCCGTGTTCGAGCAGGCCGCCAGCAGAAGAATTCCCGATGCTCCCAGAAGCAGCAGGAGCGCGGGCCGCAAATTCCCGGTGAGCGATTGTTGCAGTGGGACGACGGCCACGTCCGTCATCCAGGTGTCCGAGCCATATTTTTTCTTCAGCTCGCCGGCAATTCCGCTCAAGTCGGCTCGTGCCTGTGATGCCTGGACGCCCGGCCTTAGCCGCCCGATCACCTTCCAATTCAGCGCCGTCCGGCTCGGCAGACGCTCCAACCGTTCTCGGGGCACCCAAACGTCAGCTTGGTCGGGATAGGAGAAGCCCTGCGGCATGACACCAATCACCGAAAAAACCGTGCCATCGAGGGTCAGCCGGCGGTTCGAGAAATCCGTGTCGCCGCCCAGCGAATTCTTCCAGAACGAATAGCTAACCAAGATCGCCGGCGCGCCGCCAAATTGTGATTCCTGTTCGGAGAAGGAGCGCCCGATCGCAGGTTCCACCCCCAGGGCGCGGAAGAACTGTTTGGAGACCGGGGCGCTATTCACGCGAAGCGGTAGGGCAACTCCCGTCAAGGTCACAGGCCACGAAGAATACTCCGCCAGCGTCTCGAAACTCCGATTCGCGTCTCGCAAATCCTCGAAATTGGGATCGGAAAGATTGCTTTGTTCGCCCTCGGAATCGACCTGCCAGACACGCATGAGGCGAGCGGGCTCGGGGTAGGGAAGCGGCTTCAACAATACCGCGTAGACCACGCTGAAAATAGAAGTTACAGCGCCGATGCCCAGGGCCAGAGTGAGTACGGCGACAGCGGTGAAGCCGGGGTTCTTCGCCAGCATGCGCAGGCCGTAGCGAATGTCCTGCCACAAACCGTTCATCTAAGGCTCCACCCGAATAAGACGTTGCAGCCAGGGCACATGTCTTGAAGCTGATACGCGAAACTTGGCGCAAAAGTTCGACCGAAAAGGCCCGGCAGCGCTACTTCAGCCGGATGCGGTCCACGTTGTCCCACTGGGACATGTCCGACAGGATCACTTTGTCGCCGATCTGCAGGCCTTGCAGGATTTCCACAGTATTGACGGAGCTGCGACCGATCTTCACGTTGACGCGGATGGCCTCGTCGTCGTCACTCGTCAGCTTGAAGAGGCTGATGGTGCTGTCGGTCTGGCCGTGAACGGGTTTGCCCACGAACAGGACGTCTTTGAGGTTTTCCAGTTCGATGGTGCCGTCCACGCTGAGATCGGGACGCGCACCGAGCGGTAACGGGTCGTCAATAGCCACATCTACCGTGACCGTGCCATTGACGACTGAGGGATCGATGCGGATCACATGGCCTTTGACGATGCCGTTGCGGGTATCCACGGTGGCGTTCTGGCCGATGGTGATGTCTTTGGCCTGGGTTTCGGCAATCTTGATTTCGGCTTTCAGCTTCTTGGGGTCGGCTACGCGGGCGAGGTTGGTGCCCGGGGTGACGTTTTGCCCCACGTCCACCGGAAGCAGTTGTAACACTCCGGTGATGCCGGCTCGCACATGCAACGCGTCCGCTTGGCTCCGGCGCAACTCGTACATGGCCTTATACTGATCGATGTGCGACTGCTGCGCTTGCAGGCGGGCTGCGGCGGAATCGGCTGCGATTCTGGTGCGATCTCCCTCGAGGCCCACACGTATGGCTAGCTGATCCTCGCGGACCTTGGAAAGCTGCTCCGTCACGTTGGCGGTGATGCCTTCCTTGTTCAGTTTGACGTCCACCTCATGCTGCAGCTTGGCTTGCTCGTAGTCGCTGCGAACTCCAGCTTCGGCGGCCTTCTGGTTCATCAGCTCGCTGTTTACTTGCACTTTCAGATTGGCGTAGTCCGATTCGGCCGCTTTGAGTTGGTATTGCGCGTCGAGCAATGCCTGCTGTACGCCAGGGTCGCTCATTTCCAGGATGACGGTGCTGGGCTCGACCAAATGGCCTGGGCGAATCACGATCTTTTCCACGCGGCACGCGGTTTGCGCGGGAATCCAGCGAATGTCCAGAGGGACGAGCGTGCCGAGGCCGCGGACCTCGCGGAGCATGGGGCCGCGCTTGACGGCGTCGGTCCAGACCGTGCCGCGGTCAACGGAAGGGGCAGCGGGACGCAGGCGCGAGAGGCCCAGGGTGACACCGGCGATGGCCACGACGGCGACGGTGACGTAGACGATCCTTTTGATCTTTTTGGCGCGGGCGTTTGATGGTCTTTGAATGTCCATAAGTTTTGATACCTTTCAAAATGGCACGCGGAGTACCCCGCAGGCGATCCACGTAAGGCATGCTTATTCAACATCTTATAGCCGTCCATGGCAAGCGGAAAGGGGGGAGATTGACCGGATGTGGGAATACCCGTCCCACGAACGAACATGGCGCGGAGGCTGTCGTGCAGGGAACTTTGGCCCGCGGTTCCGGGAAATGAATAGAGAGTGAAAATATATTGTCTTGCCTCAGGGCACGAATTGGCTTCGATGGCGCTACTAAAGCAAGGTCTGCTGCGTCATCATCTTAGAGGCGTAGATCGCGAGCCGCCCTCGCCACCGGCACCTTGCGGCGCGAAAGAAACCCCGCGGTTGGAAACCGCGTCCTAAACTAGAGAACTCGAGCGGACCTCCGAAAGAGAAAACATGAAGCGTCGCCCCAGCTTATTGGTTGTCGCATTTTTCGCCGCAGTCTTGGGCGTTTCACACGCTTCGACCCAGGCGGCTACCTTAATTGATCTGGCTGCGCCCCAAGAGTCGGGAGGAAACGCCGGTCAGGGTCCGAACGACCAACGGATGCCGTTGTTCGGCAAGATTGCCGCGGTACACGAAAATTCTATCGACATCACCAACGCCAATGGCGAAAACGTGACTGTTAAGTTCACCGGGAAGACCGAATTTCGCAAAGATCGGCAGGACGCCAAGCGCAGCGACTTTAAAGTGGGGGACTTGGTCATCGTGCGCGGCCAGGAGAATCCCGATCATAGCTGGACTGCAGAGGTTATTGGCGGACGATCCGGGAACGGTCCTGGCGGACGCGAGGGCCGGGAAGGGCGCGGCGGTCCTGGAGGCTCCGACCGAGGTTTTGGGATGCAGGGCGGCGGAACGCTGGGCAAGGATTTCGTCGCCGGGGAAATCACCGCGATTGACGCGCCGAAACTTTCGGTGCTGCGTTCGGACAAAGTGAAGCAGTCGTTCGAGTTGAACGAAGACACCTCGCTGCGCAAGGGCCGCGACAGCATCACCATGGCCGACGTGCAAGTGGGCGATCACGTGTTCGCGCGCGGCGGGCTGGAAAACAACGTGTTCGTGCCGAAGATGGTTGTGGTCATCAGCCCCGAGCAATGGAAGCGCATGCAGGAATGGACAGGCCAGCCGGAAGGCCAGCGGCGGCCGGCTTCGTCGGCAGCGGGCGCGGCGGACGCGCCGTCGCAAAAACCACCGGAGCCCCAGCATTGAAATTTATTCGCCCGCTTCTCGTTGCTATTCTCGCCGGATTTTTTCTGACCCATGTTGCGCGCGCGCAGGATAGCTCTGCGCCGCCGCAAGACGGAGCCGCGCCCACGGCGGCTCCCAGCGCGCCTGTACCGTCGCAGACTTTCGGGATTACGGGGACCGTGCGGGCGGGCAAGACGCCGCTGCCCGGCGTGACCGTGACGGCTTCCAACACTTTGACCGGCAAGAAATTCTCGGTAGCCACCGCTTCGAACGGAACCTATACATTCGCGGGCTTGCCGCGTGGCCGCTATGTGGTGCGCGTCGAGTTCATGGCTTTTGCAGCGCAGACTCAAGAGGTCGTTCTCAAACCCGAAACGCCTTCCGGAAAGTTTGATGCCGAGATGGTGCTCGCTTCGCGGCAGCAAGATCAGACTGTTGGCAACATCGCTGCCCTCGTCGCCGCGGGACGCGGATTTCAGAGCTTGTCGGTCGATAGCGCGCTCTCCTCGCTCGCGGGTGGCGGAGCGGGTGCTGGCGCTGGAGGCGGGCAGGGCGGCGCGGGTGATGTCGGCGCGCTGCCGATGAATGGCGCGGGCGCGGAAGGCCCCACGGAATCGGTCAGCATCAGCGGAGCGCAGGGCCGCACGCAGGATTTTGGCAACGGCAATGAGGATGACCTGGAGCAGCGCGTCCAGGAATTTCGCGAACGCATGCAGCGCGAAGGCGGTGGCGGCTTGCAGGGCGGGGGACCTGGCGGCGGCGGTCCTGGAGGTGGCGGCGGAGGCGCAGGAGGCATCGCGATGATGCGCTTGCCGCGCGGATTCAACATCAACCAGCCGCACGGCTTTCTTTATGTCTCCGACAATGACGCCGCGCTGGACGCCAAGTCCTATTCCTTGACGGGACTTCAGACCCCCAAAGCGAGTTACAACTTGGCACGCTTCGGCGCCAACCTGGGCGGCCCGCTGAACATTCCGAAAATTTTCAACGGCGGCAACAAATGGTTTTTCTTTGCAGGCTGGAACGGAACGCGCGGCAGCACGCCGTACGATTCGTTTTCCACAGTGCCGACGCTGGCGGAACGCTCTGGTGACTTCTCCGGCGTGACCTATAAGGACGGCGCTCCGGTGCAGATTCTGGTGCCCAACATCAGCCCGACCATCAACGCCGCCGCGTGCCAGCCCGGCGGGCAAACCAATTCGATCAGCGCGAGCTGCATCAGTTCCTCGGCGAAAGCGCTGCTGAATTTCTTTCCGCTGCCTAATCTGAACACCACCACGCAAAACTTCCACTACGTGACGTCGGACGACAGCAATTCCGATTCGGTCAACCTGCGGTTGGTCCACAACTTCGCCTCTGGCGGGGGCCCAGGCAACGTGGTGCTTGGTCCCGGTGGGTTTGGCGGCGGCGGTGGCGGTGGGCGCAACCGCTCGCAAAACAACATTAATTTCGGCATGAGTTGGGCCCGCAGCTCCACGGCGATCGTGAATCCATTCCCGTCGCTCGCCGGCGGCACCGGCACGCAAGGACTGAACGCCAACGCCGGCTGGACGTATGGAAAGGGAAGAAAGACCAATCTTTTCCGGGTGAACTACAATCACAATCACGTTTCCACAACGAATCTCTATTCCAACTCGCAGGATGTCGCCGGGGCAGCAGGTATCGGGGGAGTTTCCACCAACCCGTTCGATTTCGGACTTCCCGGCATCAGCTTCACCACGTTTGGCGGCTTGAGCGATCCGACTCCGCGCCGCGAACTCGACCAGACCTACACGATTTCTGACACGCTCTCCTGGTATCGCGGCAAGCACAATTTGCGCTTCGGCGGCGATTATCGCCGCATTCTGCAAAGTTTTCGCTCCGCCAAGAACGCCGAAGGTTCGTTTGTGTTCACCGGCTTTGAGACTTCCCAGTTCACGGCCGGGAGCGCGCAGCCCGTCACCGACACCGGCTACGATTTCGCGGATTTCCTTCTCGGCCTGCCCCAGCAAAGCACGCTGCAGTTAGGCACGAATTCCTACGACTTCCGCGCCAACTCGTTTGACATTTTCGCGCAAGACGACTGGCGCATTCGCCCGAGCGTGTCTCTAAATCTCGGCCTGCGCTATGAATACAACGGTCCGTACACCGAGGCGCACAATCACATCGCCAACCTCGATGTCGCGCCCGGATTCGCCGGTGCGGTTGTGGTCTTGCCGGGCCAGGCCGGTCCTTTCAACGGAACCTTTCCCGCATCGCTGATTCATCCGGACCGCAACAATTTTTCTCCGCGCTTGGGTGTGGCGTGGAGACCGCTGAAGGGCACCGTCGTGCGCGCCGGGTACGGCGTCAACTACAATCTGGCGCAATACGCCACGGTGGTGCAAAATTTCGCGTTCCAGCCGCCGTTTGCGGTCACGGCGACCAACGTCAGCAGCCCCGCAAGCGTGCTGACCCTACAAAATGGTTTTCCCACGGCGAGCAGTGCCACGGTGACCAACAATTTCGCCGTTGATCCCAGCTATCGTCTGCCGTACGTGCAGATCTGGAACGTGGACATCCAGCGCCAGCTTCCGGCGGGCGTTTTGCTGAATGTGGGCTACAACGGCTCCAAGGGCACGCGCCTCGATACCGAACGCGCCATTCAAATTAACGGCGTTCAGCCTTTTACTTACGAATCCTCGGCGGGGAATTCCGTTTTCCATGCGGGGTCGATCCGCGTCCGCAAGCGCCTGGCGCATGGCATCGGCCTCAGCGGCACTTACATTTACTCGAAATCGATCGATGACGCTTCCTCGGTCGGTGGTGGTAGCGGCGTGGTAGCTCAGAATCCCTTCGACATCGCCGCCGACCGCGGGCTCTCCAGCTTCGACCAGCGCCACAAGTTCACCGGCAACTGGATCGTCGATCTGCCCTTCGGCGAAAATCAGCGCTTCGCACAAAAGGGGGCGTTGTCGCACATTCTGGACGGTTGGCAATGGAGCGGGAATTTCACCATCGCCAGCGGTTTGTACTTCACGCCGCGGGTGCTCGGCAATTCCTTGGACATCAATCGCGGCGTCAGCGGCTCGCTGCGCGGCAACGCCACCGGCGAGCAGGTTTCGCTCAGCGATCCAACGACGCGCGAGTGGTTCAATACCGCGGCGTTTTGCGTGCCTTCTTTGACTTCCACCACCGGCTGCGTCAATTCCAGCGGCACGTCCTTCGGCGACGCGGGGCGTAACATTATTCAGGGGCCCGGCCAGGTTAGTCTCGACATGTCGCTCAGCAAGACCATTACCATCAAAGAATCACGCGCTCTGGAGCTTCGGTTTCAGGCTGCCAATGTGTTTAACATCGTGCAGTTCTCGAGCATCAATACCATTGTGAACTCGCAGACCTTCGGCGAGGTGACCTCCGCTGCGGCTACGCGGCGCATCACCATGATCGCGCGATTCCGTTTTTAGGGGACCCGAATGTTGGCCGTACGAAAAGCACTCTCGCTCGCCGCTGCCGCGCTTCTCCTGATGAATGCCGCGTCCTCCGCGCGTTCGCAGAACGCCCCACAGGCGCCGCAACCTCAATATCGCGTGAAAGTGACCTCCGAATTGGTGCTTGTGAACGTGGTCGTTCGCGACAAAAAAGGAACTCTGGTTCGCGACCTGAAGAAAGAAGACTTCACGGTTTTTGAAGACAACAAGCGCCAGGACGTCTCTACCTTTGACTTCGAGAATGTCGATGAGCTGGCCACTGCCGGCCCTGGCGAGGCGACCGTCACCGGCGCCGCTGCGACGGGCTCCTTGCTGCGCTCCACCAGCCAGCCGGCCATCGACGCCCGCGACCGCCGCTTGATGCTGCTGTTTTTCGACTTTTCCGCCATGGACCCGGAGCAGATCGAGCGCTCCGTCGAGGCAGGCAAGAAATTCGTCCAGACCAAGATGCAGCCCGCCGATATGGTTGGGTTAGTTTCTCTGGCCACCAACATGCGCGTCGATCTCGACTTCACGGACGACAAGACCAAGGTCCTGACCGCACTGGCCGCCTATACCTCCAGCCAAGGGCAGGGTTTTGACGCTGGCACCGAAGGTTCCGCCGAAGGCGCGGCGGAAACTGGCGGCTCTTTCACCGCCGATGACACCGACTACAACACTTTCACCGCGGATCGAAAACTGCTGGCGCTGCAATCCATCATGCAGGGGCTCGGCAAGATCAATCAGAAAAAATCCATCATCTACTTCAGCAACGGGATCACGCAATCCGGCGTCGACAATCAGTCCGCGCTGCGCGCCACCACCGCGGCCGCCGTCAAAGCCAACGTTTCCATTTATCCGCTCGATGTGCGCGGCCTGGAAGCTTTTCCTCCCGGCGGCCAGGCGCAAAACGCCAGTTTGCACGGGCAGTCCGCATACAACGGCGGCGCGGTGCTCAGCGATCTCGACAGCAACGCTGCGTCGCAGGAAACGCTTTCTACACTGGCCGCGGATACCGGCGGGAAGGCTTTCTTTGATTCCAACGATTTCAGCGGCGTGTTTTCCCAGGTGCAGAAAGACACTTCGGCGTACTACGTCCTCGGCTTCACCAGCAATAATCCGCTCAAGGACGGAAAATTCCGCCACCTCCGGGTGCAGCTGAATCGGCCTGACCTAAAGCTCGAATACCGCTCCGGATACTACGCAGGCCGCGATTTTCTGCACTTGAATCGCGCCGACCGCGAGCAGCAGATGGGCGATGAGCTGGAAGCGGAGCTGCCGCAGACCGACGTGGCGGTTTACGCCGGCGCCGCGTATTTCCGCCAAGACGACTCGCACTACTACCTCGCCGTCTCCCTGGTGATTCCCGGTTCGCAAATTCCGTTCGTGCAAGCCAAGGACAAAGACAACGCCACGATCGACATCATCGGGGAAGTTCGCGCTGGAGGTAAGCTGCCCGTCGGCAATCTGCGCGACACGGTCAAGCTGGCGCTCGATAGCTCGCAGCAAGTGCGCCGCAAAAACGTTCAGTACAACACGGGATTTCTTCTCGCTCCCGGCAGCTACCATCTAAAATTTGTCGTCCGCGAAAACCAGACCGGCCGCCTCGGTTCGTTCGAGACCGACGTTACGGTCCCCGACCTGCGCAAAGTGCCTTTGCGCATGAGTTCTGTCGTCCTCGGGAGCCAGCGCGTCGCCGCCACCGCCAAGAAAAAGGGCCCTCAGCCGCTGGTCCAGGATCAAACCGAGCTAATTCCCAACGTCGCCCACGTTTTCACCCAGGATCAATATCTCTATCTGCAGTATGAAATCTATGATGCGGCTCGTGGCAAGAATCCTGCTCCCACTGCTGCGCCCGCAAATGCTTCCGTCGCGACGGGAGGCGCTGCCGCGCCGGCAAGCGCACCTGCTCCGAAGGCGCCTAAAGATAGCGTGCGCGTTCTGACCAGCATCGAATTCTTGCAAGGAGATTTGAAAATCTACGAATCAAAACCGGTGGTGGCCAACGAGGTAAACGCCCCGGACCGTAAAGCGGTCATCTTCCAGATCGATCTTCCGCTGCAGTCGCTCAAGCCCGGCTTCTACACCTGCCAGGTCAACGTGGTCGATGATGTCTCTGGAAACTTCGCCTTCCCCCGCTGGCCCATCCTCGTAAAAGAGACTCCAGCCGCCAGTAAGTCCGCGGCATCCGGTTACTAGTTCTAGCCCGCGGCGAACCGCAGTAGGCGCGGTCTCTTGCCCTAGCCTCGAGGGTCAGACCGCGGGGTATAGACGCCGCAACGAAAGGCGCCCGCCTCGGAAGGCGGCCGCTACAGTTGCTGCTCCACAAATCTTGCATTTACACAGGTGGAGGAGGCGCCAGCAGCAACGACGGCGGCCAAACGCAGAGGAGTTCACGTTGCTAGCCGTTGTAGTTCGCTACAACTCGGGCCACTTTTCCGGCCACTGACAGCTCCATGAACTCCGCCGTGCGCGTCCCCTTTTGATTCGTGTAGTACAGCACCACGCTACTCAAGCCAAAGAGGACATCCTCCAGGCGAAACTGGAGGTCAGGATAGGCTTCCAGCCCACGCTGAAAGTAAGCTCGCAAGTTGGCCTTTCCGGTCACCTTGCCATTAGGCATCTCCAACAGCCGCGCGGCAACGGGTGAAGTCAACTCGACGGCATCCTCATAGTGGGTCATGATCAAATCCAGATCGTGAGCGTTCCAAGCCGCAACCCAATGGTTGGCCAGCTTCCAAGCCTCGTCTTTCATCACTGCAGGTTCTCCGGTTGGTGACTCATTGCTAGGTTTTTTTCAGCTCGTCCAAGATTTCTTGGGCAACGTGAAACGCGTGGTTTGCCGCGGGGACGCCGCTGTAAATCGCGGTCTGCAAAAGCACTTCCTTTATCTCTTCGCGGGTGACGCCGTTATTGAATGCCGCGCGCAAGTGTAGCCGGAACTCTTCGGTTCGATTGAGCGCCACCATCATCGCCAGGGTAATCATGCTGCGCGTTTTTCGCGGAAGCTCCGGACGGCTCCAAATCTCGCCCCACGCATAGCGCGTGATCAATTCCTGGAAGTCTTCGTTGAAGGCATTCCGGTTCTGCAGCGACTTATCCACGTGCGCGTCGCCGAGCACCTCTCGCCGCACCTTCAGCCCTTGTTCGTAGCGCTGCCGCTCATCCATCGGTCATTCTCCTCACGCGGCCAGAAACGTGCCGACTTCCGCCGTAAATCGATCGCGGTCCTCGATATTCGACAAATGCGCGGCTTCCAGCTCGAGGTACCGAGCTCCCGGGATCTTTTCAGCTACGAAACGCCCGTCCGCCGGAGGCGTCGCGGCATCGTGCGCGCCAGAGATAACCAGCGTCGGCGTCTGGATCGCGTCCAATTTCTCCCGGCAATCAAAATCGCGCACGGCGGCGCAGCAGCCAGCGTATCCCTCCGGATTATGGCCTTCCAGCGCCTGCTGGATTTTTCCAACTGCAGCGGGATCTTTGGCGCGAAAGCTGGCCGTAAACCACCGCTCGATGACCGCGGCGCTGATGGCCTTCATGCCGCCTTTGCGGACCGCGTCGATGCGCGCGTTCCATCCGTCCGGGGTACCGATTTTTGCCCCCGTGTTGCACAGCACCAACTTCTTCAGCCGCTTCGGCGCATTAAGGCCCAGCCACATTCCGGTTTGCCCGCCAAGCGACAATCCGCAGAAGTGGACTGCGTCCAGTTTCAGAAAATCCAGCAGTGCCACAGCGTCGTGCCCCAGTTGCTCGACGGTGTATGGTCCGGGCGAAACCGAAGATTGCCCGTGCCCGCGCTTGTCGTACCGCAGCACGCGAAATGCTTTCGTTACCTCGGGCACCTGCACATCCCACATGGCAAGGGTCGCGCCTAGCGAGTTGGAGAACATCACCACCGGAGCATTCGCCGGCCCCGCCAGCTCATAGTGAATCCGCACATCTTTCAGTTCCGCAAACGCCACGGTGTCACCCTCGTTTGGAGTGCGGCGGCTCGGCGCCGCCTTCTACGGTTGCTACGAACCCCGATCAACAAAGCGTGCGTCTCGCAGCTAACGCGCGCTCCGAGACCGGCTCGCTTCCACCACCCGATCCACAAACGCCTCCGCCGCGCCCAGATATTTCCGCGGATCGAAAAGCCCGTCGATCTCCGCCGACGACAAATATTTCCCCACCTGGGCATCCTCGGCGAGCACCTCGCGCAGATGGCGCCTCTCGTCCTGGGCCCGCCCGCAAGCTGCTTCCACAACTTGCTGTGCGGCCGAACGTCCCATCTTCTCGCTCAAGGCCATGGTGGCTGCTTCGGCAAAGATCAGCCCCTGGGTGACTCCGAGATTTTCCAGCATTCGAGCGGCATCGATTTCCAGATGCGGGACGGTCTCGGCCATCTGGTGCAACGCCCCGGCCGTTAAGCGCACGATCTCCGGCAAAGTCTCCCACTCCGCGTGCCATCCCCCCAACCCGCGTTCTTCTTCCTGCACCATGGCGCTCAGCATGGTGCTCACCAGTCCCGGGATGCGCGTCGCGGTGGACAACACCACCGCCGAGGTCACCGGGTTGCGCTTGTGCGGCATCGTCGAGGAGCCACCGCGTCCTTCTCCGCTGGGCTCAAAGACTTCGCCGATTTCCGTCTGCGCGTGCAGCGAAATGTCCCGGGCAATTTTGCCCAGCGTTCCCACGCATAGTCCGAGGGTAGTAGCCACCTCCACCAAGCGATCGCGATGGCTGTGCCATGGCGTGTCCGGCAAGGCGAGGTGCAGTTCTTCCGAGAGAATTCTGGCAACCATTTGGCCGCGCAAACCCAAGGCTGCCAAGGTTCCCACCGCGCCGCCAAATTGCAGCACGCTGACGCGCTGCTCGGTCTCGCGCAGCCTTACCCGATGACGGTTGACGGCATCCAGCCAGCCCGCTACTTTTAGCCCAAAGGTCGTCGGGAGCGCCTGCTGCATCCAGGTCCGGCCCACGACGATGGTCGAGCGGTGCTCGGTGGCAAGCTCCACCAGCGCGTCGATCAGGCGGTTCAGATCGGCGGCTATGGCCTTCAGCGCTTGTCGCAATTGCAGGACGCAGCCGGTATCGATCACGTCCTGGCTGGTCGCGCCCCGATGCACGTAGCGCGCCGCCTCTTTATCGCTCTGAGCCACGACCGCGGTGAGCGCCTTGATCAAGGGAATCGCAAGATTACCGGCCAGTTTGGCGCTTTGCGACACCGCGGCCGCGTCAAACAATTCCGCTTTGCACTGGGCCGCAATCGTGCCCGCGGCAGAAGAGGGAATTATGCCCGCGCGCGCTTCGGCTCGCGCCAATCCAGCTTCGAAATCAAGCATGCCTTGCAGGCGCGCCCGATCCGAAAAGACCTTCTCAACTTCTTCATAGCGGAACAACTGGTCGAGCAAATCCATCCAGTTCCTACACCCGTTCTACAATCACGGCAATCCCTTGGCCCACGCCGATACACATCGTACACAACGCATACTTGTTCTTCGTGCGCAGTAACTGGTACATCGCCGTAGTCACTAACCGCGCCCCGCTCGCTCCGAGCGGATGCCCCAGCGCAATGGCGCCGCCATTCGGGTTAACGTGCGCTGCATTATCGGCAATTCCCAAGTCGCGAAGCACGGCCAGCGCTTGAGACGCAAAGGCTTCGTTCAATTCGATCACATTCATCTGTTCGAGCGTGAGCTTCGCTTTGGCCAAGGCTTTTCGCGTCGCCGGCGCAGGTCCCATGCCCATGATGCGCGGTGCTACGCCCGCTGCTGCCGCCGACACCACGCGCGCCTTCGGCGTCAAACCATGCCGCCGCACCGCGGCTTCCGAAGCCAGCAACAGTGCCACGGCCCCGTCATTCACTCCCGAAGCGTTGCCCGCAGTCACCGTTCCGCCCGGCTTGACCACGCCCTTAAGTTTCGCCAGAGCTTCCAGCGTGGTATCCGGCCGCGGATGTTCATCCTGCAAGACTAAGACCGGCTCGCCCTTCTTCTGCGGAATGGGAACGCCGACGATTTCTTCGGTTAGCCTGCCGCTGCGCATCGCCTCCGCGGCGCGCTGCTGGCTTCGCAGCGCAAAGGCGTCCTGATCTTCGCGCGAGATGTGAAACTCTTCCGCGACGATCTCGCCGGTTTCCGGCATGGAATCCACGCCATACTTTGCTTTCATCACCGGATTTACGAATCGCCAGCCGAGGGTGGTGTCCTCCAGCTTCATCGACCGCGAAAACGCGGCGTCTGCTTTTCCGATCACATACGGGGCTCGCGACATGCTCTCCACGCCGCCGGCAATCACCAAGTCTGCCTCGCCGCTTTTGATCGCCCGTGCCGCCGTGGCCACCGCGTCCATGCTCGAACCGCACAAGCGATTCACCGTCGAGCCCGGCACCTCTTTCGGCAGACCTGCGAGCAATAACGCCATGCGCCCCACGTTGCGGTTGTCTTCGCCGGCTTGATTCGCGCAGCCGTAAATGACGTCGTCCAGAGCGTTCCAATCGACACTGCGATTCCGCTCCATCAGCGCCGCCATCGGAATGGCCGCAAGGTCGTCCGTGCGGACGCTCGCCAACGCGCCACCATACCGTCCGATGGGCGTGCGAATCGCGTCACAGATATACGCTATTTCCATGGTTGTCCTTCGACGCGCTGCGAATCGTTATAGTAACATCGTCGCGCTGCGTGTGCTGGTACCCGCCGCGCCGCCGTAAGCTCTTTCTTTTGTGCGATTAACGAATGCGAACCCAAATCGGAATTATCGGGGCAGGCCCCGCTGGATTGACACTTTCTCACCTGCTCTATTTGCAAGGAATCGAGTCCGTCGCGCTCGAGAGCCGCAGCCGGGAATATGCCGAGCAGCGCATCCGCGCCGGCGTTCTCGAACAAGGCACCGTAGACCTGCTTACACAGTCCGGCGTCGGCGGCCGCTTGCAACGAGAAGGATTGGTGCACCGCGGCATCGAGCTGCGCTTCGGCGGCACCGGGCACCGCATCGACTTGTCGGAGCTGACTGGCGGCAAGTCCATCACGGTCTATGCGCAGCATGAAGTTGTGAAGGATCTGGTCGCCGCCCGCCTCGGCGCCGGTGGCAAGATTCTGTTCGAGGCTGAGGCTACCAGCGTTCATGACGTCGATACGAATCCCAAGATTCGCTTCCAACACGGCGGAGCCACGGAAGAACTCGAGTGCGATTTCATTGCCGGTTGCGACGGCTTTCACGGCATTTGCCGGCCGGCGATTCCTGCCAGCGTGCTTCGCGTGCACGAGCGCGTGTATCCCTTTGCCTGGCTTGGCATTCTCGCAGGCGTGCCGCCGGCTTCGGACGAACTGATCTACACCTACCACGAACGGGGGTTCGCGCTATTGAGCATGCGCTCGCCGGAGATTTCGCGGCTGTATTTGCAGTGCGATCCGGAGGAGGATATCGCTAACTGGTCCGACGATCGCATCTGGAGCGAGTTGCGCGCGCGGCTGGCGACTAGCGACGGCTGGGTTCTTCCTGACGGTCCAGTGCTGCAGAAGGGAATTACGCCGATGCGCAGCTTCGTCGTTGAGCCGATGCAGCACGGCAAGCTGTTTCTTCTCGGCGATGCTGCGCATATCGTGCCGCCGACTGGGGCGAAAGGATTGAATCTGGCCGTCGCTGACGTTCGTGTCTTGACGCGGGCCTTGATTGATTTTTACAAGAACGGCAAACGCGCGCGACTGCAGCGCTATTCGGAGGTTTGTTCGCGGCGCGTCTGGAACGTGCAGCGGTTTTCGTGGTGGATGACTTCCATTTTGCACCGCTTTCCGAAGGAAGACAGCTTCTCCCACAAGCTGCATCTTGCTGAACTCGACTACCTTACAGGTTCTCGTGCCGCGGCCACGGCGCTGGCGGAAAATTATGTTGGACTGCCCTTCGACGAAACTTAGGGGACCTGCGCGAACTCGCCCCATCGCGCGCCGGGCTGAAGCCCAGCGCCTACATAACTCCTCACTCATAGCGCAGAGCTTCGACTGGGTTCAGGCGGGCGGCGCGGGCTGCGGGATAGAGTCCCGCGATGAGACTAACTGCGACCGCAAAGGTGATGGCACCGAGGGCGAGCCACCAGGGGACGAAGGAGATTTTTACTCCCGGCAAATCCTGGCGGCGCAGATAAATCGTGGTACCCCAGGTGAGCGCTTGGCCGATCAGCCAGCCCAGGGCTACGCCGAATATACCTCCGAAGAAGCCCATCGCGCCGGCTTCGGCGAAGAACAGGCTGCGGACATCGCCGTCGGTGGCGCCGAGGGCCTTCAGAACGCCGATTTCGCGGCGGCGCTCCAGAATGGCCATCACTAGAGTATTGATAATGCCCAGCGACGCTACTGTCAGAGCCAGGCTGCCGAACAATCCTAAAAATAGATCGAAGACCGTGAAAACCAACCGAAGGCCGCGCGCGGCATCGAGCAGGGAAAACGTGGAAAAGCCCATTTTCTTGATGGCATCTTCGACGCGGGTTACATCTTTTGGCGACTTGACCCGAACCGTGAGCGCCATGTACGTCGGCTTCCCGGAACCTCCGGCGCGCACGAATTCTTGGACGTCGTTAGGGCCGGCGACATGCAACTGTTCCGCGACTTGCAGGGGAATGAAAACTTTCCCGCCTCCAAAACCGCCGATTCCAGCCGAAGGATCGGATTCGATAACTCCCGCAATGCGCAACTTCTTCTCTTTGGAAACGATCGAGATGCCGCCGGACATCATTTCGTCGAGCTGCTTGTCGATGTCCTTTTCCTTGGCTACATCAGACGCCGAAGACGTTTGTTTCTCGGCGTACCGCAGGATTAATTCCTTGCCGATGAGTGTCGAGGGTTGCGGAGTCAGTTCTTTCGCAAACTCCGCTTGCAGGATCGCTTCCTCTGCCGAAGGCGAAGAAAAAGTCTTGCCGGTGATGCCGTCGAAAACCCCGGTCGAGCGCGAGGATTCCGGCAGGCCCAGCACATTCGTGGAGTAGCTGGTGCCCGCGTAGCGCACTTCGGTAAAAAACCGGATCTGCGGATAGACCTCGGTCACATTTGGCAATTTCTCGAATTCTTCGCGAGCCGCCTGATCCAGGGGCTTGGCGTCTTCACGTTTCACGGGGTTTTGCCGCGGCGGTCCGCCGCCCATGCCGCGCATCCCGCGAGAAGTGACGAAGACGGCGTCGAATAGTCCCGATTTGTTCAGGCGCTGCGACGCAAGCGTTTGCAGGCCCACTCCGAGGGAGAGCATGGCCACCAGGGAAGCCACGCCGACTGCGACGCCCAGGGTCGTCAGGGAATTGCGCAGCACCGCCTCGCGCAAGTTGCGGACTGCGAGTTCGGTCAGATCGCGGCCCTTCATGACTGGGCTCCGTTGCCGACCAACCGTCCGTCCGACAAGACCACGATGCGATTCGCGAAGCGCTCCGCCAGCGGGCGCTCGTGCGTGACCATGATGATGGTCATGCCCAGCGAGCCTTGGATCTCCTTTAGAAGCATAAGGATTTGCTAGATCGGA
>Ga0210384_10000316_pt1 | contig 75858 bp, 71 predicted proteins | sample IncBWH2MmetaG_FD_160574 | JGI IMG/M metagenome (GOLD analysis project Ga0210384, IMG submission 160574) | Forest soil microbial communities from Barre Woods Harvard Forest LTER site, Petersham, Massachusetts, United States - Inc-BW-H-2-M | ecosystem: Environmental > Terrestrial > Soil >... | reverse complement strand
AAATTCCGGCTCCAGCAGATTCTTGCAGGCCTCGGCCAACAAGATGTGGTCATCCGCAATCAACAGCCGAGCTCTCTTGCGACGTTCCATGACCATACTCTGCCCGCGGGTTGACCCTTCAGGATTAGCTTTGGTCTCATGAATATGATTCATCGCGTGCGTTTCAGTCTGCCCGTTTTTCCCAGTCCGACGGTCTTCATCAACGAAATGCTATCCGCAATCGCCTCCCTGCATACCTACAACTTCTGCCAGTCTTTTGCGGCTCTTGGTTTCCTTGGGCTATCGGCGCCCCACGCTTCGGCCGGTTCCCACAGGGTCAGGTTCAACCATCAGCAACAACCTGATCAAGCACCGACAGAAAGACGATGAGCGTCTTGACACAATCAGTCGGACACCTCGATAGAACGGGCTTGCGAACCTGGTGGATTCAATCCTCAGAGCTGCTTTGTCGGCAAGGCCCACGAAGGCCCATTTTCTCAACCGTTGAGTCCCCTTTGCGCGCCGGACCCGCGCCGCGGGCCAAAACTGGAACAATCTCCAACGCAAACTAGCACATTTGCTAGTGTGCGCGGAGAGAATAGCTTTCTAACATCTCCTCAGTTGCAGCGCACGACTTAAATTTGTCCGACTGGCCATGCTTTTGTTGAGACAGCAAGTCCCACGATCCAAGCTCACTTCAGTCTCTTGAAAGCAGGGTTGAGTAGGAAAAGAAGGAAACTCAAATGAACAAGCGAATTGCGAGCGTCGCGGTTGTTTTGCTGTTTGCCATCTGCTCAGTTGCGCAGGACATTCCCAAAGCCGAAGTTTACGGTGGTTACACCTTCGTAAGGTTCAATGCGAATGGTCCTGTGAACGCCTTCACTGCCAACGGAGGAGTCGGCTCTTTTCAGTTCAACTTCAACAAGTGGGTAGGAATTGTTGGGGAACTGGGCGGCGTTCACAACAGCGCGCTGAGCATAGGCAGCAGCCGTACCCTCACACCCGACCAAACAGCTTTTACTTATTTGTTCGGGCCACGCGTCTTCTTTAATAAGGCGGGAGTCGTATCGCCATTCTTGGAATTCCTGGCCGGAGGTTTCCATAATTCCAGAAGCTTCTCCGTCCCCAACTCGCTCATTCCTCCCGGAGCCGTAGCTCCACCAGGGGTAACGGTAACCCCGGGCGCGACGAGTACCAAGTTCGCGAGCACGCAGAATGCTGCAGCGTTGGCAGTGGGCGGAGGCATCGACATCCGGCTGAGCCGCTTAATCAGTTTCCGTCCGGTTCAACTCGACTATCTGCCGACCCATTTCTCGCCGTTCAATATCCCCGGCGTTCCCGGAACCATCAACAACGCCAAGTGGCAGCAGAACCTTCGCTATTCGACTGGACTCAGCTTCCGCTTTGGCGGAGCCACTCCGCCACCGCCGAAGGCGTCCTGCTCCGCTACGCCCACGGAATTGTTGCCTTGGGAAGGACCGGTCAAGGCTTCCATGCAAACCGCCGACTTTAATCCCAAGCACACGCTGACGTACGCCTGGAACGGCACGGGCGGTCAGGTTCAGGGAGACAACACGTCAGCCACGGTAGACACCTCGACCCTCGCCCCGGGCAGCTACACCGTCACCGCCAATGCCACCGACCCCAAAGAGAAGAAGATGAACTCTGCCTCTTGCTCGGCGTCGTTCACCGTAAAACAGCCCCGCCCACCCGAGGTCGCTTGCTCCGCCAGCCCGACCACGGTTCATCCCGGTGATCCCATTACCATCAGCGCCCAGGGCAGCAGTCCGGATGCGAGCCGCATCGAGAAGCGCAATTTCTCGGCTAGCGCCGGCGCCGTCACCGAAGGCTCGACCACGGCGGGCTCACAACCTGGCCAATTCTCGAGTACGGCAACTCTGGATACCAGCAACGTCCCACCGGGACCAGTGAATGTCACCATCGGAGTGACCGACGTCCACGGCCTCAGCGGCACCTGCGTGGCCACCGCCAACGTGGAAGCGCTCCCCGCCCCTGTCACCGTGGTTAGCGAAAGCCTGATCAGCGACTGCGACTTCAAAAATCAAAAGAAGCTTGCCCGCATTGACAACGAGTGCAAGGCCGTTTTGGACGAGGTTGCTCTTCGCCTGCAGCATGAACCCAATGGAAAACTCGTGGTGGTTGGCTATGCTCAGGAGGTCGAAGAAGTTCAAGTCAACAACGTAGAGTCGCTCCGCGCCTACAATGCCAAGAGCTACCTCACCGGCGGTGAAGCCAAACAGCAAATTGACGCCAGCCGCATAGAAGTTCGCAAGAGCGACGCAAGGGACACTGGCAGCAAGGCACAGTTCTACTTTGTCCCTGAGGGCGGAACGTTCACCGTCAAAGAAACTACCATCGTGGACGAATCCTCTCTGCCCGCTGATAAAACCGGTGCTCCGAAGAAGCAAAAAGCTTCCAGGCAACAAGCTGCTGCACCAGCCCCTCCTGCCGAGTAGAAGCGCTACTCCAAACCCGTGAGGCTGACTGGAATGCCAGCCAGCCTCACGGGCCAACCATCGAAAGGATGAAGCTCTATGATTCAAATTCGCACGAGAAGCATTGCATGCGCCGCGCTGCTGCTGTGCCTGACAGTCGGACTATCCTTCGCCATCTCCGACGGTGAAAAGGCCAAGGTCAGCGGAGTAATCACCGGACGAACTGGAGAAACTCTGACCGTCAATAGCCCAGAGTCCGGCAAGGTCATCATTGTCCTCAATGATGACACCAAGGTCCAACAGCCAAAAGGTCTCGGCCTCCGCAAGAAGCAGATGTCAGCTACGGTTCTCATCCCCGGTCTCAAGGTCTCAGTGGACGGCGTCGGCGATGCCCAGAGCCGCGTGGTCGCCAAGACTATTAACTTCAGCTCTGACGACTTGGAAATGGCCGAAGCCATTCAAGCCGGACTGACCCCAACCAAACATGCAGTCGCCGCCAACGCGCAAGGTATTGCCGCGAACAAACAGGCCACCGAAACCAATGCTCAGGGAATCGCGGCAAACCAGGTACAGACCGCGGCCAACCAGCAGCAGATCGCAAACAACCAGGAACAGATTGACGCCAACCAGCAGGAGATTCAGGCAACCACCAAGCGGTTCTCTGAACTTTCCGAGTATGACACCAAAGGTGACGCGGTAGTTAACTTCGCGGTCGGAAGCTCTGTAATTTCGGCTTCGGACAAGGCCGCGCTGAAACAGCTGGCCCAGGGCGCCGTCGGTCTTACTGGTTATCTCATCCAGGTAAAAGGTTTCGCGGACTCTTCCGGAAATGCGGCGATGAACCAGAAGCTGAGTATGGACCGCGCGCAGGAAGTCATTGCCTACTTGATCCAGGACTGCCAAGTGCCCGTGCGGCACGTGATAGCTCCCGGAGCCATGGGCACAGTCGATCCCGCAGCATCCAATGAGACCGCCTCAGGCAGGGCTGAAAACCGCCGTGTCGAAGTTAAGGTATTGGTCAACAAAGGATTGTCTGCTGGAAACTGATCCGCACTTTGATTGCGAACTTCGATGGCGCACGCTGTTGAAGTTCGCGCCCAAAGTCGAATCATGAGATGGAGGATGGAAATGAGGAAGCGCCACAAACTGCTTATTCTGGCAGCCTTGCTTTCGCTTCTGTCGGCGGTACCCGCTGTGGGACAGATAACCAACAGCCTGAATTTCGAGACAACATTTCCCTTTTACGCGGGGAACGTTAAGTTGCCGGCGGGCTCGTACAAGGTGACTCCGGCAACGGAGTCTGTCTCGCTTCTGCTGATCGAAAGCGCTGACGGATCCCACTCTGCCTTTCTTGAGTGCACCCCGACTAACTCCGAGAGTCCGCACGCCCAGACGGATGTCACCTTCAACAAGTACGGCAAGATTGATTTTCTCAACCTGCTTTGGGTCGGGGGCCAGACGTACGGGATGCAAGTCGCGCCGACGAAGTTTGAACAAGCTACAGCAAAAGGAACAAGCCCCGTACGACACTCGGTAGCGGCGAAGAGCGGAGGCTAGCGGGTCAAGGTTGCTGTTTCTGCCTCGGCCAGGTTTTTGCCTGGCTAGGTCAGGCGTCCTCGCCTGTACGCCGCTATATCGTGCACACGGGTTCGGCGCGGGGTGTTAATCCAACTTTTTGGGACGTCAAATTTGGCAATAAGCTCAAATAGCGCGCACCTCCGGAGGTGGCGTTTGCCGCCCAGGGCTCGCGCCCGGGTTCCGGTTGCGTTGTTCCTCCTGCTGACCTGCGCAGCCATGCCGACTGATTCCTCTGCCAGTTCTGCGAAACAGCTAGCGATGGAACTGACCGGCAACTTTGTGGCCCGAGTGGACGGACCTCCGTTGACTGGTTTCGGTGCGAACCACCAATCCTACGTCTTCGAAATGTACTCGCCCACCGGGTCGCAATTTGTGAGACTCTCTTACGCATTTTTCCTCTATGAGCCGCAAGTGCCGGACACCGCGCTCGATTACTCGAAGCTCTACAAGCTTACGGCGGTAAAAGACGACACCTGCCAGGACACTCTCGAAAACATATCGAGACGGTTCGTCTTCGATTCGAAAGGTCAGTTCGTTGAAGTGAAACACGGCCTGACCTACGCCAAGAACCTGCCAACTCCCACGTTGCCCTGGAAGAACCCTTTACCTTGCTATATCCTGTCGCCGGTGCGACCCCCCGCAAAGATACTGACCGAATCAAATCCTTCCCCAGCCCCGCAATGACCGCTGCAGGCGCGGGCTTCCGCGACCTGTGCGGCCACAATCAAAAACTCACCCCATCAGGACCTCCCTTGCTACGCTAGCGTCACCGCTCCCGTACGCAGATCGTACACACCACCCACGACTTTCAATTTCCCCTCTTTGATCCGCGGCGCCAGGATCGGCTCAAGTTCTTTAAGCCGCTCAACTCCGATCTCTACGTTTTTCCGGATCGCATTCTCCAGCGGGTCGCCGGGCGCTCCCTTACTCTGAGCAACTGCGGGCTTGATAAGTTCCACCATGCCATTGATCGCACCCGGCAGTGAGTCTTTGGCATCAATGTGCTTCATGGCAGCCTTGACCGCGCCGCAACCGCTGTGACCCAACACCACGATGAGGGGCACATTCAACTCAGCGACCGCGTACTCAATGCTGCCCTTGACCATCACACCCGAGCCGTTCACCACATTCCCAGCCACACGCACGACAAAGATGTCGCCCACACCCACATCAAACAGGATCTCCGGTGCAACTCGGGAATCCGCGCAACTCACGATGACCGCTTCCGGATACTGTGCCTCTGCAAGCGCGCGAAAATCCTCGGGACTGCGTCGCGGGCTGGCCGGTTGCCCTTTCACAAAACGCGCATTGCCTTCAACAAGTTCGCGCAGAGCCTGATCCGCACTGATGGGTGCCCGCGCCTTCCCTGCCGCTTCCTTTTGCACCAGGGCAAGCAGTCCCTTCGGTACAGCCAGACTGAGTCCGGCTGCAGCCAGCCCCACAAACTCACGCCGGGAAACTCTCGACAGATTCTTCATGATCCACCCTCCTGTTGATCCACGAGTTTATGTCATAACTTCACACACTCATCTGCATAACCTCACTTCGTCATCGTCATCCCTGAGCGAAGCGAAGGATCTGTGCGTTGTGCAGCGCGAATCTTTACGCCTTGCCTCGCACCACAGCTGCAGAACCATTGCCGTGTATTTCTGATACGCCACACCTAGCACCTTGCAGATCGACTCTCGACTCGTATCAGGGTATGCCTCAAGACATACCGTATGCACCGCAAATGGACTGGGGCTTCGTCCGCTGGGTTTGTTTGTGACCAAACGCACTTTCTCCGCGATCCGTTCACTCTCCACTTTCTAATCGAGTGCCAGCAATTATACGACTGGGAAAACTAACAGTCGGCGTCAGGTTGCGACTTCAGAATTGTGAGAAGTCTTCCTAACCGCTATCATGCTTTCGGTTCTGGTCGATGTCTGCGCCGAAACCCAAAACTCCAAGGAGGACTATCGATGGACGTTTCGCAAGGTTTCGCGGTTTTCTTGTATGGAATCGTGGCTATTTTCGCTGTCGGTACCATCCTGAGCGGATTTTTCCAGGTGCGAACTGCCGAGGCGGTCGTTATCCAACGTATGGGCAAGTTCCTTCACGTAGCGAGCGCCGGCATCAACTTCAAGCTGCCCTGGCTGGACCAGATCGCTGGCCGCATCGACTTGCGCGTCCAGCAACTCGCTCTCGACGTCGAAACCAAAACCAAAGACAACGTATTCGTAAAGATTCCCGTCTCCGTTCAATATCACGTAATTCCTGAGAAGGTGTACGAGGCTTTCTATAAGCTGGCCAATCCGAAACAGCAAATTTCTTCCTACGTGTTCAACGTCATACTCGGCCACGTCCCCAAAATGATTCTCGACGACGCTTTCCTGCAGCAGTCCGACATTGCCATTGCCATCAAAGAGGGATTGGACGATGTGATGAAGACCTACGGGTACGCCATCGACCAGGCTCTGGTGACCGACATCGAGCCGGACGAAAAAGTAAAAGCCGCGATGAACGACATCAACGCCGCCCAGCGCGAGCAGGTCGCCGCCACCGCCCGCGGCGAAGCCGAGAAAATCTTAAAAGTGAAGCAGGCCGAAGCCGAAGCCCAGAGCAAAGCTCTACAGGGCCAGGGCATCGCCAACCAGCGCAAGGCGATTATCGAAGGACTGAAAGACTCAGTCGAGGCTTTCTCCAAGGCCGTCGAAGGATCCACCCCCCACGACGTGATGATGCTTGTACTGGTGACCCAATACCTTGATACCATGAAGGAAATCGGCGCCAACGATAAGAGCAACACCATATTCATGTCCCATTCGCCAGCCGCCATCGGCGACCTGTTCCGCCAGATGCAGGAAGCCATCATGATCGGACAGAAAGGGGCGTCCATCAGCCAGTGAAATGCGCTACAATTCGCAATTGTTACCAAGTACACAAACGATTTTGTGGAAGGGCCGCGCCTCAAGGCTTCACCCGGTGAAGGCATTCAATGTTCGTACGCCAGGAGGAAAATATGGCAACCGCTCTGAAGATCGCTCCACCAGAAGACAAGATTTCCAACTTTGTTTCCAGAACACACAGAATCCTGATCAACGGCAAGTGGGTTGAAGCAGCGTCCGGTAAAACCTTCGCCACGTATAACCCGGCAACCGGCGAGGTTCTTGCCCGCGTCGCCGAAGGTGATCGCGAAGACATCGACCGCGCCGTCAAAGCCGCCCGCGCCGCTTTCGAGACCGGCCGATGGTCGCAGTTAACTCCCTCCGAGCGCGGCCGCGCCATCTGGAAGCTCGCCGACCTCCTCGAAGAGAATCTCGAAGAGTTCGCCGAACTCGAATCCCTCGACAACGGAAAACCCCTGAAGGTAGCCCGCGTAGCCGACGTCCCCCTGGCCGTAGACTTATTCCGCTACTTCGCGGGGTGGGCTACCAAGATTGAGGGGAATACCATTCCGATTTCGGTGCCTTACGCGGCTGGGGCAAGATTTCTGGCGTACACGCTACGCGAGCCGGTCGGGGTGGTTGGCCAGATTATTCCGTGGAATTTTCCTTTGCTGATGGCGGCATGGAAGCTGGGTCCGGCGCTGGCTACGGGAAACACCGTTGTACTCAAGCCGGCGGAGCAGACGCCGCTTACCGCGCTGCGTTTGGGTGAACTGTTTCAGGAGGCTGGCTTCCCTGATGGCGTGGTCAACATTGTCCCGGGCTACGGCGAAACTGCCGGAGCCGCGCTGGCCGCTCATCCCGGCGTGGACAAGATCGCGTTCACCGGCTCGACCGAAGTCGGCAAACTCATTCTGCAGGCGGCCGCGGGGAATCTGAAGAAGGTTTCCCTGGAGCTGGGCGGGAAATCTCCCAATGTCGTCTTCGCCGACGTCGATCTCGAAGCTGCGATTGCCGGTGCCGCCAGCGCCATCTTCTTCAACCACGGACAGTGCTGCTGCGCAGGCTCGCGCCTTTATGTCGAGAACAGTATTTTCGACAAAGTCGTTGAAGGCGTGGCCGAGCATGCGAGTAAGATCAATGTTGGATCGGGGCAGGACGAGGCCACCGATATGGGTCCGCTGGTTTCCGCCGAGCAACTGAATCGGGTCTGCGGATATCTCGAGTCCGGAATCTCCGAAGGGGCCAAAGCGGTCGTCGGAGGAAGCCGGCACGGCGACAAAGGCTACTTCGTCAAGCCCACGGTTCTGGTGAACACGACCGAGAAGATGAAGGTCGTGCAGGAAGAGATCTTCGGACCCGTGGTCACCGCCATTCCGTTCAGCGATCCTGCAGAACTGGTTACGCAAGCAAACGATACGGTCTATGGTTTGGCCGCGGGAATTTGGACGCGAGATATCCAGAAAGCGCATCGTCTGGCTTCGCAACTCCGCGCCGGTACGGTGTGGATCAACTGCTACAACATTTTCGACGCTGCCCTGCCCTTCGGCGGATACAAGCAGTCCGGCTGGGGCCGCGAAATGGGACACGAAGTGTTGGAGCAATACACCGAAGTTAAAGCAGTCTGCACCGCGCTGTAGGTGATTCGTTCGATTCTATTTGACGATGGAGGCAGGGCGCCCTCGCCGGGCTGGGCCCTTTCGACTTCGCTCAGGGCAGGCTCGCGAGACGCTTGTCCTCCATCGTCAGGGCTTGTTTCGTTCGCGGGCGGATGAGTTTGACGAAGTCCGTGCCCAACCCCAGGGCCGCCTATTGTCTTCCCTCCTTGATTAGTCTCCCAGCGTGCTGCTGCGTCCGATGCCACTCAGGGTGACTACAGTGTGTACTGTATCGAACACTCGCCCGGTTTGTGGGACGATGTTTCGAGCTCTTTAGCCTCTGGCCATGTTTCAGCGACTAGAAGACCGGATCAAAGCGCTTTGCCACAAGGCTGCCGCGACTCCGGAGTCTCCCGAGTTAACCGACACTCTTCAGCGCCTGAAGGCTGCCCTTGCAGAACATACAAAACGTATGCGAAAGCTGGCCGCCGGATTTCCCGTCGTGGCCCGTCCCGAGCGGCGATCGACCGATACGCCGCCTCCGAACTCTATAGAGGCTGAGATCCGCTAGATGAATCCTAAGCCCATTCGGGTGGGCAATTAGGAGATTCCGAGGTTTGTTAGGTAACAGACTTGTTCTAACAAATGTGCAATAAGTCGTTCACCGATCCCGGAGGAGATATTTATGGCCTGGGACAAGAAAGAAAGCTGGATGGAACTGTGCGAGTTGGCCGCGCAGGAGAAAGATCCAACCAAGCTGATGGCACTGATCGGAGAGATTGACCGGCTGTTGCAATCGAAAGAGCAGCGCGTGTCAAAGGCTCCCAGTTCGAGCACCGAAAATTTGATTGAGAAACTTAGCTAGGAAACGACGTTGGGATCAGTCGACGTCGCGGAGGGTGGACGGGGGAGACGCCCGCCCTCCATCGTTAGTGGACTCTTCACTTCTTGGGCTTTGGGTGGGCTTGGAGCTTCACAAACTCTTTGCGGAGGCGAGGAAAGGCGGGCCTACGCATCGGTAATGGCGATTGCGGGTTTAGGTCTCCGCCTGGGGCCATGAGGTCCCAAGCTTCGCGGTAGCATTCGAACCGTCCCCCGCCCTTCTGGCATCCCGAGGGATAGAATGACAGGGCAGTCGAGTCTGCTATGCAATTCACCGGGATTACGTACCAGATGCCGCGTCGAACGATGTAAGCCACGAGAAAATCGATGTCCTCAGGCTTGTATGTCTCGCCATTGCTGTGGTGGGCTTGAGTCCGATAGACCCATGGGGAGCTGGTGTAAATTGACTTCACCTGCACCCGCCAGAAACGCTCCCCCGAGTCGAGGATGAAATCGTAGGATTCGCTGTCTCCGTAGGGCTTGGCCACGCCGAAGCCGAGGCTTGCGGCCTTGTGCAGGAAGGCGAGTTCGGCCAACTCGCCTTTCTCTTTTAGGGTTCGCGGTCCGCGTACCAGAGGCTTGACCTGCGGCGTCTCGTGGTCTGGATTGGGTGATTTCTTACGCACTTAAACTCCAATAAAAAAGGCGCGAGCCGGATTTCCGGTCGCGCCTGCTTGTTTTTGCTTCTAGTTTTAGATTAGCAAATCGGAGGGGGTAAGTGAGACACGATTCCGATATTCATATTTCCTGCGGAATCAGGAGCTTGGGAGAAAATGGGTGGTTTAGGGGGCTTGACAAGATTTGGGCAGAAAGGCGCTTTTTGCGGTTTTCTTGGGTTGAGGGGTGCCCACGGCAGGAATTCAGAATCTAAAGGATCAAGATACCTCGGTGACATGGCACTAGCCAGTCTTGCCGAGTAAGCTACACTGTATGAGCAACAAGAGCACGGCTACCAAGAAAGGTTCTGGAGTGGCAACGTCGGCTGAGAAACCAAAATCTGCAATGGCGGCGCTTACGGAGAGCTTCGAGAATCTGATTGAGTCCCAGCGCAAGAAGCTCGGCAAGGAAGAGTTCAAGAAGGCCGAACAGAATTTCGAACGCATTGTCAGTAAAGCCCGCGCTTCTCGCGCACGGCGGCGCGAAACAGCATAACCCAGTCTTGCAGTTCTTCCTTTGAGACGTCCGGCTTGTAGCCCTTCACCGCCGATACAAAATCATCCTCTCCGAGATATTCCGCGATCAGTTCCAGCTTGTCGGCAAATTCCTTCCGACGCCTTTCGGCTTCGCGCTGCTCGTCGGTTTTGGGAGGTTTAGGGGGTTTTGTCATGCGATAACTCGCTTGGACTGGGCTTGCCGCTTCGCACGTCTCTTCGGTTTTGCAGGTACGTCGAAGCCAAACATCACGTAGTGTTCTCCGCTGGTTCCGTCTTTGCCGTGAGAAATCCAGCGCAAACGAAACAACAACTGCCTTCCGAACGGTGTATCAAGAGTTGATGAAGCCGTTTGTAATCGAACAGTCACGCGGTCGATGAATTTCAGTTTCGCGCCGTCTCCCTTTATAGCCAGTTCGCACTCGTCGATGATGTTCCCATAGTGATGGATGAACTTCGGCCATGCGTCTGGCTCGGTGAATAGCCGCATAGGCAGGTTATTGGCGGCGAGAAAGGCTTTCAGGTCGCGCCTAAATCTCTCCAGTTTGATTGTCTGCTCAATTTCCCGACGAAGTTCGGGTGGTAGAGGTTGCTTATTGACTAACAAAGCGTGGGCTTCGTCAAAGCGCTGTAGAATCCGCTGAGCACCGACGCGATCCATCTTTGTGTGGAGCGCGAAGGAACAGTGGAAGTCCAAGGCGTAATAGTTCTTCAGTTCGCCTGACTCCTCAATCGCCTTTCGTATCTCGGCTAGGATGTACACCACCTGGCGCTCGGTGGTGATGTCTTGGGCGAGCTCCTCTTGTAGCTTCCTGATGATCGAGTTGCGGCTCATAGGATCAATCTTCCCAAATCCTCATTTGCCTGACTGGTTTCGTTCCTTGGCCTCCAGTTCAAGAACTGTTTTCCCGTGCGAGAACACCGCCCGCACGTCCCCTTTCTTGTAAAGCGCATAAAACACGAGCCCGCCGATGACCAATGGAAAAATCGAAGCATATGCGGCAACACCGCTCGGCAGTGAGAGCAGACCAGAGATTGTCATTTCTTCTGCTCCTCGCCAATACGCCGAATCGTACGCTTTGCAGGTTCGGAGGGACCCCACGCCGCGGTCTTCACCGCCGTAGCCACTTCTTGAGCCTCTGCGAGTTTTTGTTTGATCTTTTCCGTGGTGACAATCGCCTCCTTACTCAGCGTCGTCAACAATTCTGGCAATTTCTCAATCGCAGACAGCCTCAATTGGCGCGGGCCATCGTTGAAAGACCATTGTTCAACGCGATCTTGGTCAGGGTAGTTACTGTTGCCCGATACCGTCTTGAGAGAGAGTCCCCACTTGCTCTCAACTTTGGCGTAACCGATTTCTTGGTCGTAAAAGTCAAAGCTTTGATCGTCTTGCCAGTGAGTTACATTAACCCAAACCGAGATCCCCAGATTGAGCTTCTTAAGAGCCAAATCTATTTCAGCCACGGACTTACCGAGCTGATCAGAAACGGTGTTTAGATCCGACGCGACCGAAGAAAGTTGCAGGTAAGACGCTTGGACTATCTCGGCGAGAGAGTCGCCTTTGGAAGACATAACTGCCTCCGTAAACCGTCAAGTTTGGATTTCCCGCCGCACAGGCGCGGGATCTTCGTCTCGGCACCCCGGCTTCCACCGGTACACCCGTGCTCCAACGATACGCTCACAGAATATCACTTGGGATTTCCTGGCACAACTCGAAGAAGGGTCAGCTTTTAGGGCTGTTTTGCGAAAGCTGGAATAGTTTAGTCGTTATTCAGGATGAAAATGCATTCTCGCCACCTATTTTATTTGTGATTTGGATTTGTACTTCTCTACCCGGATTGTTGGTGGGCGGCGTGTGGGCGCTGAGTCGAAGTAGCAGGTCCTGGCGGCACGGCTCAAACCCGTGCCCTTCCCGAAATCATTTTTGAGGCCGGCTCCCGCGGGAGAAATTGCTCCGATCCTCGCTTCGCTCCAGGATGACAACCTTACGTGTCGCTTCTGCCTGAGAGTCTTGAACCTGTGCGCATGGTTAGCGCGAGGAGCTTCTGGCCTCTGTTCGTTTTCGGACACTGCATTCCGCGCCCGCACAGTCATGCCCTGGAATTGCTCTTGATCCCCGTACTTTTCTATTTCAAATCAACATCTTGCAATCGGCGGTGGCTGGCCCACGGGGTGCAATTCCCTTCTGCATGGAAAGCCTACAAACATACCCTCCTTACCGAGCCGAGATCGCAGCTGAGGGTTCCTTGGCCGGGCGCGTCCTGGTGGCGGACGATCAGCCGCATGTTTTGGATGCGCTGCAGTTGTTGCTCAAGAGCCAGGGCTACCGGACGGAAGCTGTGAACCATCCGGCGCGGGTGCTGGAGGCGCTGAAGTCTGGCGAGTTCGATGTCGTGCTCATGGACTTGAACTATACCCGCGATACGACTGCGGGCGGTGAGGGCCTTGAACTGGTTTCGCAGATACGCCTGATCGACGAGAACATCCCGCTGGTAGTGATGACGGCATGGAGCAGCGTCGACCTGGCCGTGGAAGCGATGCGGCGAGGCGCTTCCGATTTCGTGCAGAAGCCGTGGAGCAACCGGCAACTGCTGGAGAAGTTGGAGACGCAAGTGGAGCGCTGCCGATCCTTGCGGCAAGCGCAGCGCCAGCGCGCCGATGAACTGCAGGACGCGCGGGACATCCAGAACAATCTGCTCCCGAAGAGCATTCCCCAGGTAAAAGACTACGAAATCGCCGGCATGACCCAACCGGTGCGATATGTGGGTGGAGATTATTTCGATGTGGTGCGCATTAACGAGACGCAGACGGTGCTTTGTATTGCGGATGTGTCGGGCAAGGGGATGCCAGCGGCGCTCTTGATGTCCAGCTTGCAGGCGGCGCTGAAGCCGCTGATCTGGGATACGCGATCGCCGCGCGAATTGTGCCGCAGGTTGAATCGCATTCTTTGCGAGATCGCGCCCGTGGGGAAATTTGTGTCGTTCTTCTACGCGGTGCTCGATAGCAAGGACAATCGCTTGACCTATTGCAATGCCGGGCACAATGCTCCGGTGCTGGTCCGGGCCAACGGGGCAGCCAGCGAGTTGAATGTGGCGGGGGCTGTCCTCGGGCAGTTCCCTGATTGGGTTTACGAGCAGAGCGATCTGCAACTGCGGCCGGGCGATACGCTGATGATGTTCACGGATGGGTTGGTCGAAGCCTCGAACGAGGACCATGATGAGTTTGGTGAGGAAGGCGTGATCAGGGTCGCGCTGGAGAATCGAGGTGCGAGCGCTGCAAAGCTGGAGAAACTGCTGACGCAGGCAGCGTCCGGGCATTGCGGCGGGCATTTTCAGGACGATGCCAGCATGATCGTGTTGCGCGCGGTGTGACGCGGGGAAGGTTTGCTACTCGAGTCCGACTTGTTCGGTATCTACTAGGCATGGTCGTAGTCGGATGGCACGTTAGTGGGATTGACGCCACGGAATTGCGTGCTAGACTTCGGGAACCATGGGGCGCTGGACGATAAAGCCGTCGTATCTGTTCGTTCTGATGACCCTGCTGTTCCTTATCGTGGTGATCCTGATATTGCCCGAAGTGGACCTACCGGATACAGCTTTTCATGGCAACAGTGCGCCGGTTGATGTCCATTCCCGGGTCACATCCGCACCCAACTTTTTGAGCGTCGGCACGCTGCTTCCGTTCGGTTTCTCCGCTCACCCTACTTCACACCGCCGCGAACACTCCATGGTGTTTGCGCACGCTTCATCCAGTTTTTTGCCACTCCTCCATCGTTCGCTCCGCTGCTAGAAGGTTCGCCGCAAACTGCGTTCAAGCTTGCTCTGGATTTCAGAGCAAGGAAGGGGCAGTTCGGTGACGAACCAGGGTCTTCGGGGGAGGGCCCGGTGTTTCTGTGCTGCCCCTTTCGACATTGATGGCAACCAGCAAGAGGAGGCTAGAAGTTATGGAAAGCAAGTACCGGGTACCTATCTTCGTCGCAGTAGAGAGGTTGCAGGAAGCATCGCAGCAAGCCGGCTTGAGCGAGGACGATGTTGTCGGGCTGCTGGCCTCAGGACTCGATGTTTGCGATGCGGTCACCTACGTCGAGGCTGTGTTGTCCAATCGAGTGCATTGAAAGATCGAGCCTGCAATCCTTGGCGGGCTGCCGCGTCCAGCGATTCCCCAACAATCCGGCGTCAACATGCCGCTCACCCGCCACTTTCGAAGTTGACCACTATTTTCGACTATGGTCTAATATTCTAGTCATGAAGGAAGTGGCGATATCGGAGTTCAAGGCCAAGTGTCTGGCGCTGCTGCAACAGGTGCAGAAAACCAGAAGGCCGATCAGAGTTACTCGCTTTGGCAAGCCCGTGGCGGAGATTGTTCCTCCCTCGCCGGAGATTCGGCATCATTGGATGGGTTCGATGAAGCACACCATCGAAATCGTCAGCGACATTGTCCGTCCTGCGAATGAAGAAAATGAATGGCAGGTGTTACGCGATTGAAGTTGCTTCTGGACACTCACATCTGGCTCTGGAGCCTGCAGGATCCGAGGCGCCTCGGACGGAGGGTACAGCACGAACTGGCAAGCCCAGCGAACGAGCTGTGGCTGTCTCCTATCAGCACATGGGAAGCCTTGACCCTGCATGCAACGGGAAGAATTCGTCTGCACGGAAATTTAGGGGAGTGGGTAGCCAGCGCGACTGCGCCTCTCAGGGAGGCGCCTCTTACCCACGAGATCGCGCTGGCCGCGAAGACGTTGAAGCTGCCACACCAGGATCCCGCCGATCGCTTTCTCGCCGCCACTGCTCGCGTATTGGACTTAATCCTAGTCACTGCCGATAACGACCTGCTGGGGTTGGGGGAAATCGCGACCCTGGCCAACCGCTAAACTAAACCTCAGTCCTCGAGAACCTTAGGGAACCGCTGATTTAAGATCGGGGTTCAGAGTACGCCGGCCAGTCAGAGTGGCCCTCGCCTGCATTGACGATGATTTTAGGTTCGCGGGTACAATAGGTGCGAAGAGGAAAGCCATGTCAACTACCCGCACCGTTCGTCCGGAAGGGGCGCGCGCGCCCGTCGTCTCGTCGGAAATTCCACCCGTCCCACTGACAATCGAAGGCTACAGCGTGCTCCATCAAATGATGCGCTTTCGATGGTCCGCGTGGCGGTCGCTGGAGCCGGCGCAGAAGGCGGAGATGGTTGATGAGGCCAGCGGGGTTTTGGGAAAGATGGAGGAGAATGCGTCGGGGCAGTCGGGACTTTATTCGCTGATTGGGCATAAAGGCGATCTGATGTTTGTCCACTTCCGGCAATCGTTTGAAGAATTGAATCAGACGGAATTGCAGATGGCCGGCCTTCGCTTAAGCGAGTATCTGGAATCGACGACTTCGTACCTTTCGGTGATTGAGCTCGGCCTGTATGAATCCACGATCAAGATCTACAACGAACTCGTGGAACGAGGCGTAGCCCCGCACTCGGAGGAATGGAATCTCGCAATTAAGGAAACACTAGCACGGCAGAGAGAGGCGATGCGGCCACGCTTGTTTCCGGATCTCCCCAAGCATCGATATCTTTGTTTCTATCCCATGGATCGTCGCCGCGGGGAAGACAAGAATTGGTATACCGTTCCGATCGAAGAGCGGGCGCGGCAAATGAACGAACATGGACTGGTGGGCCGCCGGTATGCGGGTGAGGTGAAGCAGATCATTACCGGGTCGATTGGATTCGATGATTGGGAATGGGGCGTTGATTTGTTCGCCGACGATCCGCTGGTATTCAAGAAGCTGATCTACGAAATGCGGTTTGACGAAGTGAGCGCGGTCTATGCTTTGTTTGGAACGTTCTATGTGGGGTTGCGGTGCCCTTCGGTTGAGTTGGGAAAACTGCTGAGCGGGCAGGTGCCGAAACGCTAGCTGTTTAAGAGCTTATCGCAGTGAAGATCGGCGCCGGGCGCAGAGAAAATCTAGTCTGGAGATGAGATGGCGACCCTTGGATTGGTCGAGTATAAAGACGCGAGCCCGGAAGTGCGGGCGGTTTATGACGACATTATGGTCACGCGCAAGACCGACTGGATCAACAATTTCTGGAAGGCCATTGCTAGCGATCCGGCAACTCTCAAACGTACATGGGAAGACATCAAGCAAATTATGGCGCCGGGAGCACTCGACCCGTTGACCAAAGAGTTGATTTACGTTGCGGTCAGCGTCAGCAACCAGTGCGACTATTGCATTGCCTCACACACTGTATCCGCCAGGAAAAAAGGGATGACCGATGAGATGTTCAAAGAGTTGATGGCGGTGGTGGGGATGGCGAACGAAACCAACCGCCTGAGCGCGGGCTATCAGGTGGAAATCGACGAACAGTTTAAGACCGGTCGTTAGCCGTTGGTCGTTAGCCGTCGGTCGGTCGTCGTTTACGCGCTATTGTCCGGCTGGATGGCTTCTTCTTTCCTTTGGTTATAGTTTTCACTCTGGCGAACTTGAATTCGTGGTTCCTCATATCCACGCGACGGCCTCGAAAGACCACTCCTTCAGATTCCAGGCGCAGTCGCTGTTCGATTGCCGAATCGCCGCGCAGTTTAATTTCGCCTCCGGCGCCCAGCACCCTCTGCCAGGGCAAGTCGAAGCAACGGCGCAGCGTCCCAACTACCTGTCTGGCGGCTCCGGGATATCCTGCGGCCCGTGCGATTGCTCCATAGGTCGAAACCTTGCCGCGGGGAATTTTGCGGATCGCGGCCAGGATTCGGATTTCCATCGTCATGCGAGTGGCTGCTGGAACTTCGTCGAGCGGATTGGGCGACCGTTGAGATCGAACGGCATGGCGGCGCGGGTAACGCGGACAGGAGTGTCCGCGCCGCACCAAACCAAACCTACCTTACGCCGCGGCGCCTTTGCGGAACGACTCGAGGGCCTTCTCTTCGCTGTCATAGACGTCGAAGATGGTGACCAACTTGGTCACTTGCAGCAGGTCGCCCACTCGCTGAGTCAGATTAGCCAGCTTGATCGAGCCGCCGTTATTCCGGGCGGTGGTGTACAGAGCAACCAGCGTCCCCAGCCCGCCGCTATCGATGTAGGTGACGCCAGAAAGGTTCAGCACGACGCGCTTGCTCTGCGTAATTACCATTCTCACGGTGTCGCGCAGATCGGCGGACTCTTCGCCAAAAACGATGCGGCCGGCGCAATCGACCACTACGATGTCATCCACAGTCCGGACAGTCAGTTTGAGTTGCATGGAAGCCCCTTTCGGCTCGAAAGCCAAGCAAGAAGCCTATCCTGTGGAGTATCTTTTCCGCAAGGCCTTCGTTGGGGACGGAAGACAAATCTCGGGATGGTTGGCGATACAACCAGTTGCGGCACGAGTGGACGCGAGCTCTGATACGGCTCGCGCCTCGCTCTGCTCGGCTGCCCGGACGAGGCGTCGGGGCCTACGTGGGGATCGCGGGAGCTGCACGTTCTTCCGCAGCCTGACAACGTCCGCGCGGTTCTGGCATCACGTATAATCGAGCTTCCACATCATGAGCTACCAGGTTCTGGCGCGCAAATACCGTCCGCAAAACTTCTCCGAAGTCATCGGACAAGAGCATGTTACGCGGACCCTGAAGAACGCTATCGAACAGGGACGGACAGCCCATGGGTATATTTTCAGCGGGCACCGGGGTATCGGCAAGACGACCGTGGCCCGCATTCTGGCGATGGCATTGAACTGCCGGTCTTCGATTGGGACGGGGAATAAGCCGGTGACGGAGCCGTGCGGGGTTTGCGAGTCCTGTACGGAGATTCGGGCGGGCAATTCGGTCGATGTGATTGAGATCGACGCGGCGACCAACCGAGGCATTGATGAGATCCGAGAATTGCGCGAGGCGGCGCGGTATCGTCCGGCGCGAGACCGCTTCAAGATCTACATTCTCGATGAAGCGCACCAGATCACCGATGCTGCCTTCAATGCTTTGCTGAAAACGCTGGAGGAGCCGCCTAGCCATGTGGTTTTCATGCTGGCCACGACCCAGCCGGAGGATATTCCTCAGACCATTCGCTCGCGCTGCCAGCACTTCAGTTTCCGGGCGGTTCGCTTTGAGGCGATTCTTGGACAGCTGAGGGATCTGGTCGGCCGGGAGAAGATCGAAGCCGATGAAGATGCTCTCGCACTTTTGGCAGAGGCCGGGGACGGATCGATACGCGATGCGCTGTCCATCCTGGATCAGGCTATTGCCTCTTGCAATGGACGACTTACCGCCGATGCGGTGCGGCAGTTGGCAGGCGCGGCGCCTTCCGCGGTGCTGGAAGAAGTGATGCAAGCGGTGGCGCTGAGTTCGAGCGAGGAAGTGTTGCGGCTGGTTGACCGGCTGATCGGCGAAGGTCACAGTCCGACTCATTTTGCGCGGCAGATGGTTCGGTTTCTGCGCAACTCTGTTGTCGCAAAAATCGCCGGTGGAGAGTCTTCCCTGCTGCAGATTTCCGGCGACGAACGGGCACGGGTGGCGCGCGTCGCCGAGTTGTTCAGCGAAGAAGACCTGGCGCGGCACTTGCAGATCATGTTGCGCACGCATGGGGAGCTTGGATATCGGCAGGAACAGCGGTTTCATCTGGAATTGGGCCTGCTGAAGATGGCACACGCGCAACGGTTGTTGCCGATCGAAGAGTTGCTGAGCGCAGTGGGCGTTGCAGGTGCAAGTGCTCCGAGAACGACGGGGCGGCCGATCGTTGTTCCGGATGCAAGAAAAACGGAATCGTCACCCGCGGCTCGCGCCAGTCAGAATCAGATTTCGCCCTTTGCGGCGGATTCGGCACGAAAGACCGGATCGAAACCGCAGCTCTTGGCTGACGAAAACCCCGCAGCAAGTTTGCCAGCAGTCGCGACCGGTAAAGCGACGGCAAACGTGGTCATGGGGGCGGCTGCCCCAGCAGCAGTGGCAGAAGTTGCACCCGAAATATCTGTCAGACCGGAGAAGGTTCCAGAAAGACAGCCGGTGCCGCCGGAGGACTTGCGCCACGAAGCGCTGCGCAACTCTGTGCTGAATGCGCTGGCGGGGAGCGGTCACCAAATGCTGGTTTCGATGCTGGAAGGCGGCGAATGGCAGATCGAAGGAAACGAGTTGGTGGTGAAGGTGACTTCGTCGGCAACCGTGATCGATATGACATTGGGCGCGGATGCCAGGCGTCTCGCGATCGCGACAGCGAGCGGCGTTGCGGGGCGTGCACTCAAACTGAAAGTCATCCCGGGTGATGTTGTGCCGAGCGCGGCTGCGAGTCGGCCGTCCTCCAATGGCGGGGGGCGTAGCCGGGCGGAACAGGATCCGATCGTTCGCCGAATGAAAGAAAAGTTCGGAGCGGAAATCAGGACGATTATTGATTACAAGGATAGACGGTGAGGCTGGATCTTTGGCCGAGCCGCAGGGGCGAGGACGCCGGCGCGTGCATTTTTTGGGTTGATTGGGAAGGATGAAATGGGCGGATTCAACTTGCAGGAATTGATGTCGCAGGCAAAGCGGCAATATGAAGTACTGCAGAAGAAGCTGGAGGAGACGGTGGTTGAAGGCTCGTCCGGTGGAGGCAGCGTTGTCGTCAAAATGGATGGGCGCAAACAGGTGTTGAGCATGAAGATCGATCCCGAGGCGGTGAAGAGCGGCGACGTGGAAATGTTGCAGGATCTGGTGACTGCGGCGATCAACGGAGCGAGCCGGAAAGTGGATGAAGCCATGCAATCCACTATGGGCGGAATGCTGGGCGGGCTGGAGATTCCGGGAATGTGAAATCTGGCAATTGCGTAATCTTTTTTGGTGCTTCAATTACACAATTGCCAAATTACACAGTCGCACAATCTACTTATGTCTAAATTTGCGGAGCCGATGGCGCGGCTGATCGACGAACTCAAAAAGTTGCCGGGGGTTGGCAGCAAAACCGCACAGCGGCTTGGCTTTCACATCCTGCGCTCGACTGATGAGGACGCCGAGGCACTGGCTGCGGCCGTGCGCGATGTGAAGGCGAAGCTGCGTCTGTGTTCGGTTTGCAACAACATTACGGATGTCGATCCTTGCGTCTACTGCAGCAGCGCTACGCGCAACCAGCGAATGGTTTGCGTGGTCGAAGAACCAACCAACATCGGCGCCATAGAGAAGACCAAACATTTCAACGGGGTCTATCACGTGCTGCATGGGTCGATTTCGCCACTGCATGGCGTTGGCCCGGAACAGTTACGCATTTCGAACCTGATGCGGCGGGTCGAGGACGGCCAAGTGGATGAGGTCATTCTCGCTACCAACCCGACGGTCGAGGGCGAAGCGACTGCGACCTATCTTTCGGGGAAATTGCGCCGCGCGGGGCTAAGGGTGACGCGAATTGCCATGGGCATTCCGGTGGGCAGCGATATCGAATACGCGGACGAGATCACCATGCTGAAGTCCATGGAGGGTCGGCGGGAGTTGTGATTGTCGTTTTCCAGGATGTGCAAACTTTTGCATCTTGATTAGAGTGCAAGTATCGGCAACGTTTACAGCATCGGCCAGTAAACAAACAAAGCTTTGCATATCATAGACTTGAATCCATTTCATCAACCGATCGTTAATCGCCACCCTGGCCTTAGAGTTGCACTTACCCCTGCAATGTTTCCTTCTTCTTGTCCGATGGCAGATAGCAATTTTTGGCTGACCCGACGTGCAAAATTCGGCGTCAGCTTGCGCCGCGCTGTGATGTAACCGCATCTCAACCCGACGCCTCAAGAAGCCGGGCCAACCAGCCCGGTTTTCTTTTTTGCGTAAGAAGGCCAGCCACGGATTCGCACGAATCAAGATGCTTCGGTAGCACATTCAATTGGAGGCGGCTTCGGTCTCCAGAAAGAAGTTTGGTTCTTCCTCGGCGGGAACGATGCCTTCCGGCAATGCGCCCCGGTTGTACTCTGCCAGGCGATTCTTCCATTTTAAGAACTCGGTCAGGTTCCGCGGTTCAATGCGGATTTCCACGCGGCGAAGACTGGCGAGCAGCAGATTCATTTCATAACGAAAACCGGTGACGCTGCGAAGGTTTTTCGCGGAGGGCCGAATCAGGTTGATTTTTCGGCTGTGACATTCGAGCAGTCCCCAACCAGCCGGCAGTTCCTCGGGACGAAGCATGGTTGCGGGCGTGAGGTAGAAGCGTTCACAGCCTAACCCAAGTTCCTGCTTGCGGCGAAAGGGCTTGTCGCGATCGGCAAGGAAGTCGGCGCGAGAAGTCTTGCATTCGACGAGTACGGAGTGGCAGGCTCGCTTCCATCCGATGGCGTCGGGCATTTCGCCACTGAGGCAGGCTTGCTCGGAGAGAACCACTCCGCATCGATAGGAACGCAGCCACGCGACCGCTCTCTGAACCAACTGGGCGTGAGTCATAGAGATGATTAGGTTGTACTCGCTGGCGAGCGAACAAGGAAGTGACTCGAGAGCTTCTAGCTTCTAGCTTCTAGCTTCTAGCTTCTAGCTTAGGCTTCGAAGCCCTGAGCGGTTTTACCATCACCGGTCGGAGATAGACGGTTTCGAGCAGGTGACGTGCCGCGGCAATGCTTTCGGCGATGCGATCATGTGGAGCGTAGCCTTGGGCGGCAATCTCAAGGAAGCCGTTGTGCTGATGGACTTCGAGGCGCTGAATCCGGCCGTCGCGCTCGGCGTCAAAAGCGTTCGCCAGACGCAGGATTCCCGCCAATTGCACCAAGCATCGACGCTGACTTGGGGTTAGCCCCACCAGCGTTTTTTCCCCGGCTCCCGGCAGAGCACCGCGATGATAGCGCGCGACGATACCGACCCAGCGCATCTTTTGCTCACTCCAGCCCAGGGGAGCGGGGAGTCGCCGGATGAGAGAGTATGTGGCTTTGTGGTGTCCTTTTTCATCCTTGGAACGGCCGACGTCCTGAAGCAGGGCCGCCAGTTGCAAAATGTTGCGTCGATCAGAGGGCTCAGAGTCCGCCGGCGGTTGCTTTTCTGGCAAGCCGTCATAAAGCTGAAGCGCCAAGCGGGCGACGTGAGTGGAATGTTTGAAATCGGGATCAAGCAATGAAGCCCATAGCCTGAGGCGGCTCAAGGCGGCTGATTCGATCTGCTTCCCTGCCGGCAACTGCGTCCGCCATACTTGCCACAGCGAGGCCTTGCCCAGCATCTTGCCACGATATTTATCGATCCGGCGAGTGCGCTCCTCGACGATCCTGGAGTGCCATTTTGAACGCGACTCAGCGTCCGGAAAAGCGTTCACTCGGAGGGCGGCCGCCCAAAGAACATCGAGGTCGTGAACCTCGCCCAGCACATCCTGCAATTCCTTCAGTTCGTCGCTCCATGCGGCATGCTGCTCGGGCAAGAAGTTTTCCACGATGTAGCGGAAGCGTTTCAATCCGATGCGCAGACGGTGAAAAGCGATTTGAGAGCGATTGCGCAGCGCGCGATGATGCAATTCGTAGGCTTCTGTCCAACGCTCCAGTGCGAGGTGCTTGAATAGGAGGCTTCCAGACCGCATCCTGGCGGCCCGGCGCGGCAGGGACGTAACCCATCGCAGCCACTGCTTGCGATCGAACTGCTGCAAGGCCCCAGCAGCTTGTTGTTTGAGCTGCGCTTCACGGCCGGCGAGGAACAGCAGCAGTGCGGCGGTCACGGGGTCGTCTGAATCGCCCAACCGTCCGACCCACTCTTCCATCACTTGTACATCTCGCAGTTCTCCCAACTCGCGGAAGAGCTGCCTGCCAGCCTTCTTCATCTCCTTCCAACCCGGATTCGGATCCATGACACGAAGGCCATCGGCCATGGAGCGGCAACGGCGCAACGCCACTCGCAAATTGTGGACGGGTTCGCTGCCAAACTCGACACTAGCGCGGTCGCATTCTTCGAGTACGCGCTCCATCCAAAGGGTGAGACCAGTTTTCTTCGGCGCGTTTCTTGCTGTTGCGTGGGCTACAGTGGACATGCGAACTCTTGCCGTTGTGGGATCACACGTCATTGTCGCCGCTGGAGCGAATTAATTCCAGTGGCGCGACTGCTGGTATTGTCGTTGGTTTCAGCCGCATCTTCAATCTCTTGCGAAACACGCCCGCGAAGGGCACATCGACCCTAAACCATTGGGAATGCGTAACTGGCCCAGTGAGAGGGGGGCCTGCCGTCCGGCTTGGCGCAATTACCTCCGTAACATGCATCCTCTTACCTTGTGCATTAACCTTATGCAGGAGTTTCAGGAGCCACGTATTTCCACCGCCGCCACAACCAAGAGAGAAGACAGGAATGCGTCCGCTCGCGCTTTTATTCACAGCCTGAACATCCTGGTGAAGTACGTTCGGCTTTACGGTTTCCAGCACAAGCGTACCGAAGGACAGTTCGAAGTCACGTGGAATGAGTTGCAGCACGGCTTGCCTGACAGCGGATTCCTGCTGGGAGTTTCCGACAACCGTCTCCTGCTGGATGGCGTCGCCCTTGAATCGGGACAAGCGGAACGCAGCTTCGCACAACTGTTAACCGCAGCTGGCCTGGCCAGCATTCACTTTTCAAAAGGAGTCACGGTTGACGACTTTGCGCGGTTGATCCGGGCTTTTGCCGCGGGCGGCTCCAAAGCCCAGGATGTGGTCCAGCAAATCAAGGACATATTCGGCGACAACAAGAAATCGACGATTCGGATCAATGAGGTCAAGTTCGTGGCGGCTGATCCGGGCACGGCCGATGTAACGGTCGCGGCACAGATTGCTGCCCAGACTCTCGGTCCTGAATTCAAAGAATGGCTGAACGACCCGCAGAAACTTCTGCAATTGATCGCCGCGGCTGAGGGCTCGCGCGCCGGGGGTGGAGGGGGTAGCGTACCGATTGGCAGCGTGCCCAATGTCGCCAGCGGCGAAGCGGGCTCTGGAACCGGCAGCGGAACCGGCACCGGCAATAGCGGTGGAACCTGGGCGGGTGGGGTAGTGCCACTACAGGAAGAAGAGGTTATTCAAGCCATCCGTTTACTCACCAAGTTCGGAGAAGTCGGTGCCGACCCCGGTGCCAAAACCGAGGCGTTGCAGAACGAACTGAGCAACGCGGACCCGAATACCAAGCTCAACCTGCAGCAACTGTTGGAGACGCTGGCTGCGAAAAATTCTGCGGAGAAAAACGATACCCCTCTTTTGATGAAGGCGGCAGAACACATGGCGATCCGCTTCGCCATGGAGCGCTTCCAAAAGGGAGACATCAAGGTCAATGCCGTTCACCAGATGCTGGAGCATATGAGCCGGCAAATGGATACCCTGCGGCAGATCCTGCGCGTGCATGAAGACAAAATGAGCAAGGCCGGAATTCTGGTCGAGTCCCATGCCGACATTCTGGACCGGATGTTCTGGGCGGAGGTGCCGGAGACCGGGAAGAAGAGCGTGCTGCTCTCGAGCGAAGCCCCATGCGTACCGCCTCGAAATATCCGCCAGTTCCTAGAAGTCCTGCTGGAGCGGGGTGACAAGGAAGGCGCTACAGCGATCCTCCAGAACTACTCGAATTGCCTTACGGCGAAAGATGCCGAGCCTCGCCGCAAGGCGGCCATCGGCTTAAGCCAGTTGGCCGATCTGTTCGCCGCCCCCGGCATTGATTTGATTGGCCCCATCGTTCACAAGATTGGTGAGGCACTGGTCAGGGACACCGATCCGGAAGTGCAAAGTCTGCTGAGCGCGGCCTTCGTGCGCCTGAGTTCCGAAGCCGGCAACCGCAAACAGTTCGCCGCCTTGAGTGAGGTTTGCGGCGCCATTGAAGGTGTGGCCAAACAGCGTCCTGCGCTGGCCAACGAGTTGCGGCCACGCATCGGAGTCGAGAACCGTTTGCCGGAGTTCATTGAAGAGGCGCTGCGACTGCCCCAAGTTCCCCCGGATCTGATTCTCGTGCTACGCCGCACTTCGCAAGCGGCGGTCGAACATCTTTCCGATCGATTCTTCCGCTGCATGCGGCGGGAAGAGTGTGACCGGATGGTCGAAATAGTGAAGGAACTCGGTCCGGCCGGATTGCAACAAGCGCGAGAGATGCTGCGGATGGGGGCAGTACGGCAGGCAGCATCCGTGGTCGGGCTCTTGAGTCGTCTGGACGTACCGACGTTGCTGGAGCTATTGCCCATCCGCCTGCCGGAATGGAACCGGTTCTATCACGACATTGTCGTTCGCCAGATCGCCTATGGCGCTGCCCCGGACCGAGGTCGCACTTTACTGGAAATTCTGGAGCATCTGGATGCAATGGTCCTGCCCCAGGCCATCGATGAGATCGGGATGAGCGGTGACCGGACAACCGTGCCGCCTCTGATGGTTATGGCCGAAGCCGGCGAGGCCCAGGGTCGTTCCGTGATCATCCAGATCAAAGCCGTAGAGTCATTGGGGAGGTTGCGCGAACCTGAATCCATCCAGGTTCTGCGTAATTTGTTTGAAGCCAAGAAGATGTGGAAGTGGGCGAATCATCGCGAGCTGCGCATCGCAGCTGCACAAGCCTTGGCCAAAATTGATCCGCGTTATGCGGCCCAAGTGATGTCGGACAGTGGCCTGGCGCCAGGCGAACTGGCGATTGCGCCGCTGGATGCTGCTCCGGCCTGCCCCTGGGTGCGGCAGCGGCGTTACGAACGAATCGTTTTGCGAAAGACGTTGTCGGCCATCATCAGCAGCTCCTGGGGAAAGTCGAGCATTTTGCTTCGCGAGCTGAGTCTGGGCGGTGGCATGGGCACCAAAGAGGACAACCTCCGCGTGGGCTCGGAAGCGAACATCGATATTTCGACTGGTGTCCGCCACATTCGCGGGCAGGTGTTGCTGCGGCGCGCCCGGGTGAACGAAGTAGGATTTGAAATCGTGAATACTGACCTCGAAAGCCGCCTCCGCTTGCGCGGCATCCTGATGGAGGCCGTCGAGCGTGCTCCAGAGATTAGGGGCACCGAGTGGCAGGGCGAGCGCAAGGTCTGAATTTTCTCTTCTGCAACCACCCAAATAAAAAGCCCCTGCTGCAATCGAGCAGGGGCTTTTGCATCACCTGGAAACCTTCTACTTCACTTTGGCGAAGATGATGACCAGCGTGTAGAGCGCCAGCGACTCGATCAGAGCCAGGCCAAGAATCAGCGCCAACTGAATGCCGGGCCGGGCCGCGGGATTGCGAGCCAAGCCTTCAGCCGCCGCGGCAGTGGCTTTGCCCTGTGCCAGAGCGCAAATGCCGGAGGCGAACGCCATAGAAAATCCGGCTGCGATCGCGACCCAGTTAACACCACCAGCAGCAGATTCCCCGCCCTGCGCGAACACAGGAACGGCAAAGCATAACAACGACAACACCATGAACAGATTACTCAGTTTACGCATCGTGTTTCTCCTCGTGGACTATGAATTACCGCCAGTGGGTGGTTGACGTCATACCTTGCAGACGCCCTCACGCTGAACGGTGAATAGCTAAACATTAAAACTTGAAACCTGACTCTTAGTGTTCTTCGGCCACAGCTCCAGCCAGATACACAGTAGTCAGCAGAACAAAAATATACGTCTGTAACAACGACACCCCGATGTGTAATCCCAGAAACACGATTGGGACTCCGATCGGAACCAGCGAAAAGAAGACCAAGGTAACCATGTCGCCGGCAAACATGTTGGCGTAAAGACGGATGGTCAGCGACAACACTCGGGCCAGGTGGCTGATCAGTTCAATGGGAACCATCAGGGGCGCAAGCGCCGGCATAGGTCCAGCAAAGTGCTTGAGGTACTTGATTCCAGCGTGCTTGAATCCCTGAGCCTGGTAATACACAAAGGCGCAAATCGCGCAGCCCAGCGGAACCACTGGGACGGCGGTAGGAGATTCAAAGCCAGGGATCACGCCGATCAAGTTGCAAATCAGAATGAACAAGCCCAGCGCCATCAGAAACGGTGTAAAGGCCTCGCTGTGGTGTCCAATGATTTCGTGGCTCTGCCCTTGAACGAATCCGTGAGCGCCCTCGAAGATGTGCTGCAACGCACCTGGCCTGTCGACCGAAAGCCGGGAGCGTACAAGGGCAAATACCACCACGAGAAATACAAATACCAGAAGCTCCATCGCCACCGAATTAGCGATGGGCGCATCCGGATACTTCGGTTCAAGGTGGACCGTCCGCAGCAGCCCGGTAACTGGGCCAGCGAAAAGGTGATTCAGGAGTGCCGTAAACCAGAGTTGTTCGTGCATGATCCAGCTTCTAGCGATTAGCTCCTAGCCCTTAGCTTTGCTACTAAAACTCTTTGCTTGGGGTACTCAGAATCCGCGCGCCAAAGCCATGTATAACTCATACGCCGCTTCGCACGCGATGCCCCCTACGGGCAGAAACAGGCCCGCAAAGAGCCCATACAGACTCGCGGGAGAAACACTGAATATAGCATAGGCGGCGGCCGCCATCAAAAAGTAACGCACCAGGAATCGAAACACGATTCCACCGCTCGATTGCTTATAACCGGTCTGGGTGGCGCGGTCGGCCAGGGCACTTACGACACGCTCCAGCCAATGAAAATTGAGGTAAGCGATGGCACATCCACAGGCGAATCCTAGCGCAACGCGCCAGCCAAAACGCAGCCATCCACCCGCAGAGAGGAGAAGAGCCGTCACGATCATGAACCGTGGGATACGCGCCAGAGCGCCAGAGTAGAACGCATCGGCCCGGCTTTCTCCGTCTCCACTCATGAATTGTTTGCGTCGGAAGAAGTAACGGTCCGGATCAGTTCCACGAAGCCGGCAATGATCCCGAGAATCAGTCCGGCCAAATACAGCCACGTCGTGTGCAGCCAGTGATCCAGGGCCAGGCCGATCAGCCATCCGGCGACAGTGGCTGCGGGAAAAATGAATGCCAACTGGCTATAGTTCGCCAGTTGCACCAACATACTCTTCTTTGCAGGCGGGTCGTTTTCGCGGGGAGGCATAAATTGCAGACTTTCTAAACCTGGACATGGCCTGCCGCAGGAGACGCAGCAAGCTGGGTCTCTACAGCGACGGTAAAGACGTCGCCTGCAACGTCTCCGACCCTAACCCAGGTTCATCGACCAAGTCACGAGTCGGATGAATCGCTCGGGGAAGATGCCGATGATGACAGTAGCGAATGCGGTTACGCCAAGTGCCACGCGCATGGCTACGCTGATGGGCAGCCGGGCTCTATCCAAAGCCTCGCTCATGAACATGGCATTCGCAATACGCATGTAGTAGTAAAGGCCGAAGACCGCATACAGTACGGCCAAGGACGCCAAAATATAGTGGCCGCTCTCCATCAGGCTCAGGAAAATAAAATACTTCCCGTAGAAGCCCGCCAGCGGCGGGATCCCTGCCAAGGACAGAAGAAAAATAAGCATCAGAACGGCTTCGGTCGGAGCGCGCGAGAACAGTCCGGCGATGTCATCGATTTCGTCGCCGATCACATTCCGCTGCCGCAGCGACGTAACTACTGCGAAAGCGCCCAGGTTCATGAAAGTGTAGACCAGCAGGTACAGCAAAATACCTTTGAAGCCGTCGGAGAATGCGGGCGCAGGATAATCCACCGAAGCCAGGGCAATCAATCCCAGGAGCATGTAGCCGACGTGAGCGATCGAGGAGTAGGCCAGCAACCGCTTGAGATTGTTCTGTGTGAGTGCGGCCAAATTGGCGCCGGTCATAGTGAGGATCGAAACACAGATCAGCAGCGGCACGTACACCGTCCGCAACGGATACAAGCCCCACAGGAAGATGCGTAACAACATCGCCCAGGCAGCCGCCTTCACCGCGACCGACATGAACCCTGTAACGCTGGTCGGTGCGCCTTCATAGGCATCCGGCAGCCACTGATGGAACGGGATGGCAGCAATCTTGAAAAACAATCCCGTCGCGGTGGTGAGCAAGGCAATCACCGCCACCGGACTGACGTGATTGGCGTTCTGGGCCATCTGTATGGTAAGCGCCCTCCTGATCTCTCCCAAGTCCGTGCTGCCGGTGAGGCCGTACAGAAGAGACAATCCATAAGCGAAGATTCCTGACGAAAACGCTCCGAGAAGAAGATACTTCAAAGCCGCTTCATTGGAGCGACGATCGCGGCGCAGGAATCCAACCAGCACGTAGGTGGAGATCGCCATCAACTCCAAGCCAATGAAAATAAGCACGATGTCGAAACCCGAGGCCATGCACATCATGCCCACGACGGAAAACAGGATCAGTGCATAGAACTCGCCGTGGTTTTCGTGTTCGATCTCGAGGTAGCGAACCGACATCAAGATCGACAGCCCTGCTCCGGCAAGAAACAAGTAGTAGAAATAAATCGCGAAGTGGTCGAGCACCATGGAGTGCACGAAACCAAATTCGAGCAGGCGGCCAACCTTTGCAGCTTTGAATTGGTTGTACTGAATCATTAGCACGCCGACCGTAGAAAAAAGTACGCCCACGAACGCTAACACTGCATTCGCCCACTTCCACTCCGGCGGGATTATCAGATCGATCAGCAGAATGCCCAGCGCGAACAAGGTGAGCATTACGATGGGAAGGGACAGAAGATAGTCCGTGCCGGTAAAGTATTGTGATGGAATGCCAGGCACTTATTTCTTCCCTTTCGCGATGCCGGAAGCCACGACTGCCGCGGTGTTTGTCGGGAGCGGCTCTCGTGGCTGGGCGGTCGCATTCACCGCCCCGTTGATCCCCGGATAATCGGGCCGGACGGTCAGCACCAACTGGTTTACCGGTTGCTGCAGGATCTGAAAAAACGGCTTGGGATACAGGCCGATCCAGAATGCCATGATGAGCAACGGCGCAAAGGTGAGTACCTCGCGCGGCGTCAGGTCGTGCAGTTTCTCGTTCTTGGAATTGGTCACGGTTCCGAAGAATACTCTCTGGTACAGCCACAGCAGGTAAGCCGCTGCCAGAATCACACCGGGCACAGCCCACGCCGCCCACTTCCAATTCTCCATGAAGGTACCCTGCAGGATCGTGAACTCGCCGACGAAACCATTCAAGAGCGGCAGTCCCATCGAAGACAGGAACATGATCATCGTGATCGTGGCGTACAGCGGCATCACATTGGAGATGCCTCCGTACTCGGAAATCTCTCTCGTGTGCCGTCGTTCGTAGAGGATGCCGACGATCAAGAACAGCGCGCCGGTCGAGATCCCGTGATTGATTTGCTGCAGCACCGAACCGCTCAATCCCGCTGGATTCAGGGCAAAGATGCCTAGCGTGCAAAAACCCAAGTGGCTGACCGACGAGTAGGCCACGAGTTTTTTCATGTCCTTCTGCATCAGCGAGACCAGTGCGCCGTAGATGATTCCGATAATCGAAAGAAAAATCATCCAGAACCGTACCTTGGGATGCATCACGACATCCGGGAAAAAGGGAAGGGCAAATCGGATAAACCCATAAGTCCCCATTTTCAGCAGAACGCCAGCCAGGATGACCGATCCCGCCGTGGGCGCTTCAACGTGCGCATCCGGGAGCCAAGTGTGGAATGGGAACATCGGCACCTTGATGGCGAAGGCTAGAAAGAATGCCAGAAATAGCAGGATAGAAAACGTGGAACCGTAGGCTGGATCGTGGAAGATATGGGGCGCAGTTTTGTAGAGCGCCTGGATACTAAACGTGTACTGGCCGGTCTGCCGGAAGTTGTAGAAATACAGAAACAGGACAGACAGCAGCATCAGCACCGAACCAAGCAGCGTATATAGGAAGAATTTGATGGCGGCGTAAAGTTTGCGCGGACCGCCCCAGATGCCGATCAGCAAATACATCGGTACCAGCATCGCTTCCCAGAAAACGAAGAACAGGAAGAAGTCGAGCGCCATGAAGACGCCAAGCATTCCCGTCTGCAGTACCAGAAACCATATGTAGTATTCCTTCACCCGGTTCTCGATCGCGCTCCACGACGAGAGGATGGAGATCCAACCCAGCAGTGTGGTGAGCATGATCAGCAGGAACGAAATGCCGTCGATCCCGAGGACGTATCCGGCGCCGATGGAGGGAATCCAGTTATTGGGCGCGCCCTCCATAAACTTGAAGCCGGGCTCGAAACGCTGCGCCCAGAACCACGGCACGAGTGGGATCGAAACCAACAGGCCGCCCAGCGAAAAGAGGTTTGCAATCCAGCGAATGGCGTCCTTTTGCTCCTGAGGAACAAATATGAGCAAGAGAGCGCCGATTAATGGCGTAAATAAGATGATCGAGAGAATATGGCTTTGCATTTTTGTCCATTACGCGGGCGATGGCGCCCGCGCCACACAATCATTCATCGCCACGCATAGTAGGCGACAAATCCAACCAACCCCATCACCATCACCAGCGCGTACCACTGCACCAGGCCCCATTGCAACAGCCGCAGGGGGTATGACATCATCCGCGACAAGATCGCGGGACCGTTGACCAGCACACCGTCAATGATCCACTTGTCGAACCAACTTGAAAGACTGCCTGACGCGCGGGTGATCCATCCTCCTCCGTTGACCAGGCCATCGATCACATGCGAGTCGAACCATGACGATGCTTCGCCTAATCCCATTACGCCCAGCCGTACGTCTCCAACCTTGCGGCGGCCGGTAAAAGCGTAGTCGTAGCCTTCATCGACGTAATATTTGTTGTAGAGCACGTCAGAAAGCGGTGGCGCCGCAACCGCGATGGGCTCAACATAGCCCTTATCCGCGTGACGATACGCGCGCCAAGCCATCCCCCAGCCGATCACAGCCGCGCCCACAGAAAGAAGCATCAGTCCGTATTCAATCGGACTCGTATGTTCCTCTTCCCTCTCGCCAGCAGCCAACTGAGCGGTCTTCCCTTCTTCCTGGAAGACTCTCGCCTCGTGGGCAAATACCGGATTCAGGAACTTCGCAAAATGATCGGATCCACCGATACTGTGCGGCCACCCGAGCCACCCGGCGCCGACTGCACAGACTGCCAGAATCACCAAAGGCACCGTCATTGATTTAGGCGATTCGTGGATGTGGTGCTCGACCTCATGACTCATCCGGGGCCGCCCGTGGAAAGTCAGAAACATCAGCCGGAACATATAGAAGGCGGTCATCAATGCAGTAATGAATCCAACAAACCAGAGCAGCCGATAGGCCCCGCCTTCGGAAGACCATGCCTGCCACAGAATCTCGTCTTTCGAGAAAAACCCGGCGAACGGCGGGATGCCGGCAATGGCAAACGTCGCAATGAACATAGTCCAATGCGTGATGGGGATGCGCTTATGCAGATCCCCCATATTGCGCATGTCCTGCTCACCGCTCATAGCATGGATTACCGATCCTGATCCAAGGAAAAGCAGCGCTTTGAAAAACGCGTGAGTAAATACGTGGAAGACGCCGGCAGAAAATGCACCCACGCCCAGAGCGAGAAACATGTAACCGAGTTGCGAGACCGTCGAATACGCCAGCACGCGCTTGATGTCGTTCTGTACCAAGCCAATCGATGCAGCGAAGATCGCAGTCAGCGCACCGACGATTGCTACTGTCTTCATCGAAGTCGGCGCAAGCACGAACAACGCGTTCGACCGCGCCACCATGTACACTCCCGCGGTCACCATGGTTGCGGCATGGATCAGCGCGGAAACGGGAGTCGGCCCCTCCATGGCATCAGGAAGCCAAACGTAAAGCGGAATCTGCGCCGATTTTCCGCAGGCACCGATGAACAAGAGCAGGGTCGCGGCCGTAATGATCGGATCGCCGATGGCGAAATGTCCGCTACGGGCCAGGTGTGTAACCTCGGTGAATCGCAGCGATCCGAAGTACCAGGCGATGGTAAACATGCCCAACAGGAAGCCGGCGTCGCCAATGCGGTTCACGATGAATGCTTTATTAGCCGCGGTGCTGGCGGAATGGCGATGGAAATAGAATCCGATCAGCAAATACGAACACAAGCCCACACCCTCCCACCCGACGAACATCAGCGCGTAATTGTTCCCGAGAATGAGCGTGAGCATGGAAAACATGAACAGGTTGAGGTATCCGAAGAAGCGGTAATAGCCCCCTTCGTGCGCCATGTAGCCAGTCGAGTAAATGTGGATCAGGGCTCCGACGCCTGTCACAAAGAGCAGCCAAATGCCGGAGAGGGGATCAAGCAGGAATCCCACGTCGGCCTGAAATGGGGCTGGTTTCCCGTCGCGCATCACGTAGTTCATTTGGCCGGTATCGGTTCCCAACCAGGTGTAGACAATGGTTTGATAGGGCTTGCCGGGGCTGTCGTGGGCGAAGTCTGTGTATTGCCAGACGGCGCCGCACGCGAAGAGAAAAGCCAGGACCACGACACCGACGCAGACCGTGTTGATGGTCGTCTTCTGCAGCTTGCGGCCAAAGAAGAACATCATCGCCGCGCCGAAAGCCGGCAGGAGAGGAATCAGCCAGATGTGGGTTAGGAAAAACATGTCGTCGGTCGTTAGTCGGTGGTCGTTGACTTACTGCTCCTCGCCCGTAGGGCTTCTACCATTTGAGTAGATCCACTTCGTCCACATTCACCGTTTCTTTATTGCGGAAGAAGGCGATCAAGATTCCCAAGCCCACTGCGGCTTCGGCTGCTGCATCGGTGATCACGAAAATCGCAAATACCTGGCCGTTCAGCCCCCACAGCCTCGAAAACGCCACGAGGTTCAGGTTCACCGCATTCAGAATTAGTTCAATCGACATCAGAACGATGACCACATTCCGGCGGGTCAGCACGCCGATGACGCCCAGTATGAACAGAGCCGCGGCGGTCACGAGATAATGAAGGGTGCCAATTGGAGCCATAAAGAGCTTCTAGCTTCGAGCTTCTGGCCTCTAGCTAGAAGCTAGGAGCCAAAAGCTAGCAGCCGCTGATCAAATTCTTTTCTTCGCCATCACCACCGCGCCAATGATCGCCACCAGCAGCAGGAGGGAGGCAATCTCAAACGCGAACATGTATTGCCCGTAGAGCATTACGCCGATCTGCTGAGTGTTGCTGTTCTCAATCGGCTGTGCGATGCGGTAAGGAAACAAATTCTTACCCTTTACGTACACCACTACAAACAGCGCACCGAGCGCGATGGCAGCAAGAAGTCCCACTAACCATTGCTTGTTGAATTGCTCTTCTTTCTGCGAGCGCTCGATGTTCACCAGCATGATCACAAACAGGAAGAGGACCATGATGCCGCCCGCGTAGAGAATGATCTGGACGCCGGCGACAAAGGGCGCATAGAGCATCAAGTACAGGCCAGCTTGCGCAAGCAGGCCGAAAATCAGCGCCAGAGCCGAATGTACCGGGTTCTTGCGCGTGATGACGAAAACCCCGCTCACCAAAGTAAGCCCGGATAAAAAATAAAAAAAGAACGTCGTGGCTACGGGCTGCATGCCGGGTTGGACCACTTGCTGCATACTAGAGCACAACTCCCAAAACAGCGGTCAGGATGAGCACTCCGATTCCAATCGGCAACAGCACTTTCCATCCTACTTTCATGAGTTGATCGAAGCGGTATCGCGGAAAGGTGGCGCGATACCAGATGTACAAATACATGAAGCCCGCCACCTTGGCTACGAACCAAAAGATGTCCTGAACCCGGTCGCGCATCGGAGGCGCAAACAATATCAGACCAATCAAACCCAGCACAGCCCCGAATCCTGCGAGCCCAATGGTCTGCACTCGAAAATACGGATGCTTCGGCATGCGACGCACGCCCACGAAAGCAATCGCCGCCAGTGCCAGGAAACTCAATCCCGGAAACAGCGAGAACACCAGGTCCCAGGTCTCACCGGTCAGCGTGTTGGGGAAAGGCCGGTACCATCCGCCAAGCCACAGAGTCACAGCAATCGACGACACCGCGATCATCGCGGCGTACTCGCCCAGCATGAAGAGCGACCAGCGCAGGCCGCTATATTCGGTGTGGAAGCCAGCGGTCAGTTCCGACTCGGCTTCCGGCAAATCAAACGGCGCACGGTTCGTCTCCGCGACCATAGCGATGGCGAAGATACCGAATGCAATAAATCCGAGAGGGAAAAACTTGAACAGGAACCAGACATGCTGCTCCTGCTGCGCCTGGACGATACCAATCATGCTCAGCGTTCCGGTTCCCGACGTGCCGACGCCGACTCCATAAGGCCCGAGCCCGTGCAGGCTGGTCATGAGCACCGCGGAAACCACGGCCATTCCCATGGCCACTTCGTAAGAAACCATCTGAGCGCTGGATCTGAGCGCGCCGATCAGCGGGTAATGCGAGTTCGAGGCCCAGCCAGCCATCACGACTCCCAATACGCTCAGGGAAGAAACGCCGAGCATGAATAAGATACCGATATTCAAATCCGTAATCGCATGGGTGGGACCGAAAGGAACGACAATATAGACAGCAAAAGAAGCGCACAGAATAATGAGCGGCGCGATCCAGAAGACAAACTTGTCGGCTTCGGCAGGAATGATGTCTTCTTTGGTCATCAGCTTGATCGCGTCGGCGATTGGCTGCAGCAAGCCGTGCGGGCCGACGCGCATGGGGCCGAGGCGAATCTGAAAATGTGCCAAAGCTTTGCGCTCCAGCCAGTTCATCGCCATGACCGCAACCGAGATTCCGCCGAAAACCACCATGATATAGACGAAGGCCCAAAACACATTGCCCGCTTGCCCAGGGGTCGTGTCGCTGCTGAGATAGGAGGTGATGTAATCGAGCATCAGCGATCCACCTCGCCCAGCACGATATCGAGCGTGCCGATCACAGCGATGACGTCGGCGACCAGGGCTCCGCGCACCATAATGTCCAGCGCCTGGAGGTTCACAAACGATGGCGGTCTTACTCGCACGCGGTAGGGCTGTGTTGATCCGTCGCTCACAATGAAGTATCCCAACTCGCCCTTGGGTGCTTCGATGGAGTGGTAAATTTCTCCTACAGGCGGCTTGATCACCTTTGGCACTTTCGCCATGATCGGGCCTTCGGGAATCCTTTCGACCGCCTGCCGGATGATGCGCAGCGACTGCCGCATCTCTTCCATGCGCACCGTGTACCGGTCGTAGGTGTCGCCGTTCGTGCCGATCGGAATTTCGAAGTCAAAGTCCGAGTACGCGGCGTAGGGTTGAGCTTTGCGGAGATCCCATTTCACTCCGCTGGCTCGCAACACTGGGCCAGTGACGCCTAACGCGATGGCGTCTGCGCGGGATATCACTCCGACATTCTTTGTTCTTTCCAGCCAGATGCGATTGCTAGTGAGGAGTTCTTCGTATTCGTCGATTTTCGGAGGCACAAAGTTGAGGAACTTGATTACGTCACGCTCAAAGCCCTCGTAGGTTTCGTACTGGCAGCCGCCAATGCGGAAAGCGTGGGTAGTCAAACGGGCACCGCAATACTTTTCGAAGATCTTCAGAATCTCTTCCCGGTCGCGGAAGGTGTAAAAGAGCGGCGTCATGGCGCCGATGTCGAGTGCGTGCGTACCCAGCCAGAGCTGGTGGCTCGCCATCCGGTTCAGTTCCGTCAGAATTACCCGAATGTACTTGGCCCGCGGCGGCGCTTCAATGTTGAGCAGCTTTTCAACCGCTTCACAGTAGCCCAACCCGTTCGAGACCGCGGCCACGTAATCCATGCGATCGACATAAGGGTTGAACATGGTGTAAGTGCGGTTCTCGGCAATCTTCTCCACCCCGCGATGAAGATAGCCGATCACGCACTCCGTGCCCAGAACCTTCTCACCATCCAGCTTCAGAATTACTCGCAGAACTCCGTGGGTCGCGGGATGCTGCGGCCCCATATTGATGACGAGCTCATTGCTGTCGAGGAAGGTCTTGTCGGGCTGATCGAGCTCCAAGTGAGACAAGAACCTTGTTGGGTCGGATGTCTTCTGCTCAGTCGTCTTCTGCTCAGTCATGGTCCGGTCGGTCATGGTTATTGGCCGCTCTCGATTCCCAGGTTGGCCTGCACCCATTCCTGATCCTGTTGAATGATGCCGTAATCCTTGCGAAGCGGATGACCCTTCCAGCCATCGGGCAGCAGGATGCGTTTCAAGTCCGGATGCCCGTCGAAGCGGATGCCAAACATGTCGTAAACTTCGCGCTCCAGCCAGTTGGCGGTGGCCCAGATCGAGACCGCGCTCGGGATGCTTTCACCGTCCGCGATCATCGTTTTTACGCGAATGCGTTCGTTCCTTGGAAACGAATACAGAATCCAGACCAGCTCGAACTGGGTTTCCCGCTCTGGATAGTGAACCGCGGTGATATCCACGCAATAGTCGAACTGTTCTCGATTGCGCAGAATCTGCAACAACTCGGAAACAACAGATGGTTCAACAACCATGTAGTTCTGGCCAAGATAGGTACACGCTTCGCGGACGCCCGAGCCGTATTGACCCTTGAGTTTGGCAACCATGGGAGAATCCCAGGGAATAGGGGTCGGCCCGGCAGGTTTAGCCGGCGCAGCGGGCACATGACCAGCGGCCGGTTTTGACTCACCGCCCGACGGCGTGGACGATTTGGTTTCCTCAGGCATAGCTACGAAGGCGCAGACCTCCGGCGCTGCAACAGGTTTGGAGAACGTTAACTTCTAACAGCTTGCGGATAACGTGTCAACGACGAGTACGCAATTCATCTTGGCGCAGTGCTTCCTGCCCGATGAGCTGCGGCCTGATACGACTCGATCAGGTCGCGAATACGCTGCGCGTCCGCCTTGCGATGCCCGTGGCTGGTGATCGGGTTCGTCCCGCCTGACGAATCGATGCGGATGGTCGACCACACAAGTCCAGTCGAAATTTGCACGGATGCGACCTGCGCGATGGCGATGCTTTCCTCGTTGGCCCCAAACAAGCGCGGCTTCAACTTAATGACATGTAGCGAATTCACCACAATGCGAATCGGGAAAAGCAAGTTCCCTTTCGTCCAGCGGCTGGCAACAAAAGTTTCTCCGTCGGAATTCGCGCTAGTCATAATGGTTGGCAGAGACGATTTGCGGTTCTCGCATGAATTCTTTCCTGGCTGAATGCTAAGTGCCAAGTGCTGAGTGCGGCCGCTCTACACCCACTCCAGCGCTCCTTTTCCCCAGATCCAGATGTAGCCGACAATCAGGATGCCAAGGAAGACGAGCATCTCGATCAACCCAAATGCGCCGAGCGCCTTGAATTTCACCGCCCACGGAAACAAGAAAATGGTCTCGACGTCGAAGACCACGAACAGGATGGCGATAATGTAATAGCGGACCGTGTAACGTCCTCGGGCACTGTCAATGGGATCGATGCCGCACTCATAGGGCATCAACTTCGTGCGGTTCGGATTCTCGGGCCGAACCAGCTTCGCTGCGAGTAAAGTGATAGGGATCATTACGCCTACCACCGCGATAAAAATAAACAGTGGAACGTAGTTTTGCGGCATTGGGTTTCAACTTCCCGGCTCGATTGAAAATCCTAAAGTAGTTTATAGTACCGCCGGGAGCCGATGGCTTCAAGGACTCTCGTCACCAAACAGTCTGCCAATTGCACTAACCTCGAAGATACAACGAGCAATTTGCATTTCCGTGCATTCTGCGGCTCGTCTCAGCGCTCTCTACGTTTTAAGGTTTGGTCGGCGGCAGAACACCAAATCTTAAATCGCGGAGGTCGCGCAGGACCGCCGCAGAGTCCGCGGAGAATACCGCCCGAGAGTGATCCAAGGCACTGCTATTTAAGCGCTTGTTTATAATCGATTCTCTAGCTTCGCAGATCAAAAGGAACCCATTGGCACTCGACGAGAAAATTTACGAACTGCGGCGCGACAAGCTGAAACAGATTGAAGCGCTCGGGCAACAGGTCTACCCGACCAAGTACGAATTTACGCACACGATTCCGGCAATTCTGGCGGACTACTCGCCGAAGTCGGCCGAGGAATTGGAGAATCCGCGAGTTAAGGTTCGGATTGCCGGACGGATCATGGCCATCCGGTTGATGGGCAAGGCCGGATTTGCGCATCTGCAGCAGGGAGGACAGAAGTTGCAGATCTACGTAAAAAAAGATGCGGTCGGAGAGAAAGGCTTCGAACTCTACAAACTGCTCGATCTCGGCGACCACGTTGGGGTCAGTGGATATTTGTTCCGCACCCGTACCAGCGAACTCAGCGTTCACGTCGAGGAGATTACGTTCCTCTCCAAGGACCTGCTGCCGTTACCGGAAAAGTGGCATGGCCTGACCGATGTTGAGCTGCGATACCGTCAACGCTATGTCGACCTGGTCATGAATCCGGAGGTGCGCGCTGTATTTCTGAAGCGCAGCAAACTAGTGCAATCCATGCGGCGGTTCCTCGACGCGCACGACTTCGTCGAGGTCGAGACGCCGATGATGCAACAAATCGCTGGCGGCGCGGTCGCCAAACCGTTTGTCACACATCACAACACTCTCGACATGGATTTGTATTTGCGCATCGCGCCTGAACTTTATCTCAAACGGCTGACGGTTGGCGGGTTCGACCGCGTGTACGAAATCAACCGCAACTTCCGCAACGAGGGTCTAGGCTGGCGATGGAATCCCGAATTCACCATGCTTGAGTTCTATCAGGCGTATACCGATTACCGCGGAGTGATGGATCTAACACAGCGATTGATCGAGCAGGCAGCGATTGATGTTAACGGCACAACAAGATCCAAGTGGGGCGAGCACGAGATCGATTGGGCGGGATCAAATTGGCGGCGCATGACCATGCGCGAAGCCATCATTCACTACTGGCCAGACGCGGCAGGTGCGAAGCCTGCAATCTCAGACTTCAGCTCTCATGATTCCGTGAAAATGCTGGTGGGGCGCTTCAACACGGCACACGCACACGTCGCCTACGACCCCAAAGAGCCGGTCGGAAAAACCATTGCCAACCTGTTTGACGCTGTCGCTGAAGAGCACCTGATTCAGCCCTCGATCATCTACGAGTTTCCTACGGCGGTTTCTCCCCTTTCCAAACAAAAGGCCGATGAGCCCGACTGGACCGAGCGCTGGGAAATCTTCGCAGGACAGATGGAAATTGCCAACGGCTTCAGCGAGCTGAACGACCCCGAAGATCAGCGCCGCCGTTTCGAACAGCAACTCAAGGAACGCGAGCGCGGCGACGAGGAGGCTCACCAGATGGATGAAGACTACATCCGGGCGCTCTCCTACGGCATGCCGCCAGCCGGTGGCGTGGGCGTAGGCGTGGACCGGCTCGCGATGCTTCTCACGGATTCCCACACTATCCGCGATGTGATCCTGTTCCCTCTGCTGAGGCCAGAGAAAACATCGACCGCGGAAGGTGCAGGGGACAAGTAACATCGATGCGCAAGCTGGTTCAGTTTCTGCGCCATCGAGGTTTCCATTGTGTACCTTTGTGTCCTTTGTGGTTGATGCCTTAAGAATGCCTTAACCACAAAGGACGTGCGTGGATTCTTCGCTCTGAACGACACTCGCCATCTTTTCACCAATCGTCGCGATTTTAACCGCAAGGTTCGGATACCTCGCGCTTTCCCCTTCCGACTAGAATCAAATTGCCATGCGCTTCGACCTGGATTCCGCCACCCGCCGCCGACTCGGATACCACCTCATCGATCAAATCGACGCGTTCTTTGCTTCCCTTCCCGATCGCCCGGTGCAGCTCCCGGCCGAGCAGAGGACGTTCGCTGCCTTGAACAATCACCTGCCCGAGAACGGTGAAGATGCGGACAAAGTGCTCGATGAAATCTTTCGCGAGATGGTCGACAAAGGTTTTCATGTCCCCAGTGGTAACTATTTTGGTCTGATGAATCCGACGCCCACTTATGTCGGCGTCATGGCTGAAACCCTGGTGGCGGCGCTGAACCCACAACTCGCCACCGTCAAGCGTTCGCAATTGGCGTCGAAGATTGAGCACGAAGCTGTCCGCTGGATTGGAGAACGCGTGGGCTGGCCCGGGGAATTCAACGGGACGTTTACTTCGGGTGGCAATGAAGCGAACTTTACCGGACTGGCACTCGCGCTGGCCGCGAAATTTCCGGACGTGATCGAGGACGGCGTCGCTTCCATTGGTGCACAACCTGTTCTCTATGCTTCTGACGAGGCACATCACTCGATTGATAAGTCCGCCGGCCTGCTCGGGGTTGGGCGCAAAGCGCTGCGGCGCATTCCCGTGAATGAAAATGTACAGCTGGACCCGCGAATTCTGGAGCAGACGATAGCCGCGGATCTTGCTTCCGGAAGAAGGCCATTCTGCGTAGTGGCGACGACCGGCACGACCAACACCGGCGCTGTCGACGACCTGGTGGCCATCGCTGAAATCTGCCGGCGCTTCGACCTGTGGCTGCACGTCGACGGTGCCTACGGTGGATCGGCCATCTTTTCCGATCAGCACCGAAGCCTCCTGCTCGGCATCGAGCGAACCGATTCAATCACCATCGATCCCCACAAGTGGATGGCGATGCCGCTCGCGGCCGGCGTCATCCTTACCCGCCATCCCGAGATGCTGGAGCGAGCTTTTGCCGTGGCAGCGCCGTACATGCCGAAAGCGGCCGAGTCCAAAGGCCTCGACAATTCCCGCATCAGCACTCAATGGACGCGGCGTATGAACTCACTGAAACTCTGGCTCACATTGCGAGTCCACGGGAGGAAGGCTTACGAACAGCACATCGACCGTCAACTCAATCTCGCACGTGATTTCGCCTGCTGGATACAGGCTTCCGAGCACTTCGAGTTAGCTGCACCCCAGATTCTGCCCATTGTCGCGTTCCGGTTCAAAGCAGCTACCCTGAGCCAGCAACAACTTGTCGAGGCGCATGCCACCATCGTCGAGGAAGTTACAAGGGATGGCAGCAGGTGGATTTCTGATACTCGCGTGAACGGCAGCAGCGTGTTACGAATGATGGTGATCAGTTATCTCACCGAACAACGCCACCTGCAACAGTTGGAAAACGCATTGGCCGCAGCTGTGACCAGGCTCAGGCTCCGCCGGGGTCGTTAGCCTGACAACTCGTAACGCACTTGCGCGGCGACGCAGCAAACTGGTCTACGTGCGTGTATTGCGCGAAACACCTCGGGGTCGCCCTCGGCCATTCGCGAGTTTCTCTGGGTTCTCGGGTTGGTTGACGGCGGCAGTGTCGCGCGCCTCGACATTGGATGCCTGTATTCCAGGGCTGGACAGATGCGAGGATTGCGCTAGCCGGAAAGCGTACAGGACGAGTTCCACGCGGCTCGAAACCCCGAGCTTATTGAAAACCCGGAAGAGGTAATTCTTGACCGTGTGCTCAGTCAACTTCAACTGCCGGGCGATCTCCCGGTTTGACAGTCCATCAGCAACACACCGGACCACGTCCTGTTCCCGCCGGGAGAGGAGCGATAAGTCGCTGGTCTCTCCCCAGCGCATTGGCATGTCCTCAGCCAGCGCTTTAAGCAAGAACCCCAGTTCGCGACTATTTGCCCACACCTGTCCCGCATGAGCGGAGCGAATACACCTGGCCAGATTACTAAGTGGCTCTTTGCGACAGAACACGCCTCGAGATCCGGCACGAAAGGCTTCGACGACCGCGTCGGGCTCGGAGGCATCGAGCAGCATTACGATGTTTATCTTGGGGTGGGCTGCGCGCAGCCGGCGCGCCACGTGGGATCCTCGGGTGGGATCGTCCTCCAAGGTTGAACTGAGCAGGATCAAATCTGGACTTTCGTGGCCTGCCGCCGCCAAAATCGCCGCTTCGTTGGGCTCCGCTTCGGTGATGCGGAAATTCTCGTCGCGCGCCAGCTCATCCGCCACCAACTGGCGGTTCACGCGGGTCCTGTCCACTACCAGGACTCTAATCGGCGTTGCGGGCTCGGGCGAGGATGTCGAAGCCTTGGCCTCCCGCACGGGTTTCCTCTCGTCGCTGCCGTCAGCGAATGCAACCATGACGATTATGTCTCAAGCCAGCTTTCTTCGGCCTGATTCTGCCGGAGCCTCGAAAGGCGGACTCTTTGCCGACTCGACTCCTGTTGGTACTTTAGTCCCTATGCCAACTCTGAGCGTACGGTACTTTAGTACTAGACCGTTTTGCTCCCTGCCTCACCAGAATCCCCATCCGTTGGCATTGCTGCGATAACCTAGACAAATGCGCTGCTTCTGGGAACCCCAACTCAGTCATGAAGGTGCGGTCATCGATCCAGATCGGAAACCTTCGACCGACACGCGGGAACTCCAACAAACTGCGCTGCTGGGGATGGGGAAACGAACCCGACAATGAGACGCTATCTACTTCTTCTCTTCTGCGCGATCCCAGCCTTTGCGCAAAGCAATAGTGGAGAAGTCCGGCTCAAGGTGACCGATCCGGCCGGATTCGGCGTCAAGAGTTCCGTGCAACTGGTGAGTGAGGCTAATCAATTCCGCGAGACTTTGAACACCGATGAAGGAGGGAACCTCGTCGCGAAGCTGCTTCCTTTCGGAGTGTATCGCCTCGAAATACAGCACGAAGGTTTCGCTCCATTCTCGGATTCAATCGAAATCCGGTCCGCAATTCCGGCTGAATACCATGTGACGCTGACAATCGCTCCCATGAACACCTCCGTGACCGTCAACGATGCAGACACGTTGATCGACCCACATCGCTCCGGCACGATCAATCGAATTGGCAAGGACGCAATTGCGGACCGAGTGACTTCGCTGCCTGGCCGCTCGCTACAGGACTTGATCAACTCGCAGCCTGGCTGGCTCTACGAGGGCAATGCCGTTCTCCACCCGCGCGGTTCGGAATATCAGACCCAGCTTGTGGTGGACGGAATTCCGCTCACCGACAACCGCTCGCCGAGTTTCGGCCCCGAGATTGAAGCGGATGACGTTCAGTCATTGAGCATCTACACTGCGGGCATTCCGGCCGAGTATGGAAGAAAAATGGGCGGTGTCGTCGAGATGGTGACGACCAAGGACTCCGGGGCAGGCCTCCACGGCGAAGCTGTGTTGGCCGGTGGCAGCTTCGACACCGCCGACGGCTACCTCTCAACCCAGTATGGGTGGGGGAAGAACACCTTGGGAGTCAATGCCGACGGTGCTATGACTGACCGCTATTTGAATCCTCCGGTCCTTCAGAACTTCACAAACAACGGTACCACGGGGGATTTCGGCGCCAGCTATGAGCGAGATTTCATCAATCACGACCGCCTGGGTTTTTCGGTGCGCCACGAACTCTCGCGCTTTCTTGTGCCCAATGAGCAGGTTCAGCAGGCCGCGGGTCAGCGGCAGTACAGGAACAATTTTGAAACGATGGGGATTGCGTCTTATCAACACTTGTTTTCACCGAACATTGTGGCAGATCTTCACGGAATGGTCAGGGATGATTCGGAGGGGTTCACGTCGAATCCCTTTTCAACGCCCATCATTGTCTTCCAAAATAATGGCTTTCGCGAACTGTATTTCAAGGGCACGGTTTCAATCCATCACGGTATTCAGGAATGGAAGGCTGGCGTCGAGTCGGACTCGACGTTTCTTCGCGAGCAGTACAGCGACGTCATCACGAACTTCACCCAATTCGATCCCGGCACTCCGCCCACCTATAACTTCGCGGAAAATCGTCCGAGTCTCGAACAGTCCGCGTTTGTCCAGGATCTTGTGCGGCTCGGCAACTGGACAGTCAGCGCGGGCTTGCGCTGGGACCACTATCAACTACTGGTAAATCAGAATGCCGTGAGTCCGCGCCTGGGCGCGTCGCACTTTTTCCAATCGGCTGATCTGGTGCTGCATGCGTCCTACGACCGGGTTTTTCAGACTCCCGCCTTCGAAAACATTCTGCTATCCAGCTCCCCCGAAATCGTTTCCCTGAATCCCGAGGTTCTACGGTTACCTGTCGAACCTTCTCACGGCAACTACTACGAAGTCGGATTGACCAAGGGTTTTTTCCAAAAAGTCAGGTTGGATGTCAATGGCTTCGACCGAAGCGTGAACAACTTCGCCGACGATGACCAGCTGCTCGACACTGCCGTCAGCTTCCCCATCGCCTTTCGCAAAGCGAATATCTACGGAGCCGAGGGGAAACTCGAAATTCCGCATTGGGGGCGCTGGTCAGGCCTTGTCAGCTACTCCTACATGGTCGGCGCCGCGTATCTTCCGGTAACGGGTGGACTCTTCCTTGGCGACGCAGCCAGCAACGCACTCAGCCAGACGAACGGACGTTTCTGGGTTACGCAGGACCAGCGCAATACGGTGCGGACCCGTTTTCGCTACCAACTCGTGGAGCGCATTTGGCTGGCGCTGGGCGGTGAATATGGGAGCGGCCTCCCCGTTGAATTCGACGGCACGGAACAACAAGCAGTGGCTCAATACGGCCAGGCAATCGTAAATCGCGTTAATTTCGAAGTTGGACGCGTGAAGCCTTCGTTTTCCGTTGACGCTTCTGCGGGGGCAGATCTCTGGAAGAAAGACAAGGTTGCCTTGCGCCTGCAGGCCGACGTTCAAAACATCAATAACCGCCTTAACCTGATCAATTTCGCTGGTCTTTTTTCCGGAAACACTGTCGCTCCCCCGCGAAGCTACAATCTGCGGCTGACGACCAGCTTCTAAAATCCCGCTTGGGTACTGGGGCTGGCAGCATCCGTGACCGATTTTCGGCTTCGGCCGCGGCGGTTCTTTCATCTCTAAACTTTCCCCTCTAAGGCTACGTAGCCATAGGACTGTACGCGAAGGGCCATATTGACAACCCTTTCGTGGTGGCTTAAGAATTAACTCAAGTTGTAAAATCCGTTTCCACCCCCCGAGAGCAATTCAGGAGATCCGATTTTCCTAAGGAGATACCATTTCATGAAGATCCGAGGCTGTCTATTGACCGTCGCCCTCGTGGCGTTGGCTAGCGCAATTTCTGTGGGTCAAAACAACTGTAGCGTGGTCCCTAAAACTGGGGTTTGCCTTGCCGCGCCACCAGTTCAGAGCTTCTGCGCCTCCGGCGGCAGCACTAAGGGAGCCACCACCTGCAAGGTACTCAACTGGTGGGGTTTTGCGACCGTTGCCCCCGGTTCGGGAACGGCAGGCTCACAATTTGAAGGCATTGATGCCAGCCAAGCGCTCAATCCCGCGCCAATTGTTTCCCCAAACGGCGGAGTTGGTCCGAACGTTACCGTTGGCTCGCAAACTCAGGGTCAATATCTCCAATTCGCGGGCAACTACGTGCAGGCTTTTGACAAAGCGACTGGCAATCCAATATTCAGTAATGCCCCCAACAAGGGCCCAGCTGTGCCCCAGTCGTTTGGCACGCTCTTTACCCCCAATGCGGTTAAGCCTTGCAAGGGCCCAATCAATGAGGGCGTCGCGGAATATGATCGCATGGACTCGGCCTTTGTCCTTGGCGATATCACCTTTAATCCCACAACTAGCACTTATCACTACTGCTTTGGTATCAGCAGCAGCAACGGCAACGGAGCCGTCAGCACCAGCCTCTTGGGCCCGGGCAACGGCAAGAGCTACTGGAACATTTACGTCTATAACATCACTCCCTCGCTGCCCCACAAAGCCGTGGGGGTTAGGTATTACCCAGCGCATCCCAGATTCGGGACCTGGTCGGACGGTTTCTATATAAGTTGGGATGTTCTCGACCCCTTGACTAACGGTACCGTCGGACTAGAAGTTTGCAAATTGGATAGGGCCGACATTGTTGCCGGCAATATCAGCAAGGCACCCGTGTGCTACACCTATATCCCCAGCTATGCGGTTGGGAAGAAGGGCACGAACGACAGTCTGGTGCACACGCTCTTGCCTGCCGATTTCGAGGGCGTGAATCCGATTCCCAGCACGACCGCCGGAGAGTACTTCATGGCGCTGGTCAACCCGAGCAATCCCGGAACCAACAACCCATGCACCCAAACCCTTTGCCAGTCCAATCAGCTAGCCTTCTGGACCTGGTCGGCAATTACCAGTGGAACGGCGCCCACCCTGATTACCACCGCAAACAACTACACGCCAGGATGCTACGACCCGTTCAAAGTACGGAATACCACCTGCGTACCGGAGCCCGGTTTCCCCGCTGACTTGACCGATTCTGTAGGCGATCGTCTGATGCATCGCCTTGCATACCGGGTTTTGGGAGGCAACGAATATCTGGCAGCTTCTCATACCGTCGAAGAGGATCACTCCTCGGCACGCACTGGTGTGCGCTACTACAAGATCCAGGCTGGCAGCACTCCTACGATCGTTGTGCAATCTGGGTCAACGACAACCCCTGATATTCAGGACGCAACCAACGGTAACTTCTACATCGTGCCCAGCGTCTCCATGGACAACAACGGCGATCTTGGCATCACCTTCGCGGCCTCGAGCACGGCCTCCAATCCGTCGCCTTTCTTCGTCACCACCGATACCAACGGAGTTCTGGGCACGCCGGTAAACATTTGCTCTGGGACCGGGGGCTGTACCGCTACCGGTGAAGATCAGTCGGATGCCCACTGGGGACCGATGGTCAGCACCACGACCGATCCAACCGACGACCTGACCTTCTGGGCAACCGACGAGTATTTCTCAGCCAACCAGACGGCCTGCTGCAGTTGGCAGACACGCATCTACAACGGTAAGCACTGACCCATCCGGATCAGAATGCTGGACCGTGGTGTTTGTCACAGTGACCCGCCTCCCTGCCTTCGACGAAATTGCTTTTGATTTCGTCGGAGGCAGCGGTAAGCATGATCCCTTCATCGAAGCAGCTTCCGAGGCCGGGTGGAAAACGTACTAATCTGAAAAAGGGGAGTGCATGCAGATAGCGATCGTGGGATCGGGATATGTGGGGCTGGTGGCTGGGGCATGCTTTGCGGACTTGGGGCATCAGGTCATCCTGGTGGACAATGACCAGGCAAAGCTTGAGGCGCTCAAGAACGGGCAAGTCCCGATTCACGAGAAGTTTCTGCCCGAGTTGCTGGAGCGGCATCGCGGCCGCACGCTCACGTTTTCCGACGACCTGCGGGGCGCGGTGGAAGCCAGTTCTGCCGTGTTCATCGCCGTGGGAACTCCTCCGACCGAGCAGGGCAACGCCGACCTTTCCTACGTGGAATCGGTGGCCCGGATCATTCCTTCGGCGATCAATGGTTACAAAGTAGTGGTCGAGAAGAGCACGGTTCCGGTGTACACCAGCGAGTGGATTCGCAAGATTATTCTGCGCAACGCGGCGGCACCGGATGCCTTCGATGTGGCTTCCAATCCCGAGTTTCTGCGGGAAGGCACGGCGGTCACGGATTTTCTCTATCCCGACCGCATCGTGGTAGGCGCGGACAACGAACGTTGCGCGGCGGTGCTGCGGGCGATTTATGCGCCACTGACCGATGGCAGTTATTATCTGCGGGCGGATGCGATTCCGCGGCCCGACCGGGCGGAGATTCCGCCGCCCCTGATCATCACCAGCACCAAGAGTGCAGAGCTGATCAAGCATGCCTGCAACGCGTTTCTGGCGATGAAGATTTCCTTCATCAACGCGGTGGCGTCGGTGTGCGAGTCGGTGGGCGCGAACGTGCAGCAGGTTTGCCAGGGGATTGGAACCGACGGGCGGATTGGGCCACGCTTTCTGAATCCCGGCATCGGTTATGGTGGGTCATGCTTTCCCAAGGATCTGATGGCATTCCGGGCGGTGGCGCGGGAATGCGGCTACGAGTTCCGGCTGCTGGATGAAGTGATGCGCATCAACGAGGACCAGCGCCAGCGCTTTTTGCGCAAGGTGCGCAACGCGCTGTGGACGCTGCGGGGCAAGCGGCTGGGCGTGCTGGGCCTGGCTTTCAAGGGGGGCACGGACGATATCCGCGAATCACCCGCGCTTTCGCTGGTGCAGACCTTGTTGCAGGAGGGCTGCCAGATTGCAGCCTACGATCCGGCGGCGCAGGAGCGGGCACGTGAGGTTTTGAATTCCAGCATCGAGTATGCGAGTGACGCCTATGAGGCGGCGCACGGAGCCGATGCGCTTTTAGTTCTCACCGAGTGGGATGAATTTGCCAGCCTGGATTTGCATCGCCTGCACCAGCAGTTGAAGTATCCCATCGTGATTGACGGACGCAATCTGTATGATCCCGAGTCCATGGCGGCGCACGGCTTCACTTACTACAGCGTGGGACGGCCGGCGGCCACGCCCGAAACGCTGCCGCTCGAGGCCGGCGCTCCGCCCCGGAAAGCCAGCCACTCATGAGCCCACTGCGCGCTCTGGTCACCGGCGGCGCCGGTTTCCTGGGCTCTCATCTTTGTGACGCCTTGCTGGCGGAAGGTTATTCCGTCGTGGCCGTCGATAATCTGCTCACGGGAAGACGTTCCAACTTCGATCATCTGCGCAACGAGCCGCGCTTTGAATTTCAGTCGATCGACATCAACCAGCCCTTCGATTGCGGAAGGGTGGACTATGTATTTCATTTTGCCTGTCCGGCCAGCCCGGTCGATTACACCAAACACGGAATCGAAACCTTGCAGGTGGGATCGCTGGGCACGTTTCATGCTCTGGATGTGGCGCGCAAGTACGGCGCGAAATATCTGACGTCATCCACGTCGGAGTGCTACGGCGATCCCTTGGAGCATCCGCAAAAAGAAACTTACTGGGGACACGTGAATCCCATCGGTCCGCGCTCGGTGTATGACGAGGCGAAACGTTTCAGCGAAGCCGTGACCATGGCCTACCATCGCTATTACAACGTGGACACGCGGATTGTGCGCATCTTCAATACCTACGGGCCGCGCATGCAACTGAATGACGGACGCGTGGTGCCGAACTTCATGAAGCAGGCGCTGCGCGGCGAAGACCTGACGGTGTACGGCGACGGCAGCCAGACGCGCAGCTTTTGCTACGTCAGCGACGAGATTGACGGGTTCACGCGGTTGGCGAAATCTGCGGAACATCTGCCGGTGAACATCGGAAATCCCACTGAGTTCACCATTCTCGAATGCGCTCAGAAGGTGCTGGCCGTAACTGGATCAAAAAGCAAAATCCGCTACGAACCGCTGCCCCCGGACGATCCCAAACAACGCCGCCCCGACATCACCAAGGCCAGAACCCTGCTGGGTTGGGAACCAAAGATCGATCTCGAAACCGGCCTGCAAATGTCCCTCGAATACTTCCGCCAGGCCACCCTCGAAGAAAAAGTCCTGCAACGCTGATCCCCCTAGGGGGCCAGCCACGAACATCGTGGATTCTAGATAAAGAGTTCCGGCTCCGACTTAGCGCATGCAATCAACTGCTGTACTTGTTTACGGTGTTCCTCGGTTCTCAGGCTAAACTCTACCCCCATGCCGAAGCCAGGATGCATGCTTTGCACTTTTCCGTAGATGCGCAATCTTACGTCTTCCGCACGCACCACGATCTCCAAGGCTGTTCCGCTGGGAAAGGTTTCAGCGGTCTCCACGTAACAGCCGCTGGGGCTGATGTCGATCAGGGTGCACCGGGTCGCGACGCCGCTGTTTGGGCGGTAGACTTCGGCGCCCAGGCAGCAAGCCCGTCGTGACAGGTTGCGGCGATCAGCGGCAGAGGCCGAGAGCATCCCGAGGCTAGCGGAAAGCCGCAGGCTGGCGTCGTCGACAACTGCCGAAGCCTGCGATGCTGGCGTGGCCGCCCCTGACAGCATTGCCGGATTCGCCTGCAGCCAACCGTTCAGCACGCGGCGTGAGCTTTGAGGCACTTGGGCAAACCGGATCCCAACCCGTCCCGACGAATCCTGCCACATAACCTCGCCCGAAAGTCGAACCAGGGAGTCGTTTCCCGGCAGGGCGAACTGGAAATACACCTTGCAGTACGGCGGCAATTTGCTGTCAGACCGGAAGGCAATCCCTTCCTCGCTTAGATCCACCAAAGCGGCGGGGACATTTTCTTTACCGGCGTAGGCGATGTTGGCGTTCGCCTCTACCGGGATGCGCGGCCGGATCCGTCTTTCGCTCCGCATCAAACCCCGGGCTGCTCGCATGCTGTGGACCGCACGCTCGCGTGAAATGGGTTTGTATAGAACGAAGCTTGCGCCTTTCGCAAAAACCTCGCGCACTTCGTTCTGTCCGCTCACTATGGCGATTGCGACGGCAGCTTTGTTCGAGGACGCTCTTCGGGCCTGAGCAATAAGTTCGACCGCGGCTGGTTGGTCCTCACAATCAACCAGAACCGCATCAAAGTTCCGATCTTCGATCCGGGCTCGGGCCATGCGAAGGTCAGCGCAAGGTTCCACCGTGATTCCCATGTCTTGCAGAATTCGGCTGAGCACCTGGACGGCCTGGGCGTCCGAGCACACCAATAGCGATGTGAGCGCCATGTTCTCGGCCATGGTAGGGCGCGTCGAGAGCGGCTCACAAGTTACCTGAGTCACGCCTCCGACGCACTGCCGTGACTTTAGTCATCTGGAGTTTAAACGAGTAACCGGATATGGTCGGCCTGTAACTGGGCAAGGGATTACCCGTGGTTCGGCAGAGGCCTTTTTCTATCCGCTCGAGGGATTGAGATTCATGTCTTCGAAGACAGCCACCTGGATCATCGCAGCGGGCGCAGTCTTAATGTTTATCGGACTATGCTTTCTGCCGGGTGCTTTGGGCGACCATCCCGATGCGGACATGCTGGAGATTGGAGCATGCCAGTTCTCGTTGGGCGCTCTGGTCATGGCCACGGGCATCTATGTCAAAGCTCGAGCGGTGCAATTCGCGATCGCGTCTGGGGAACCCCGGAAAGAGTCGGCCTCCAACCAGCGGGTTCGCGGCGGTTGTGATCTGTGCGGGAGCGAAGCTCCGGTAGTTCAATGCAAGGTCCACCAGCTACACCTCTGCGGAAGTTGTCTGGCGCAACACTACGATGTCCGCTCGTGTGCCTACGTACCAACCACCCGCACCGCAAGCAACAAGACGGGCAGGAACCTGGCAGCGAGCGCGCGCGGCGCGTAAGTTGCAATCCGCTCTTCGGGATCTCCCAGCAACGCTGGAGTGCCAAAGTTACTGGAGTTACCTCATCAAATTACGTTACGTAAGTCCAGCAGGGGCAGCCCGTCCTTTAGTACTTTGACGCTCTCCGTTCCCCTCCTTACGATGAGCTTGCATGCGGGTTAGCCAGCGACGTTTCCGGTTACGGAACCGCCCTCCTTCGGCGTAACACGCGATGAGGGACGCCAGGCTCAACCCCGAGATGGCAAGTGGGAACCGGGCCCGGAAACCTTTGCAATATAGGGCTGGCCTCGGACGAACTCCCCGGAGAGAGAAAGGCTTCATGTATTCACGCAGAATGCGCGGATTTTCGCTGATCGAGATGGCGGTGGTTATGGCCCTCATCCTGATCGTGCTGGCTTTCTCCGTAATGACCATTCTGCCATCCTTGAGGCAGAACGACATCACCGGGGCGTACAACCAGACCCTGATGGCAATGCGGCAAGCGCGAGACGTGTCGGTAGCACAACGCCAGGTCTATTACGTTACTTTGAGCAACGCCGCCCTGCCCAACTCGATCACGATCACGCAGGGCTCAACGGGAGTTGTGACCGCGACTTACTTTCTTCCGAGCGACGTTGGTTTTATCGCTTACCCGGGCCTTCCGACATCACCGGTGGCGTTTCCCACAACCCCGGATGGCTTTGGCATCGGCACCACCGCCATCGATTTCGATCAAGGCATAGCCGCGGGCGCAAAGAACGTGATCTATTTCTATCCCGACGGCTCAGCCACGGACGTGAATGGCAACATCAACAATGGGGTGGTCTATCTGGCTCTGCTTGGAAACACCGGGTTTGTAAACAGTTCGCGCGCCATTACATTGTGGGGCGCTACCGGCCGTCTGCGCGGATGGCACATCTACAAAAACGCGGGCCAGAACTACTGGAGGCAACAGTGAAAGCTGAAAGCAATACTGCTCTCCGGCCACCGATCAAGAGAACCCAGCAGGGTTTCAGTCTGATCGAGGTCATGATTTCGATGGCTATCCTGGTTATCGGGCTACTGAGTTTGCTGAGCGTATTCGGGATCGCGATGGCGGCCACGCAAACCTCCCAGGAGAACGCCACGGCCAAGCAATTAGCCAACGAAGCCCTGGAAGGTATTTTGACCGCGCGCGAGACCGCGAACATAGGCTGGACGCAGCTCAACAACACTGGATCCGGCGGCATCTTTCTCCCTGGATTCAATCCGATCTGGAACCCCGGCCTCGACGGTATTATTGATACAGCCGACGATGCTGCTTCGGGCTTTCAGACCCTCGAACTGCCCGGTCCGAATGGAATCTTTGCAAATAACTGTAGCCCACCTGCGGCGGGACCAGACACCTGTCTGCCTCTGACCAATTTTCAGCGCCAAATCCAGATCTTGCCGGTCATCCCTGCGGGCGGCGGTCCCCCCATCGCGACCCTGCGGCAAGTCATCATCACAGTTCAGTACACGACTCCCCAGCTGAGGTTTCCTAAACAATACGTCCTCAGCACCTTCATTTCACCGTATCGGTAAACGAGGAAAACTATGGGTCGCAAATCTGTAAATTCGAGTCGCGGCTTCAGCTTGGTCGAACTGTTGGTGTCGCTCGCCGTGGGCACACTGGTGGTAGGCTCCGCCGTAAAGTTGTTCACCCAGGGAATGAACGCCACTTTCGTGGTTTCGCAGCGAGCCCAGATGCAGCAAGATTTGCGAGCCAGCTCGAACTTGATGATCAAGGACATCAGCTTGGCGGGCGCTGGATTGCCTCCTGGCGCAGGTATCGCATTGCCCTCGGGAGGAACCAGACCCATTTATGGTTATGCTCCCAGTTGCCTGGCAAAAAACAACTGTGCCCCCGGGAACGGCATTGCCTACCCATGCTCCTCGATCGCGGGACCGTGCCTTCCAACTCTGTATGGACTCATTCCTGGTTACCGGTTGGGAATTACGGTTCCGGGCAGCCCCCTCCCCAGTGATGTAATCACCGTGGTTTATAGCGACACTGTGTTCGCTCTGCCTTGCTACACGGTAACGGCGATCACCAACACCACAATCACGCTACAGCTGCCCGCTGTGCTGCCGGGTAGCTGCATTTTGACTCCACCCCTGGTCGCTCCGCAGCCGGTCACCGGAGGGCCCGTGAGCTTAACCCCTGGCGACGTGATTCTAGTGCAGAGCACAACCGCGGGCGGAAACTCCGCCAGTGCAATCGCAGAAGTAACCGCCGTCGCCGCCAACGGGGGCGGCAACTATACCGTGACCTGCAACGTGGGGGATACGCTAAACCTGAACCAGCCCGGCGCCCCTGGCGATTTGTCTCAACTGGACAGCGCCGCGCCGCCCGCTTCCGCCACCGCGACACGCATCTTTGTAATCACCTACTACCTGTGGATGATGCCCGATCCTCTCGGCGTTGGGGCGGGAACACCGACCCTGATGCGGCAGGTGAACGGGCAAACGCCTGCCCCGGTGCAAGAGGGCGTCCCCGACTTGCAGTTCACTTACGACACTTACGACTCCAGTGGCAACCTGCTCAACGCGTCGGGCGATGGAGGATACTCAACCGGCACATCCTTCAATTTGATTCGCAAGATCAATCTGGTTCACTTGACCACTCGCACCCAGATCTCCGGTGCCCGGAGCGGTCTGATGACAACCAATGGCTATCAGACCTTCGACACCCAGACTTCGATCAGCGCGCGAAATTTGAGTTACCAAAATCGCTATATTCTCGGCCCGTGAGTTAAACCGGGGAGAGAGCAAGGAATTGGGAACCGAAACAAACGAACGAAGTATGGCAATAAGGAGCGACACGATGCATAGGACGAAACTTGGTTCGCGAGGATTCACTCTGATTGCAACCCTGCTCTTGATGTTGATCATGTCTGGGGTTGCGATCGGCCTGCTCATGATGGTTAATACCGAAGGCAAAGTGGGGGGCCAGGATACGCAAAACAATTTGGCTTTCCACGCCGCCGAAGGTGGCATCGAACACATGACCTCGGATCTGGCGAACATGTTTCAGAACATCGAGTCACCTACGGCCGCCGACATTGAAGCCTTGAGCGCGAAAGCGCCTGCCAGCACCGCCCTGATGAGCTATCCCGTCTACACCCTGACGCCAGCCACCAACCCCGACGGAAGCCTCGCATCCAATTGGGGACAAATCGCTGCCGGAACCTACGGAGGCCTTTACGCACAGGTGCTTCCCGTAAACCTGCAGGTCACCGCGACCACCTCGCTATTTGGGGCAGGGACTGTAGGAGATGAAGTAAGCATGTCACGGGCGATCGAAGTGGCGCTAATCCCGGTATTCCAGTTCGGCGTGTTTTGCGACGGTGACTGTAGCTTCTTCGCCGGCCCGCCCATGACTTTCGCCGGCCGGGTTCACACGAATGGGGACTTGTATCTGTCTGCCGGTGATGGCGGCACGACGACTTTTCAGGACAAACTCAGCGCTTGGGGAAATGTCATTCGTCAAACCCAAGCTAACCAGAACCCTACCACCAATAATCACAACGGCACCGTGAACATCCTGACCACATCTCTCGGTTGTCCAGGTCCCTTGCCCGGCTGCCGGCCCATGGCTTTGAACGAGGGCAGTGTTGTGGGAGGACCGACCTCGGCGCAGAACGGGAACTGGAATCCCACAATTTCAGTGCAAGATTACAATAGCTGGATTATCGATGGAAATTATGGGCTGCCGGGAGGCACCGGGGCCACAAAGCTGTCGCTGCCCTTTATCAACAACGCACCCGGAGTCGGACCACAACCACAACCCTTTGAAATCATCCGCCGGCCACCGACTGGAGAAGTAACCACTGGGGCTCTGGGCGCATCACGACTTTACAATGAAGCGGAAATTCGCGTACTGATCTCCGATGACCCCAACGAATTGCCCTGCGGGAACCCAAGCGCGGCCCCACCATGCGGCGGATCCGTTGATGCCAACAATATCCGCCTGGCGAATTTCAACGACCCGTCGAACGGAGTAAATTACCAGTTCGGCGTACCGGCATCGACAGTGGCCGGGTTGCCGGTCTTGGCAACTGGCGGCACCTACAACACCTATTTCGCCACCGCGTCCACCGCGGTTGCCGACCCAACCAATTGGCTGGGCACCGTAAACACAATTGCATCCGACTTTCCGTATGGACCAATTCCTCCGCAGGCCGCCGACGTGACCCTGTTCGACCCGCTCGCGCCGGTCACGTTATCCAAGAATGACGGCTTCGCCAACGCGCCAGGGGCGATTACTCTTTCGCAATGCAGCACCGCGACCGGTAGCTGCGCGGCTGCCACGCCGTATCCGTACTACACTCCGCTCCCCTACCCGCCGACCGGGCCGAGTCTCCAGATGAGCACCTGGAACCTCCTGGACGGCTATCTGCGCGTAGAGTATCGTGACGCCGCCGGAGCCTACCACCCGATCACAGCCGAGTGGTTGAACCTGGGATTCGCTCGCGGCACGACTCCTCCGAACCTCGCTACTGGTGTTACGAACCCGGTCAATCCGAACGCAATCCTGATTCTCCAGAAACCCGCGGATCGCAACGGCGATGGCGTAGTTGACCCCAATGGCGCTGCCGCTTTCTGTACCGGCAAAACGGCCCCGTATACTTGCACCAGCGGCAAGCCTCCGGAGGTCACGAAAGACATCGCGACTCCGGGTGACCTATTTGGTCGGTATGGCGACGGCACGCATCCCAATGGAGCCAGCCCAACCCAGTACAACTGGTATCCCATTAACTTCTATGACGCCCGCGAAGGGGAGGTCCGGGATGTGAACACGGGAAATGCAAGCTGCGCCCCCATTGGCATTATGAACGCCGTGGAAATAGATGTGGCCAACCTGCAAAAATGGCTGACGGGGGTGATTCCCGGCAGCGGGAACCTTGTCGACCCGCTGTTTCAAAACGGATACATTTTGTACTTCTCCGACCGCCGGGGCATGTTGAGGAATCCCAACGGCACCAACCCAGTGGGTCCCGTGAACACGAAAACCGGCGACTCCGGTTTGGAAGACTCCATCAACTCTCTTACCGCGCTCGGCGCACCCGACGGCGTGCTGGACCCAGTTCCACCTGGCAAGACCCAGTCTCCAGAAGACGTGAACAACAATCTCGCGCTGGACAATTGGGGGGCAAAAAATATGGGCCTCGGGCTGGGCTACATCGGCGCTCCCTATAACGCGGCCAACAGCGTGAATAGCCGGATCCGGACCGCGCCGGGAGCGTTCGACCCCTACTTGACCGCCGGACGCATCGCCCCGAATTGCAACATAGCCACGAAGAACTGGATCAGTGGCGCCAGGCACGTTCTGAGGCTGGTGGACGGCTCATTGGGTTTCGTGCCCGTCAGGGCAGACACCGGCAAAGGCGGGTTCACGGTCGCCGCGGAGAATCCAGTTTATATTCTCGGAGACTACAATAGCAGCGTCGCGGATCCCACATGGGCCAACCCGGCGGCACCGGAGCCAGCGCATTCGGCAGCGGCCGTGATCGCGGATGCGGTAACCATGCTGTCCAACAACTGGTCAGACCTCGTCAGCCTGGGTTCCCCCAGCAACGACGGGGGACGGCCGGCCTTGACCACGTACTATCGTGTAGCGGTCGCCGCTGGAAAAAACATCGATTTCCCGGTCAACGTATGCTGTGCATGGTCAGGAAACGACGACTGGGGCACCGATGGCGGAGTGCATAACTTCCTGCGCCTGCTGGAGACCTGGAACCCCGGGGCCGGCAAGCAGAACCTCAATTACAAGGGATCTTTGGTGAGCATGTTCTACTCCACTTACGCTACCGGCACCGACAAAAACGGCAATGGCGCCACCTATGAACCTCCGAATCGAAACTTCATTTTCGATCCTCTCTTCACCAAACCGCAGAATTTGCCGCCCGGAACACCGCTGTTCCGCGACATCGACAACTTGAGCTACCGGCAAAGCTTCACCCCCCACACCGGCTGCTACTAAACAGACTCGCAAAGCAACGAGCCCCGATCCTGCGAAGCAGGGTCGGGGCTTTTCACATGCAGCCCTCGCAACGCCACGTAGCCAACTCCGACCCGCACACAAACTAAGGGTGCCCTACCTTTCCGCGTTCTTTGTTCTTTGCGGAATGGTGGGAAGTGGAAAAAGCAATTACGAGAAACGCCCACTCGTGGCTCCAGAGTCGCCGCGCTGCCCATTCACCATCCCTGTGTCCAGACGGCCTCTGATGGACCCGGTACAGAACGGACCTGGAGTCCCTCATCTCCTAGCCTGTAAGATATCCCATTCGTCACAATCGCAATCCGGAGGCCCCCCTTTGGCAACCATCACCGCTCTTTTCTGGGACGTCGGCGGCGTGCTGCTCACCAACGCATGGGATCACGAAGAGCGCCAGCGCGCTCTCCAGCAATTCGGCCTGGATGAAATCGAATTCGAGAGGCGCCACGAAATGCTGGTCTCATCCTTCGAGCGCGGCAAGATTACCCAGCAGGAATATCTGGAGCGCACAATCTTCTACCGCCCCCGGCCGTTTAGCCGGGAAGTTTTTACCGAGTACATGGTCTCCCTGTCACGACCTGATCCGGAGGCGCTGCAACTCGCCAAAGAGCTGACCCGGTCGCGCAAGTACTTCATGGCCACGATCAACAACGAATCGAAGGAGCTGAATTTGTTTCGCATTCAGACCTTTGGCCTGCGCGAAATCTTCAGCCTCTTCGTCAGCTCCTGTTTTGTAGGATTGCGCAAGCCGGAAGACGGCATCTACCGCCTGGCCCTCGAAATCACGCAGAAGGCCCCCGAGGAGTGCTGCTTCATCGACGATCGTCCCTTGAACCTGGACAGCGCCTCGAAGCTGGGAATTCACGTAATCCAGATGGAGAACGCGGGCCAGTTGCGCCACGAGCTCGCAAAACTTGGGGTCGCCGGGTAGCTTTTATACTTACGTAGCCCCGGACGCCTCGTCCGGGCACCCGGGCAAAGGGAGAGTGGCCCACGTGTTCCTGAAACAAAATACACATACAAGCGAAGGGTGCCCCATCTTCATTCGACATCTTCTGCAGATTCGCAGGAGCCAGGATTCCGGTGGTCCCGGTCTTCCTATCCCTGCGCTATGGTTAGTCGAACGGGGAAGGGCGAAATCGATTTGTTTCGAGCATATAGTTCAGCCTCCCGCAAACCCCAGCCGGGGCGTGAAGTCGCGCCCTGGAAGCTTTTACAATTCTCTGACATCGGCGTGACATGTGCCCACGGGCGATGGCATAACGTACTTCCGCGGTTCCCGCCGCCCGCATCGCGGAGATCCACACCCAAGAATCGGAGTCAAGAAATGGACTTTAAAAGAATGTCATATCGTCTGATACACCGCGTCGTCGCCGCGGCTTTGTTCAGCGTTTCCTGCTTCAGCCTCGCCCAGACGTCCGCAACCCACCCCGAAGCTCCCACTGGCCCAGGAAATGTCGTGGTCCACTCCAAGTTCGGTGGCACCATCTTTGGCTTTGATATCGATCAGAACGGCACAGAAGGCGTTCTGACCGAGGGACAAACTTTGAACAACGGAAACATTCTGAATGCAGTCGAGACCTTTGATCAAAAGACCGGCAAGCTCATCAAAGTTGTACGAAAGACGGAAACCAAAGATGAAGACATCACTTTGGGCGTCGTCGGCAGTTCAGTCGGGTTGATCGAACATGACCATGTCAAGACAATCTTTGTTACCGGACGTAGCTACCACATTATGAATCCACTCAGTGCCAACAAGTACACCGGCACCTGGACGCCCGGGTTTGACGCGAATCACATCATCATGGGCGTGAGCCGTAACCAAGGGACATCCATAAACGCGTTCTTCGTCGATGACAACGTCGTGAACAACCCGCATAACCTGGTGTTTGGTTCCGACGTGGCATCCAATAAATTTGGACCCATGGTCAAGATGACTGACCCCAACTTCACGATCGGCGTCCCCCCAGTGATTGCGCTCGATACCAAGAGAAACACCGCAGTCATAGCGCAGGATTTCGGAAGCCCGACCAGCGTACCCGACATTGGCTTGGTCGACCTCACCAAGGGCAAGTTCAGCCACTTTACGGGCGTCGGATTTGGTTTTGTTAACGGGATCGCCGTGGATTCAGAAGATGGGATCGCCTGTACCACTACTGAGATCGACGCCAGCGTCGAATTCTACGATCTCAAGACCCACTCCGGCATCATCGTGCAGTTGCCGGGATCGGGCGGAAATCAGATCTTCAGCGGAGCAGACGTGGAGTTCGATCCGGTCCATAAGTTGTTTCTCGTCGCCCAGCCAGTCTCCAGCACAGAACAGGGCGTCAGCAGCATCCAGGTGTACGACACCAAAGGAAACTTGGTCGAGTCGCTGAATGGCTTCAATTTTTCCAATGCGTCCAGCGTAATTCCAGTGCACATCGCCCTCAACCCGGCGCACCGCAGCGGTTTCGTGGACGACCCCGCTGGCATCCGGTCTTTCACCTACTAGGAGCCCGGGCTTCGTATCCGATCGCCCAGACTTCGCTAGCTCCGGTCATCCAATCCGGCCCGCCTGGATGCTGGAGCTAGCGACTACTCCTGATCTGCAGCTTTGCAGTGCTTGGAGATCGTACGGATGTCCGCCTGCACGTCCGCCACCTCGAGTGGGACACCGTCAACCCCGTGAGCCGTATCGCTGGGATTGCTGCCTGACTTCGTCGGGTTTACACCGGTCTTGATGATCCCGGACCGCACTCGTCCTTTGACTTCGACCTCATGGTGGAGTTGGCTATCGAGCTTGTTCCCGACTCCTTTCAGGACATATACCAGTCCAGTCTTGTCCTCGACCACGATGTAGTTTCCGCGCTGGCCGTCCAGGCAGCCGCGAACGGTGCTGGTGTTGGATGCCGGCGCGCTGCTACTTCCGGTCGATGCTGGCGGGGTTGATGATTGTTGCGCCACACCCCCCGTCGCGATGAACAGTAATCCTGCAACGGTGATCAGACTTCTCGTGCAATCCATAGAACTCCTCCTTGATGCCGATGGTTAGATGTTACGCCGTTGATATAATACAAGCCATTCTCTATATTCTCTATCTTTTTTATATTCTTTGTACCTTCACCTGGCTGGTTGGAAGTAGAGCGCGAGGATGAAAATCACTCCAACAACGGTAGCGATGCCGGCAGTAAGAACGAGCCATTGACGTGTATTGAGCGCCGTCTTTCTTCTCCTGCGAGAGTTCGCCCACGCCTTGTTCCTTCTCCTGCGCACGACCAATACTCGTCGAATGAACAAACCTGTCTCTGTCAGATTCCTGTTGTCTCGTACGTCAAAACAGCCAGGCTCAGGCGATAGTCATAGCCAGCCTGGGCGTAACTGATTTCCGCTTGTGTCTTTTGGAGTTGTGCCTGGCTGAGCTCAACAATCGAACCAAGCCCCAGGTTGTAGCGGGACTGAGCAAGACTTAGCGCCAGGTTGGCCTGCTGCAACAATTGCTGTGTAACCGCCAGCCGCAGGTAGGCTGTGTTTGCATTCAGCCAACTGGTGCGAACGTCGCGCGAGATCAGGTTGCGCATATCCAGCAGCCGTTCCTGGGTTGCTTGCGCCCGGAGATTTGCCTCACGCGCCCTGGCCGTATACAGGAAACCGTTGAACAGCGGAATCTCGACATTCGCGCCGACGGCGCCGTAGGTGTTGTTCAGCGCACTCGGACTGGGAGCAACTGCAGAATTTCCTACGGGCGTGTCTCCAACCGCGCCCATGGCTCGGATACTGGGAAATAGCAGGTCACGTTCCGCGGTTTGGAATTTCCTGGCTGACTGGTACTGGAACTGTAGCGAAAGTATTTCCGGCCGCGCCGAAAAAGCCTGGGAAATCAGATCATCCACATTGCCTGGTGGCGGCGTGAGCGGGCTGGTTTCCTCGATGAGTTGCAAGTCCTGCAAGTTCGGGAAACCAAGCACCATGGATAGCGTAGCGAACGCGGCATTCTCGTTGTTTTGCGCGTCCAGCAGCAGAAGTTTGGCCTGCGCAAGGTTGACGCTTGCGAAACTGAAGTCCAGCTCGGATTTCAACTTGCTCTTGAAAAGCGCTTCCACCTGATCGGCGACGGTCTGGCGTTCATTCACGGTTTGTTGGGCAACCGTGAGCACGGCTTGCGCCTGCAGCGCACTGTAAAAGGCCTTGTTCACCGCCAGAAGTATTTGCTCCTTGGTTGCCACGGCATTCTGGTTCTCGGCCTTGGCGGCATAGTTCGCGCTCGAAACCAGATTCGTAGTGCGACCAAAATCCGTGATCAGTTGCGTAACCATGACCCCGGCCGCGGCACGCTCGTAGATAATCGGATTGTTCAGCGCACCTGCAGTAATGCGACTTCCGGCTTGCGCATCCACACCGGTGAGGTCGCCCGTGGCCGTGGGCCAAAGGTTCGACTTCACCTCCCGCGTCACTTGTTGGGAGGCGAGCGCAATCAGCCGGGCAACCGAAATCTGTGGATTATTCTTTATGGCAAGCGCCTCTGCCTGTTTCAAGGTCAGAGACACTAGCCCGGCAGAGTTGGTCTGGGGAGCGGAAGACGGCTGCGTATTCGCTTGCGGATTAGACCCGCTTTGTGCCGGAACGGTTTGCGGAACCGGGGCCGGCGGCAGACCCTGTGCCGTTTGCACGTCAAGGGACACCTGGGCAAAGCCAAGCAAGGGCAAAGTTAGGAACAGCGCTACAGTGTACTTCTGCTTTCTCTTCATGGGTTAGTCTTCTTCGAAGCCATGCGCTGAAATCCCCTCGCCTTCGTTACGCACAATCCACGAAGGCGAGGTTTTGTACGCTGCTTCACGCAGCGGCCAGACGAAATCGCCGCTCTTCTCTCCGCAACATTTACTAGCCGCTTCTACTCGCGATTCTGACCGCATTCCGAACTGTGATGGACAATCCCCATCCGCATGTCCGGGTCATTCGGCAGATCGAAGTACATGACATGTTTCGTCAAGTGCACCTTGATCGGTTGATCGCGACTAAATTCTGATGGCAGGTAGTTAAACGGCGTTTCGTACCGGCCAACATAGGTTTTGCAGTCGATACGCACAGAGACCTCATAGGTGTAGTACCGCGAGGTCAATGGTGCGTCAGACGGGTTGCTGCCCCCGATCGCGTATTCAGGGGAGTAGACTTTCTGCTTCTGTACCTCGACCACAGTTCCCTGCACGTATGCATTCGACTTACTTTGCGTTGGAGACGCGTTCAGCATTGGCACGATCACCAACACCGCGACAGCGATAGAAATATTTTTCTTCATGATCTTCTCCAAAGGCTTGCCTGCTGAAATCTCAGGGCATGACGCCCACTGATCGAACAAAGGTTCCGCTGTGGAACCTGTTCACAGATTTCTCGAGAAGGCAATTCAGCAGGAAGGAGGAGGCCGGCTGTAGAGAAGATCTTCCGAATAAAGTTGAGTAACGGGAGGAACGGCGGGCAATGCCGCCACCGCAACCCCTGACGGCTCGAACAACACAAACGTTGCAGCTGGCGCCAACCAATGCAAACCGTCATTCAACAGATGCTGCCGCTTGGCATCGAGAGACTGCGACGTTACGATCTTTGCCGCAGCCTCCTGTTGAACTACCGTGCCGTATCTGGTTGCGACACTAACTGCGAGAGAAAGAACGGCGCCAAGAATTAGCGCTATACGCCAAGCACTCGTGTGTCGTCTTTCCCTCATTCTGCTGGCTCCCTAGGCAGAACCTCTGCCACCTGCTGCTTGCGCTTGCCATAAACCAGCAGATACGCCGCAGGCACGATAAAGATTGTCAGGAGAACTGACGAAGTGAGGCCCCCGATGATCGCTCGAGCCATGGGCGTGTACTGTTCTGCGCCAGTCCCCAGCTTCAGCGCCATGGGAGTCATGCCGATAATAGTGGCCAGAGAAGTCATCAAAATGGGCCGCAGGCGCACGCGGCAAGCGGTAATGACAGCATCGGCTGCCGACAAACCTTGCCGCTCGAGACTGTGAGCGAAGTCAACAATAAGAATGCTATTTGAGTCTGCGATGCCCACCAGCATCAACACCCCCATCAGCGACATGACATTCAGCGTGCTGTGGGTCAGCGGAAGGATGATCAGCACGCCGACAAATCCCATCGGGATTGCCAGCATGATCAGGAAAGGATCGACGAAAGACTTGAACTGCGCCGTCAGAATCAGAAACAGCAGGAGGAACGAAATCAGAAAGCCAAGCGCAAAGCTCCTAAACGAGGCCTCCATGCCCTGCACCATCCCCCGCACATTGACTCGTACGTTGCCAGGAATGTTGGTTTTCGCCAGAATGTCGCGGATGGAACTGGTTGCGCGGCCCAAGTCCTCTCCGGTTGGAGTCACGTAAACATCCATGGCGCGCTGGATTTGATAGTGGTCAACTTCCGTCGGGGTTTGAACCTGCCTCACGTTCACCACGTTGTTGAGCACCGTAATCGGCCTGCCTTGTCCCCCGCAGGCCCATGCCGGCTGCGTACTCCCAGAACCGGTCGGGCCGCAGCCGCCTCCGTTGGCAGGATCTCGAAGGGGAATCTGTCCGAAATCAGCCATGTCGTGAATGGCCGATTGACCTTTCTCGAAGAACTGTACCGTCAGGTAATAATCGTTTCCGCTCTTGCGATCCACCCAGTAGTTGGGAGCGATCATGTAGTTCGAATTGAGCGCGGTGATGACGTTGTCCACCACGTCTTTCTGAGTAAGGCCTAGCTCTCCCGCATGCACCCGGTCAACATCCAGGCGCAGAGTGGGGTAATTCATGTCCTGCGGAATGTATACTTGGCCCACTCCTGGCACCTGCCGAATCTGTGTGGCCAGGTTCTGCGCGATCCCATAGATTTGCGTCAGATCGGGGCTGCTCACTTGCACATCAATCGGCGCGGGCATCCCGGCATTCAGAATGGCGTCCACCATCGAGCCACTGGAAAAGAATGTCCGAATGTCCGGAAACTGTTTTGCCATCCGGTTCTGAACCCGGTCCATGTAGTCGAAGCTGCTCAACCGGTGCGGCTCGTTCAACTGCACCTGGACCGTCGCGGTGTAGGCACCAGCGTTGGTGGTATACAACGCGGAGAAATCCGGAACTACACCAATATTCGAAACGATCAGCTTAAGGTCTTTCGCTTCGACCGTATGGCGAATCAAGTCTTCCACCTGGGCGACATATTGATCTGTCATCTCGATTCGAGTGCCCGTCGGAACTTTCAAATTGATCGTGAACTGCCCCGCATCCGTCTTCGGGAACAACGCCAATCCCAGTAGTGGATAAATTGCCAGGCTGAGCACGAACAAACCACTCAGCGCGGCCACAGTCAGGCCGGGGCGGACCAGCGCCCTCCGCACCCAGTACTCGTAATAATCCAGAAGCTTGTTAAACATCCGATTGAAGCGGGCATTGAACTTGTCCATCCACGATTGGCTGACGGCCTTTACCGGTTCAATCTCGTATTCCTTATGCTGATGCTCCGCCGCGTGCGGCACAGCCTTCAAGAACCGCGAGCAGAACAAAGGAATCACCGTCATCGCCACGACAAACGAGGCTAGCAGCGACAAACAGAACGCCAAAGCCAACGCGGAGAAAAGGAACTTGGACACGCCATACAGAAAAATCACGGGGAAGAAATCGACCACATCCACGAGCGTAGCCGCGAGCACGGCCAGGTTCACTTCGGCGCCACCAACCTCGGCGGCGACCATGGGCACGGCTCCCATTTCCAGATGGCGGTAAATGTTCTCCAGAGAGATCACCGAGTTATCGATGACGCGCGAAAAAGCCAGCGCCATTCCACCCAGGATCATCGTATTGACCGTGCCGCCCATCAGAGCCAGAACGACAAACGCGGCCAGCGCGGATAGAGGAATAGAAAGCAGCACAGCCGAGGTAGCCCGGAAGCTTCCCAGAAAAATCAGGATCATGAGACTGGTAAGAATTAACCCAAGAAAGCCCTCGTGCAGCACCGTGTTGATTGCTTCCTTCACGTACACCGACTGGTCGAACACGATGCTGGTGACCATCTGCTTCGGAATGTCGTATACATGCTTGGTCAGTTCGCGCAGCCCATCCACCACCGCGATGGTGTTGGTATCCCCGCCTTGCTTCATCACCGGGATGTAGACCGATTTTTGCCCATCAATCCGTACGATGTTGGTTTGAATCTGGTGAGCGTCTTCTGCCTTCCCCACATCGTTTACCGTAACCCAGGAGTGCCCTTTGACTTTGAGCGGAAGCTTGCCCAACTGGTCCATGTTGTCGACCAGGCTGTTGGAATAAACAAAATAGTCGTAGGGGCCCATCTTTACGTCGCCGGCCGGGAGGATGAGGTTCGAGTCGTTGACCGCCCCGACCACATCCATCGGGCTCAATTGCCGGGACAACAGCTTGAGCGGATCGACGTACACCATGATCTGGCGGTAGGTTCCGCCAAATACGCCGGGAATCTCCGCGCCCGGCACGACCGCGATCTGGTTGCGAATCTGAAACTGTCCATAATCATGCAATTGAGTTTCGTTGAGACCCTCTCCCTTAACCGTGACCAGCGCCACCGGCAAGCTCGATGCATCAAATTTCAACACGACGGGAGGCAGAGTTCCCGGCGGAAGGCGCTTCAAGTCGGCGAGAGCCAAGTTCGAAAGCTCAGTCACATCCGCGTCAGGGCTCGTGCCCGGCTGGAAGTACACCCGGATGATGCTCACTCCCAGCAGCGATCGAGACTCCATGTGATCGACACCGGCAGCCAGCGTGAAGAAACGCTCAAGAGGATCGGTGATGTCAGTTTCAATATCCTCTGGTGGCATACCCGAATAAAAGGTCGCAACCACTACTTCCGGCAGATTGATGGGAGGAAATAAATCCACCGGCATACGCGCGATGCTGGTCACGCCAATCACCAGGAGCACCAGGCAGATCACGATGATGAAGTACGGATTGCGAATCGAAAATCCTGGCATAGCTTTATCCAATCACACTGCTATCGTGCGTTCTGCTCCTGGTACTGCATCACGGCAACGCCTTGCGGATGAACCTTTTGACCAGCTTTCAGACCGCTGCGGTCGCTGACCACGACTTGCTCCCCCTCGTTGAGTCCAGAAACGATCTCTGCGTCGCTGGTTGTTTGAAGTCCGACCTGCACCGCACGGTCATCCAACTGTCCGTCACGATTCACCACGAGAACCGTCGTCTTATTGCCTTCGTGATTTAAAGCCTGAACCGGCACGGTTGGGACGTTGTCTTTCTGGTCGAGACCAACCTCGGCGTCCGCGTAAAGGCCTGAGATCAGGACGCGGTCAGGATTCGCAACATCTACTTCAGTGTGCATGGTGCGAGTGTCTTCCCTTACATCCACGGAAAACCGCGCAACTTTTCCGGGAAAAGTCCGGTTCAGAGAAGGCACGTGAACACTCACCGGATCTCCAATGCGAATGTAGCGAACGTAAGACTCCGGAATTGGAATGACCAGGCGGAAAAGCTCGTCTTGCGACAACCGCACGATCGGCATTGCCTGCGTACTCGAACCCGTGCCCGCCTGGACGAGCGTGCCCAGGTTCGCGTAACGCTCTGTGACCACGCCCGAGAAGGGCGCCGTAATTTTCGAGTAATCGAATAGCGTCTGGTCGTGGGCTAGTTTAGCTCTGGCCGCCCCCAGTTGGCTCTGGGCCGCTTCGAGCGCTGCTTTCCCGGCGTCGACTTGCGAAGCCGCAGCGAGATCCTTGCCCTGAGCGTCATCCACTTCCTGCTGGGCCACGATCCCGGGCTGGCTCTCGAAGACGCCGTTCAACCGCGTGTATTGCAGGTGCAGCGCCTGATACTGCGCATCGTAGCGTTTCAGTTCGTGATCCGCTCGGCTCACCTGGTTCATCGCGTTCTTGATTTCAGCCTGATCTTCCTGCAGCTGAGCCTGCAGTTCTGGAATCTCCAACGTGGCCATCACTTGCCCAGCCTTTACATGGGTCCCATAGTCCACATTCAATTTCTGCACGTAGCCGGATTCCTTCGCATAAACGTCGATCTCCTGAAAAGGAACCAGCTCGGAAGACAAAGTGATTTGCCGGCTCAGCGTTTTCTTCACCACATTCGTCACGCCCACCGTCACTGCCTCGGCAGCACTGGCCTTCTCATTGCTTCCGCCGCTGCACGAAGACAGTCCCAGCGCCACCGCGACCGCGAGCCCCACAGCCAATGTAGGCGCGGGCGTCCACGCCCGTGCTGCTGCCAATTTGAAGCTCATTCTCAATCAGCCTTTCCCTAGCTCAATCCCTTGACCACCTGCCGTAACTTCTCCACGGAAAATTGCTGCGAACGGCACAACTCGATGACCTTTCGCTCTTCCAGCCGCAATCTGACCGCCACTCCGGGAATTCCTCCAGCAATCGTTCTAGGAACCATCACAACCCCGTGCCGGTCGCCATGCAGAAGGTCGCCCGGACGCACTTCCAACCCACCCACCGTCACCTTCGATCCGAAATCGAAGATATGCGCATACGCATGCGACACCGCCACATTTCCTGCAAACAACGGCAATCCCAGGTCCCTTACGCGCCCCAGATCCCTTACCGCGCCATTGGTGACGTACCCGACGCAGCCAAGCGCCATCAAAATTGCGGAGTGCATGTCGCCAAGAAACGCTCCGACGCCCGGCGATTCGTCCAAGTCTTCCAAAACTGCAATTCGGGGCGCGGGTACTTCAAGAATGCTGTTCCACCAGTCGGTACGGTCGTGATAAGAGCCCGCGATTGGAGGCTCGCCGCTGCGCAGACGAGCCGTGGCCGCATACCCGACCATAGGAGGAAGATCTTCGAAGATGCAGCGGACGCGGGCATCAGCGAACCCAGCATTCCGCAGCCTCACCTGAAACGTCTCGATCGCATTCGAGACCGTGCAGGAATCTAAGCGCCGCAGAGCATCCAACTCCTCGACAGGTATAGCAGGCTCAAGAGCCATGCGAATCCTTTCCACGAACTTTCAATTCACACTATCCGGCCAGATGAATCGGGCGCCACTATGCCGTCTGAGCAGCCAAAAGCCCGCTCCTCACGGCACATAATCGGATCAAGCAAACACAGAATTACGTGCTGCGAATAAATCTAAAGAAGGACTTCAGACGACGGAGGGGGCCTGTTGTACAGGCTGTCGCTGAAAACGTGTTTCGGAAGCAGAGGTCCGGCGGGGGCCAGACAGGTTTCGATCGGGGCCGTCTCGACGCTGCTGAAAGTGGCGCTTGGGGCCACCCATCGCGTAGCATCACGCACCAGGTGCTGCCGTTTGGGATCGACCGATCGCCGATCAGCGGACTTAGTCGTGTGCGATGGAGAAGGTGTAATCCAGAAGCGAGTCGCCAGACTGAACGTCAGCGAGCAAATGGCAATAACGATCAGTGCTCCACGCCATCCGCGCTCACCAACCCTACTCATTATCATGTGCATGCCGCACTCGGCGCTAGGCTCCGCCTCGTGAAATTATACAAGATCAGTCAAACGAAAGCAGACATCACCCAAGTAACCGGCTCTCCCCAAATTGGATACCGGGACCTGGACCTTGGTTGCACGATGGTCGCAGCGCTTAGTGAGCGCTGGCCTTTTCCGCCCCTAGTCCAGTGTTTGACCGGACCAGCAGTTCGTTGAACTTGTGCTGCGAACTCGGCTCGTGGCTCGACAGCGTGCCGACAATCGCTCCGATGAATCCCAGGGGAATGCTTAGAATGCCGGGATTTTCCAGAGGAAACCACGCCTTGGCCTGGATCAGGTGCCGGGCTGCACCCGTCACTGTGGGCGGATCGATCGCCATCAGGCTGGGGCTGACTACGATGAGTCCGATCGAAGCCAGCAAGCCCACGCCGAGTCCCGTGACCGCTCCCGCTGTATTGAACCTGCGCCAGAAAATCGAAAGCACAATCACCGGCAGGTTAGCGGACGCGGCTACCGCAAACGCAAGCGCTACCAGGAAGGCCACGTTCGCAGTCGGTCCCAGCAGGATTGCGATGGTGATTGCCACGCCTCCGACTACAAACGCCGAGATGCGCGCCACCAGAACTTCCTCCCCTGGCATTCGCTCGACTCCGTTGTGGACAACGTTGGTCCAGAAGTCATGCGAAAAAGAAGTGGTCGCGCTGATCGTGAGACCCGCGACGACCGCAAGGATCGTGGCGAAAGCGATGGCAGAGATGAACGCGAAGAAGATGTTTCCCGCCAAAGCCTGCGCCAGCAACGGGGCGCTCATATTTGTGCCCCCGTGAGTCTTTATGTAGTCAGGGCCCACCACCGTCGCAGCCCCGAAGCCGAGGAACGTAGTCATAATGTAGAAACTGCCAATGAGAGCCATCGCCCAAACCACGCTGTGACGCGCTGTCTTCGCGTCCGGCACGGTATAGAAACGTACCAGAATGTGCGGCAGTCCGGCCGTTCCAAAAATCAGCGCCAGACCCAGCGAAATCAGGTCCAGCGGTCCGTAAGGCGGCTTGTAACGAAGCCCTGGCTGCAGGAAGTCTTTGACGACCTCCTGCCCTTTCGCGTCGTGATAGGTCACGTGCCCGATGGCTCCGAAAAAGTCGGCAAAACTGAAATGAAAGTGAGCCATTACAAGAATACTCAACAGAATGGTCCCGGCCATCAGCAGAATCGCCTTGATAATCTGCACCCACGTGGTTGCCAGCATACCCCCAAAAACAACGTACACAATCATCAGGATGCCGACGCCGACCACTGCCTTGTTGTAAGTGACATACCCACCGAGCAGCAACTTCACCAGCGCTCCCGCCCCCACCATCTGAGCGATCATGTAAAACGTGCTGACCGTCAAAGTACTGAGCGATGCCATCGCCCGCACCGGTCTAGGCTTGAGGCGGTACGCGAGCACGTCCGCCATGGTGTATTTGCCGGCATTGCGCAGCGGTTCCGCGATCACTAGTAAGACCGTCAGATAAGCCACCAGCCAGCCCACCGAAAACAAAAATCCGTCGTATCCCTGAAAAGCGATGATGCCCGCAATTCCCAGGAACGATGCGGCGCTCATGTAGTCGCCGGCCACCGCGATCCCGTTCTGCCAGCCTTTGATCTGCCGGCTGGCGGCAAAATACGCGCTGGCCCCGGCCGAGCGCTTCGAAGCCCAGTAGGTAATGCCCAGAGTGATAGCAATGAACACCAGGAACATGACCAGTGCGACACTCGACATGATCTACTTCCCTCCTTTGCCGTTCTCGGCCTTATCAACAATGTCTTTCGCCAGCCGGTCAAAGTTGGCGGCGGCTCGCACGTAGAGGCCAGCGATCAGCCAGGCAACGAAAAACTGAGACAAAGCGAAAAGGTAAGCCAGGTTGACCACGCCAATTACTTTGGTGGACATAAACTGCGGTGCGTACCCGACCAGCACCGGCAATGCGAAGTAGTAGACAACGAAGAACACAAACGCCGGCACAATAAAGATCTTCTTTGTCGCCATCAGATCTTTGAATTGCCGGCTCTCTGCAATCTGGTCCCACACAGCCTGGGACGGCTCAGTACGGTTGGGTACGTCCCCCATGGGTAGCTCCCCTTGTTGGCTCCGGGCGTGGAGACGCAATTGTACTGCGCCGTCGCTTTCCGCGCGAATGGAACTGCAAAGACGGGCAAGAACCTCGCGTCCAGGGAGTACGGCAGTTAGTTTTACGGAATCGCTCAAGAACGCGCGCGCAAAAGAATGGCTCCTCAGGTAGGACTCGAACCTACAACCCTCCGGTTAACAGTTGCACGAACGGCAAAACTGCCAATTACCGGCAATTGCGGTTGATTCTGAAAATGCAGCTCTTACGGTATTTTCAGTCGTGACTGAGTGCTGCTAATTGCGGGGGAGACTCCCTCAAAAAGTCCCCAAAGTATTTTCCGGAGTGCTGGCATTGGTGCGACCTGCCGAGGCGAAGATTGTCTACACGCGAACCCATCAGGTTACATCGCCACACCACCCTGTGTATATTGATCTTAACCATGATGGAATCAACGATTTTGTGATCTCCACGTACTATGCGGGTGGCAAAGGATTCACCTTCGGAATTCGCGTTTATCAGGTCCCAAAGTTACTGGCGCAAACAAAGTCATGGGGAAAGGCAATTACGCCTATGCCTTCCGCGCCGGAGTTGAAATCGGACCTAAAAAGCAATTTAACCCTCCCGATTCCAGAATGGTTAGCTCTGTCCGTAACAACTCGAGCACCAAAACATTTTTTCGTGGTCCGTGGGCCACTGACGGAAAGGGCGTAAAAACTCGTTACCTTGGACTCCGGTTCATTCTTCATGGCAAACTCCACTTCGGCTGGGCTCGGGTGACGATCACATATCTCCCTAAAGATAGAGATCTATTTGGCCACGCTCAAACCATCGTAGCCAACTACCAAATAAAAGGAATTAGGGCTTTGGTACGCCGCTTGTATTCGGAATATGCAGGGAAAGTTTTCGCCAGAAGACGCTCTTCCATTTGCGACTTGAAATATACGCCGAAGAAACAATAGACGAAGACGACAATGCACGCCTTCCGACCACAGAACAAAGCCATGCCCATGAACATCAGGAGAAGGCCGCTGTATAACGGGTGGCGAATGTAAGCATAAGGTCCTTTTTCGATGAGTTCGTGCTTTTCTTGGATGACAACCTCGAAACTCCAATTCCGTCCGAGCGCGCGATGAGATTGAATAAATAAGATCAAGCCGCCTATCGTCGCTAGGTCGGCAAGAATGTTGGTGGTTAGTGTTTGCGGCCAGACGACGCTGCCGCTGTGTGCAGCAACCCACCGTCGGAAGACGAGAATAAGAACGACGAAGGCAACGAACAACCAGAATCGGACTTGGAGTCGCCGCTTTTCACCATGGCTTAAGTGAATGGCCTTAATAGCCGTGTACAAAATAAAGACTCCAAAGCACAAGGCGATCAACAACCCTGAAAAATAGGTCATCAAGTTGGTTTATCACAGTGACGCGCGGTTAGGCCGCGAGTGATTCAGTCGCAGAGTTTTGGATGTGCGCCCACCTTGGATGCCGTTGCTGTCATCATCAGTGACTAGTGTGTCATGATCGGTGTCAACTACGGTATTCAGGGTATTGATCCGGCAGGCGGAAACGTTGGACAGTAGGATATTCTTACATTCTCCCTTCCTCGTCGCCGTCCGTCGACCTGTACGACGTGGCCCGAACAGCAGCCTTCAAGGGTAAAGGTAGGCTCTCGTGCCATACTCTATTCTCATCGTCGACGACAGCACTATCGTGCGGCGTTTGATCCGCACCAACATCGAAGCATCCTGCACTTGGCGAGTCTGTGGTGAAGCAGAGAACGGCGAGGTAGCGGTTGAGAAAGTCAAGGAACTTCCCCCCGATATAGTGATCCTGGACTTCCAGATGCCCGTTATGAATGGGCTTGAGGCCGCGCGCCAGATTGCTCTTGTTGCCCCTGCCACGACGATGGTGATGCTTACGATGCACAACTGCGAGGAACTATCGAAACATGCTCGGGCCGCTGGTATCAAAGACGTTCTCTCAAAATCCGATGGTGTCGCGGACCATCTCATTACCTCGCTGGAACTGCTGTTGAACTCCCGCGAAGCGAAGGACCATCGAAAAAGGGCGATCAGCATGTGACCGCCATCTTTAGTGCAGCCAACTTGGTGCGTCACGAAGGGAGGACTGACCTTTCCGGCGCAAGGCGGAGAGCCAACAGGCCGCACTATTCTCGATTCACACTCAGGCGGCCCGAACCTCGCCTGATGAGTTGTCCGTACTTTGGGGGCCAAAAGAGACCAGCCGTCCCGGTTCCTGATCCGTTACCACACTTCTCTTACATAGCCAGAACAGGAAGAACACCGATACGATCCCGAGGGTAAGCCAAGCCGTCAAGAACAATCGCAGGAGATGCATTTGGATAACCTCCCCAAAGCAGGCGACGCGGCGACCGGCATCATACCATATAGCAGTCGCGATATACCATTTATGTTAGATCGCTTGCCCCCTTTATCCGCGTTAGGGAGCGACAAGTCACACCGAACCGAGGAGTAAGGTGTCGGCATACAGGGATACCGAAATCCCTGCGGCCAACCTCATTCAGAAACAGATTGACACGGTAGGATTGGGAACCTTCGGCGGCGCAACAGACGTGGAGCGGCGGGAATATGAAGAGCGGCGGAAACGCATTGACGAACTGCAGACGAACTCCAGCGCTTCAACACCGCCGCGTAATTACTTCGCTACGAATCATCTGCAAGAAAAAGGCCGGACGCTGTAGATCATCCGGCCTGAAATGTGCGGTATGTGGGGGAGCGGTCGTGAGGGTCCGAATGTCACGGCTATTAAGGATGATTTGCCGCCGACGCTAACCCAAGACCGCTAACGAAGAACGCGTTGATAAACCCTAACGCGCACATCGGACGCAGGCAATACAGCGAATACCGTAGGCACGTTTCGTGACAAATGAGCTTTTCCTTTCGAACCCTCTGAGCATCACCATCATCCATAATTTATATGGGAATTGAACTCGATGAGTTCGCATTCATCAGGAGAGAGAAAATGAAAATTAGGGCTAAATTCGCCTCGATTCTTGTGGCGACGTGCATATTGTTTTTTTTAAGTATGCCGGCAGTTGCGCGACCCTCGCCTCAAGATCAGGGGACCTCCCAAACGCAATCCATGCACAAGGACGAGAAGCAAAGGGCTGAGCCTAGCTCCGGCAAGGAGGTCGGGAAGGGCGGTGAGGACATTGGCAAAGGTGCTGGCAAGGGGGCTGAGAGTCTAGGCAAAGGCACTGCAGGGGGCGCTGGCAATCTCGTTACCTTGCACCCCGGCAACGCCGCTGCTGATGTGGGTAAAGGCGCGGGTGGCGCGGCCAAGGATGTCGGAGTCGATACTGGGAAGGGCGCGGCCAAGATCGGCAAAGGAAGCGCCAAGGGAGTAGGGAAGTTGGGCAAGAAGATCGTAGGCAAGGGCGACAAGGACAAAAAGGAATCCGACGTGGCGGATTGATCTACCTGCAAACTACGCGCTGCCCCAAATCTTGCCGTCCATGTACCCGAGTCGTCAAAACCTGTCTGACCGCCGCAACGATCCTGCTCCTGGCAAGCTTCACGAATGGCGCGTCAGGCAGCGCTCCAGAACACGTGAAAAAAGGGCGATCAGCATGTGACCGCACTCTTTAGTGCAGCCAATTTGCCCGTGCGTCACGAAGGGAGGACTGACCTTTCTGGCGCAAGGCGGAGAGCCCACAGGCCGCACTATTCTCGATTCACACTCAGGCGGCCCGAACCTCGCCTGATGAGCTGTCGGTACTTTGGGGGCTGAAAGAGACCAGCCTTCCCGGTTCCTGGTCCGTTACCACACTTCTCTTACACAGCCAGAACAGGAAGAACAGCGAGACGATCCCGAGGGTAAGCCAAGCCGTCAAGAACAATCGCAGGAGATGCATGTGGATAACCTCCACAAAGCAGGCGATGCGGCGACCGGCATCATCTTGCGAGTCCAGCCGATCGTATCGTCCCCGGCAATGGTAAGAGCGCATGCGTTGCCCGTCGCTACCGCGATCCAACCGTAAGCGAAGTGCTCGGCTTTCGTACTAGGGCACAGCTACCAGTGCCGCTGTAAGACCCTGTGAAGTTAGAGCCACCACCTCCAGTACCACCCCCAATTACATAGGCTTTGAAGTCTTCCGGTGTTCCGGCATGATCCGAGTTCTTGTACTTGCTGGCTTTGTTGTCGTCAACTGGCTTGACGCCCAGATCGTTGTACTTCCGGCTGAAATCGGTGTAGACAG
>Ga0210384_10000315_pt1 | contig 75877 bp, 50 predicted proteins | sample IncBWH2MmetaG_FD_160574 | JGI IMG/M metagenome (GOLD analysis project Ga0210384, IMG submission 160574) | Forest soil microbial communities from Barre Woods Harvard Forest LTER site, Petersham, Massachusetts, United States - Inc-BW-H-2-M | ecosystem: Environmental > Terrestrial > Soil >... | reverse complement strand
CAAAGTGAAGAGCATGCGCGTACCGCCCGAGTCGGAAGAGGACGGCCTGGATGTTCCGGAATTTGGCATGCCGGGTTACCCTGAAGACGCAGTGGTCACGGCTCCCTACTAAGAGCGGGTGAGCCCAAGACGATCACTGCAAACGAGGGCTGGTTTATGTCGATTCGTCTGGACCGGAATCGCCGGTCGCTGCCGGTGATCCTCTGCGTGGTGACGCTGCTCAGCGTGGGGGTGCTGCTGCTGTGGGATATTGTGCCCGGACTTTTTCCGGCGCGGGCGCATGAGTTTCTGGCTGCGCTTCCGCTCGCCATGATTGCGTGTGCCTGTCTGGTGTACGAGGCGGTGCGGCGTCCGGCGCGGTCGGAATTGGTCAAGGCCATCCTTCTGGCGTGTGCGTTTCTGTTTTGGGCGGCCAACCAGCTTTGGCCGGATTTGCACCAGGCGACCTTGTTCAACGACATTGCCATCGCGCTGTTCGTCTTCGACGTATTCCTGGCGATGATCAGCCGGCCGTTTCCGGTTTCCTGAGCGCCGGCAACCTCACGAAAACCCTGAGAAAGAATTGTTTCGAAGACGTCTTTTTTGGGTAACATAATCGTTATGGCAAAACGGCGCCGGGGACCATTCACAGGCTGGATCTTGTTAATCACGGCATCATTTCTCACACTGCAGTCCTGTGGAGGGTCTGGTTATGGTGGCGGCCAGAAAGTATACCCTCCTGCAGCGCCCACGGGTTTGAATGCGACTGCCGGGAACCAGCAGGTCAATCTCACCTGGACTGCGAGCAGCGGCGCGACCAGTTACAACGTCAAGCGCGGTACGGCGAGTGGTGGACCGTATACGACCATCTCGTCTCCGGGCACGACCAGTTATGCCGACTCCTCGGTGACCAACGGGACGACCTATTACTACGTGGTGTCGGCCGTGAATTCGGGGGGCGAGAGTGGAAACTCGAGCCAGGTATCGGCTACGCCCACCGTAGCTCCTCCAGCCGCGCCCACAGGACTCAGCGCCACTGCCGGCGACAAGCAAGTTGCGCTCACCTGGAATGCCAGCACCGGCGCAGTCACCTACAACGTGAAGCGCTCCACCACCCACGGCGGTCCGTACAGCACTGTCAATTCGCCAACAGGAACCAGCTACACCGACGTGGGATTGACCGACGGCACGACTTATTACTATGTGGCGACAGCGGTGAATGCGGGAGGCGAGAGCGGGCCTTCGAGCGAAGTATCTGCCACTCCGGCCGCCTCATCGACCTCGGTGCACGTCACGGTGGATGTGCTGACCAACCGGCATCCGATCAGCCCGTACGTTTACGGGGGCGCTTATCCGAAGGATGGTCCGACCGTCACCGATGCCGGCATCAGTGTCGTGCGCTGGGGCGGCAATGGGACATCCACCTACAATTGGAAGCTCTTCACCAACAACGCAGACAACGACTACTACTTCGAAGATTTCAATGCCAACGGATTCGGCAACAACACGGATGGCGACTCCATCCAGTTCATCAAAGATGTAAAGGCGGCGGGCAGCAATCCCCTGATGACCATGGTGATGCTGCCCTGGGTGGCGCAAAGCGCGGAAAACGGATCGAATGGTCACTGGACCTTCTCGGTTGCGAGGGACGGCGCCCAGTGCAGCGTGGATCAGTACAACACTGACGCGGGGAACGGACAGAAAACCGACTGCGCCACGAACCTCACGGCTACCGCAACGGATCTAAACGATACCTACTTCCCCCTCCTCGACGACCACACCAAGACATGTTCGTCGGGAACCACTTGCGAGTATCGCAACGACTGGGCTGCGGCGCTGGCCACGGCTTTCGGCGGCGCTCCGCACTTCTACGACATGGACAATGAGATCGATATTTGGGGAGGCACGCACCGAGACATCCATCCCAGCCCCACGACTTATCAGGAGCTTCGCGATATTTATTTGTCAGAGGCTCGCTCGCTAAAAGGCTGGGACCCGGCTGCGATTCGCCTGGGGCCGGTGAGTTGCTGCTGGTATTTCTACTGGCGGTCGGCGACAGGGAACAGCGACACGTCGAGCAATGGCGGCGTGGATTTCCTGCCCTGGTGGCTTAATGAAGTGGCGTGGTCAGACGCGGTGGCGGGCACAAGGTCGCTGGACATCTTCGACATCCACGCTTATCCCGATGGGCCCGACACGTCGAGCTTCACCACGGCGCAGAAACAGGCCCTGGCGGCGCGCATTTACCGCGACTGGTGGGATCCAACCTACACCAGCGAAGCGCCATACATCATCGGTGGCGGCTTCAGTATTGAGCCGGTTGATTCGAAGCCTTTCCGCATGCCGCGTATGCGGGCGATCTTGAATTCTACTTACCCGGGAACACAGTTCAGTATTACGGAATGGAGCGCCGAGTTCGCCGGGGCGTCGGATTTCTCGACCGCGCTCGGCGATGCCGATGCCTATGGCATCCTGGGCCGTGAGCGGGTGTATCTGGCATCGCGCTGGACTGCTCCCGATCCTGCGAATCCCAACTACCTTGCGCTGAAGCTCTACACCAATTACGACAGTTTGGGTTTGCACCACGGTTTCGGGACCATGTCGATTTCTGACACGAACGACGGCGATCCTAGTTTGTTCAGCAGCTATGCCGCCCTCGATTCCACCGGCAAGACGCTGACCATGATGGTGCTCAACAAGGACCCGAAGAATTCGGTGACCGCGCAACTCACGACCAATGGCTTCACGCCCAGTTCGGTTGTGACCTACACGCTGGCGGCGACTGCGCCTACCACGATCGCGAAGACTACGCCGGCCTGGTCCTCGACCATGACCTTCGCGCCTTACACGGCCACGCTGCTGGTCATCACGGGGACGACCGCAAGCACTCCGGCTTCTGCGTGGGATTTGAATCCCGACACGGTGATGGTTGCCGCGGGCGGCACGGTCACGCTGCAGCCGACAATTACCAACGGGACGGCGAATGTGTCGCTGGGGTCAGCGCAGTCGGACAACGGAATCACCGTAACAGTCACGCGAGGAAATTTGACGACTGCGCAGAATGGAACGATTACTGTCGTCGCCGGGAATACTCCGGGGTTCTATCACTACACCGTCCAAGGAACCGATAGCGGTGCGACGCAGACTCAGGGTGGATGGATCGTGGTGGGCAATCCGGCGGCGACGCTGGCAAAGACTGGTGGCGACGGGCAGACAGGCGCTAAGGGGACTACGCTGCCAACTCCTCTGACCGTAACGTTGACTCCCGGCCAATCCCGCGGCACCAATACTGGAGCAAGCATCCTGTTCACAACCAGTGCGGGATCGCTTTCGAACGGGACCACCAGCGGCTCGAAAGTAATTGCGGTCACGAATAGCTCGGGGGTCGCGTCGGTCACGCTTACATTGCCGTCGACGGCGGAAGCGGTGACGGTGAACGCCGAGGGTCCGTATGGGTTAGGCCATCCGCTGGCGCCGGCGTTTACGGAGACTTCACAGTAGTGATCGAACTGGAATCCGATCGAGTGTTATAGAACTGGCCGCGCGCGTTCGCCTCTTTCAGAACGTGCTATGCTTCGCGTGCCATTTTGTCGTAATCGTTTCCGTAAGCATCTTTTGAAGCCGTGATTAAGAGGAGGCTGAATGCTTCGCCAGATTCTGCTGGGTTGCGCTCTTCCCGGTCTGCTACTTCCCTGCGGTTTCTCCCAGGAACCCCAGCCCGCTTATCGCGATCCCAGTCTCCCGGCGGAGATACGCGCCGCGGACCTAGTGAAGCGCATGACGCTGGAAGAGAAAGTCGATCAGCTGGCAGGAGGCCGCCGGCGGGCGCGGGCCACGTCAGAGAATCCCGAGGAAAAGCAGGCGTTCGAAGCGTTCGGCAAGTTATACCGCGAGGACTCGCAGGTCAATGCTCACGATGCCGCCGAGGCGCGCAATAAGGCACAACATTACCTGGTCGAAAAAACGCGGTTGGGGATTCCGGGACTTTTCCAGGGCGAGGCGTTGCATGGATTCATGGCCTACGGCAGCACCAGCTTTCCGCAGGTGTTGGGCCTGGCCAGCACGTGGGATCCCGAACTGGTGCAGCAGGCGTTTACTGCGGCCGCGGACGAGATGGCGTCGTCGGGAGTCAATACAGCGTTCACGCCGGTGCTGGATTTGGCGCGCGATCCGCGCTGGGGACGAACCGAGGAGACGTACGGAGAAGATCCTTATCTGGTGGCGCGCATGGGCGTTGCGGCCATCAACGGACTGCAGGGAACTTCCTGGGCGATTGACCGGCATCACGTAATGGCCACGATGAAACATTTTGCGGCTCATGGCCAACCGGAGAGCGGGACCAATACGGCTCCGGCGAATTTTTCGGAACGCGATTTGCGCGAGACGTTCCTGGTTCCGTTCCGCGCCGCCGTGCAGGAAGCGCACGTGGGCAGCGCGATGGCGTCCTACAACGAAATCGATGGCATCCCGAACCACGCCAACCGCTGGCTGCTGGATCGGGTTCTGCGCCAGGAGTGGGGTTTTCGCGGCTATGTGACTTCGGACGCAAACGGCCTGCAGATGCTGGTGGACACTCATCACGTCGCGGCCGATTTTTACCAGGCGGCGCGCAAAGGACTGGCCGCGGGCGTGGACTACGATCTGTCAAATGGCTCTGTTTACGCCACCTTGCTCGACCAGGTCCGCGACGGCAGAGTGCCTGAGGCTGAACTGGATCAAGCTGTGGAGCGCGTGCTGGCGGCGAAGTTCCGTCTCGGCCTGTTTGAGAATCCGTATGTGGACCCCGACTTTGCGCAGAAGATTACGAATAGCTCTGAGCATAAGGAACTGGCACTGAAGGTGGCACAGAAGGCGATCGTGCTGCTCAAGAATGACAACAATCTGCTACCGCTGGATCTGAAGAAGGTGAAGACCATTGCCGTGATCGGGCCGAATGCGGCCGATGTGCATCTCGGCGGATATAGCCGCGATCCGGGCCCGGGAAATCAGATCAGCATTCTGGACGGCATTCGCAAACGCGCAGGAGACAGCGTTAAGGTGCTTTACTCGGAAGGCTGCAAAATCACGACGGGCAAGCAGGGCTGGGCGGCATGGTACGAGAATAAAGTCACGCAGCCTGATCCCAAGACGGAGGTTGAAACCATTCGGGCCGCGGCCGCCGTCGCCCGGCAATCCGATGTGGCGATCGTTCTGGTGGGAGAGAATGAAAGCACCAACCGCGAAGCCTGGTCGGAACAGCACCTGGGTGACCGCGATTCATTGGACCTGCTTGGTTCGCAGGAAGCTTTAATTCGGGCCATAGTCGAGACCGGCAAACCGACCGTCGTGTTTCTGATCAACGGGCGGCCATTGTCGATCAACTACGTCAAGGAGCACGTTCCCGCGATTCTGGAAGGCTGGTACCTGGGCGAACAAGGCGGGACGGCAGCGGCCAACGTGCTGTTCGGCGACGTGAACCCCGGCGGGAAGCTGCCCATCACGTTCCCGCGCACCGTGGGACAGTTGCCTGATTTCTACGACCACAAACCTTCCCGCAATCGCAGTTACCTGTTTGACAGCCGCGAGCCTCTGTTTCCTTTCGGCTATGGGCTTAGCTATACGCAATTCCATTTCGAGAATGTCCGGGTCGAGCCGAAGAGCATTCGAACGGGTGGTTCCGCCAAGGTATCCGTCGACATTACGAACACCGGCGGTCGCGCCGGGGATGAAGTGGCCCAGCTCTACATCCACCAGCGAGTTGCTTCCACTACTCGGCCGGTAATGCAATTGCGCGGCTTCAAACGCGTCAGCCTGGAGCCTGGACAGAAGGTGACGGTGGACTTCACGTTGACTCCTGAGGATCTGTCGCTCATCGATGTGAACAAGGATCGCGTGGTCGAGCCGGGCACGTTCGATCTTATGGTGGGAGCCAGCTCGGCGGAAACCAGCACCATCGCGCTCGAAGTGGTTAGCCCATAGTTGATTAACCCATAGTTGGTCAACCCATAGCTAGTTAACCCATAGCTATAGGGATGCGGAGATTCAGATTATCCATGAACGATAGACATTCACGGCGGTTCTTTGCCTTATTTGTGGCCGGTCTTTTCACTTGCCTGTTCTGCGCTACGGCTGCGCACGCTCAATGGACAGCGATGAATCCGGTCCGCAAGATTCAGCAGGAGACGGACGGCATTCTCTTCACGATGGGAACCGGCAGCTTGAAAGTGCAAGTGTGTTCGGAATCGGTCATCCGAGTGCTTTATTCGCCCACCGCCACGTTTCCGAAACGCGCGGACTTCGTGGTCACAAAAGAAAGCTGGCCAGCCGCGCAATGGACGATACAATCCACCGATGACGCGGTCACGCTGACCACTTCCCTGCTGAAAATTACGGTTACACGGAAGGATGGCGCGATTGCATACGCTGAAGTAAATGGCGGCGCGCTGGTGCAGGAGTCGTCCCGCAGCCTGGCTCCCGAAAAGGTGAATGGCGAGGATACCTACCGCGCTGAATCGATGGTCAGCATTTACGGCTCTCACGAAGGGATCTATGGCCTGGGCCAGCACCAGGCGGGCGTGTGGAACTATCGCGGTGAGTCGGTCGACATTTCACAGGAGAACAGCAATATCTCCGTGCCGCTGATGCTGTCGAGCAAAGGTTACGGTATTTTTTGGAACAACACTTCCCGCAGTCGATTCAACAATCGCTTCGCTAATATTCTCTATATCACTTCCGAAGTTGCCGACGTGATCGATTACTACTTTCTTTACGGCCCAGATTTCGACAAGATTATTGCCAGCTATCGCGACCTGACCGGGCAGGCTCCTATGTTCGGCAAGTGGGCTTACGGGTTCTGGCAGTGCAAGAATCGATACAAGTCGCAGGATGAAATTCTGGGCGTTGCCCGCAAGTATCGCGAACTGCACATCCCCGTCGACAACATCGTTCAGGATTGGTTCTGGTGGAACCGCAAGGGGGAATTCGTCTTTAACAAGAATTATCCCGATCCTAAAGCGATGGTAGACGAGTTGCACAAAGAGAACTTTCACCTGATGATTTCGATTTGGCCCTTCTTCGAACCGGGCTCGAAGAATTACGATTACATGCAGAGTAAGGGCTGGTTCGTCGACAAGTTCAAGTACGCGAAACCGCCTTACCATACCGATGCAATGGCGGTGTATGACGCGACGAGCCCAGAGGCCCGCAGATATTACTGGGACGAAGTGAACAAAGGATTGTTCAGCATTGGGCTCGATGCCTGGTGGATGGATACGACCGAACCCGAAACCGAGGGGCAAGAAGAGAACATTCTGCTGAATCACAAGCTCGCGGCTGGCAGCGGAAACCGCTACGTCAACGTGTTTCCCCTGCTCGACACGCAGGCTGTGTATCAAGGACAACGGAGCGTATCCGACCAGAAGCGCGTGTTCATCCTTTCTCGCTCGGCATTCGCGGGATCGCAACGAAACGGCGTGACAGCCTGGTCGGGCGACATCAACTCGGATTGGCTCAGTTTCCGGCGGCAGGTTCCTGCCGGCCTCAATTTCGCGCTCTCAGGGATGCCCTACTGGACCACCGACATTGGAGGATTTGTTTTCGGTAATACCCGCGACCCGGACTTCCGCGAACTTTTTGTTCGCTGGTTTCAGTACGGCACGTTTAATCCCATCCTGCGGGTTCACGGCACACGTCATCCGGATGAGAACGAATTGTGGTCTTACGGGCCGGACGCACAGACCATTCTGGTGAACTTCGACCGCTTGCGCTATCGCATGCTGCCCTACATCTACTCGCTGGCTTGGAAGACTACCAGTGAAAGCTACACGCCGATGCGGCCGCTGGTCATGGACTTCCGCAACGATTCTCGCGCTCAGAACATTGGCGATCAGTTCATGTTCGGGCCGGCGTTTCTGGTGAATCCGGTAACGTATCCTGAAGCTACAAGCCGGCAAGTTTATTTGCCTGGCGCCAAGTGGTATGACTTCTGGACGGGATTTGTGCTGGAGGGAGGGTGGACTATCAACGCGATCGCTCCACTCGACCGTCTGCCGTTGTACGTACGCGCGGGATCGATTCTTCCTCTGGGCCCGGATGAAGAGTGGTCCACGGAGAAAGCGGCCGACCCCATCGAACTCCGGATTTACCGCGGCGCAAACGGAGACTTCACGCTCTACGAGGATGAGAACGACAACTACGATTACGAAAAGGGCGTGTTTGCAACCATCGCCCTGCACTGGGACGACGCGGGGCACACCTTGATCATTGGCGAACGCAAGGGACAGTTTCCGGGAATGCTGGAGAGCCGTTCATTTCGCGTAGTCTTCGTAGACGTGAACCACGGAGTCGGAGTGAATCCGGCCGACGAGGCGGACAAGATCGTGCAGTACTCGGGAAAACAGATCTCGGTGACTCCATAATCAACGGGAACTCGAATTGACTACTTGCCCGGACCCTGCGCCTGCTGTTTTGCGGTGAGGCTATCGACAATCTGGCGTTCTTTCACGCCGTCCTCAGGACGGTGGAGGCGGTAGTACAAGGTTGCCAGTTCGACGTGGGGTTCGAGCCAATCTGGATCGTCTTTGACGAGCAACTCCAATTCGCGCGCTGCAGTTTCGTAATCTCCCGACGTGCTCTTCAGCATCGCCGATTCGTAACGAGCCATTGAGTCAGACGGCTTGAGGCGCAGCGCGCGATCCAGGTAGCCCCTGGCTTCGTCGATGTCGCGCCGCTTGTAAAGAATAGCTCCGAGATAAAGGTTGGCCTCAAAGTCGTCAGGGTTCGCTTTGAGCGCCTCGCGAAATGCTACTTCTGCGTCTTTCAAGTCCCCCGTTTTGTCTCTGGCGGTCCCGACCAACGTATATAGCTTAGGAAGCCGCGGGTTCAAGAGCAGCGCCTCTTCCAGATCCTGGCGGGCCTTTTCATATTCATTCAAGTCCAGGAGCGTTGCCCCGGCAAGCATGTAGTCGCCGGCGCCGGAACCGGCCTTGGCAACTTTTTCGATGCGAGCAACCCCTTCGCGCCTTCTACCTTTGGTGGCGATCAGAGTCAATCCGAGCACGTACTCAAAATCCATGTTCTGCAAGTACTGGCTCTCGAGAGGCTCCATGAGACTGAGGGCTGCGTCCGCTTTTCCGACGCGCACATCGCAGTCCCCCAGGAGGATCACGACCCCGATCTTGCTCGGTTGCGCATCATGCAGAATCTCGAACTGGTGGCGGGCATTCTCGAAGTCCCCTTTCTCGTGATAGGCAAAAGCAAGGTTGAACAGAACCCCATTCTTGTCCTTCAGGGAGGTCAGCACGGAACGGTATAACGCAATCGCCTCGTCGAACTGTCGAACATGCACCAGGGACACACCTAGATTCACCTTGGCCTGAGTCTCGTTGGGGCGCAATTCAAGCACTCTGCGGTAGTCGCGGATCGCGGAGGAAAAATCACCGTGCTGCTGTTCGTCAATGGCCTGCTTGAGAAGCTGATCTGGGCTAGCTTCCTGCGCCGCAACGATGGCCGGAAGCAGCGCAAGCAACAATATCACCACCCGCATGTTGAATAGAATAGCTCAGGAATCGCGCGAACGGCTGGCAAATTCTTTGCAACCTCGCGTCCGCTGCCGCCGTACAATAGTAACAATAATAATGATGTCAGCGAGGTGCACGTGAAAATAAAGTTGCTTACTCTTGCGTCTTCATTATTCTGTTTCTTGTGGATTGTCGCGGTTGCTTCATCTGCACAAAGTGGCTCTCAAACGCACTCTTCTACCCCGGCTCCCCCGTCCACCCTGACTCGACCGGACTCCATACAGGACAGTGGATTGTACAACTACTGGGCAACCATGTCGGCCCAGGGTCGCGCCGGCGGAGTTCTGTTGGGCAAACTCGCGATGGAGGGCGAACCTCTCCCGTGGGAGCGGATGCTGGTGAATGTGGACTGCGAGGGCTCCATCGTGAACTCAACGCAGGCCGATCTTAAGGGCCAGTTTGTAATTACTTTTGCGGCCCAAAACGGCGTGGAGCGTACAGCGACGGACGCACAGCGGCAGATGGAAAGCAAGTACGAAGGCTGCCAGGTGCGTGCCTCATTGGCTGGTTTCCGTTCCAGCGCAGTAACCATTACGGCGAAAAATCTGCGCGATGAGCCCAACCTGGGAACGATCACACTTTCCGCCGAAGGGCGAGGCGGAGGCACCGAACTCAGCACCACCAGCGAGGCAGCACCATCGAATGCCATGAAGGCATTCGAGAAGGCGAGGGCCGAATGGCTCGACCAGAAGCCGGATGCGGCGCAGCGCGAGCTTAAGAAAGCAGTCCAGCTCTATCCCGGGTTCGCCGAGGCGTGGTTGCAGCTCGGCAAAATTCAGGAGCGGTCAGATCCCAAGAGCGCACGAGACTCTTTTTCCAAGGCCTCAGTTGCAGATCCGAAATTTGTCTTACCTTACGAACAGCTCTCCGCGCTGGCTGCCCAGGCGGAGAACTGGCAGGAGACCCTGGATAACACGAGCCACGCCCTGCAACTCGATCCTGAAGGAACGCCGCAACTCTGGTATTACGATGCGCTGGCAAAGTTTCAATTGGGCAAGACGGATGAAGCCAGCGTGAGTGCCTCGAAATCGCTGGCCATCGATCCGAGCCATACTGTTCTGAATGCCGAGGACCTGTTGGCTGTGATCCTGGCACGGAAGGCGGACTATGTCGGAGCGCTCCTGCATCTCAAGAACTGCCAGACTTATGTACCGGCCGGTCCCTTGGCAGACCTGGTGCTACAGCAGATCGCGCAGCTCGAACCGAAGGTGATTCCTCCGAAGTAGAGAAGGTTCATCCGGCTCAGGGCGCAGGTTCGGTCACTTTCAGCACCTGGTCAGCGGAAACATTCTTGAGCGTTTGCACGATTCCGGAGGGCCAGTGGATTTCGATCGAGTCCGCTCGATTGTCGGAGCCCAGACCGAAATGGACTGGGCCATCGCTGGATGATGCGTAGCCGACGCTGGTCGTCATGTGGTTATACTGCGCGCCGCTCTTTGTCACTAGCTTGATGCGAGCGCCGATGCCGTCGCGGTTGCTCTTGGTGCCACGCAAAGCAATATCGAGCCAGTGGCCGGACTTCTCGCTGCGATTCATCCAGATTTCGGCGTCGTGGCCGATTGCGCTGACCACCACATCGACCCGGCCGTCTCCATCCAGATCACCGAAGGCACAGCCACGATGGCGGGCGGGCGGAGCCGATTTGAAGCCCGCTTCTTCGGTCAGCGGCTCCCATTTTCCGCTCGCGCCGAGGTTGCGGAAGACGGTGTTTGGTTGATCGACCGGCTGCCCAGGCTGGTTCAGCGATTCCACGTGGCCGCGGCTTACGAACAGATCCTTCCATCCGTCGTTGTCGAAATCGTATAACGCGGCACCGAAGCCCGACATCTGGCGACTGGAATCTCTCATACCGCTCTCGGTGGTCACTTCGCGGAAGTCTCCTTTGTTTGTGTTCTGGAAAAGAGGGAAGGTCTGATTGTTCAGGGCAACGAACGCGATGTCGGGATAGCCGTCGTTGTTGAAATCGCGAAAATCCAGGCCCATGCCGGAGATGAAGCTGCCATCTTCGGTGAGAGCGACGCCGGCCTCGAACGCGACTTCCTCGAACTTATTTCCGAGATTGTGGAAGAGCGAGTTGTAGGACGCGTCGTTGGTGACGAATAAGTCCGGGCGGCCGTCGAGATCGTAATCCGCCATGCCAACGCCCATCCCTTTGCCGACATGTGCGCGCAGGCCCCATTCTTTCGAAACGTCCTGGAAGGTGCCGTCGCCTTTGTTCAGAAACAGCTGGTCGGGCTGGCCCTTGTAGAACTTCGGACTGCAGTAGTCGGCAACGCCCCCGATCGCGCACAGCGGCTTGTCGGAGTATTCCCACTGCATGTAGTTGACGACGAAGAGATCGAGCAGGCCGTCGTTGTTTACATCGACCCAGGCGGCGGTGATGGCCCAGTAAGGGCCGAACTCGGGATCGGGACGATTCAAGCTAGCGTCCAGGCCTGATTTGACCGTCACGTCGGTGAACGTGCCGTCGCCGTTGTTGTGATAGAGCGTGCTGTGGTGCAGACCGGCGACGAACAAATCCGGATGGCCGTCGTTGTCGTAGTCTGCAACGGCAACGCCCATGTCGTAGCCGGAGCCAGCCACTCCGGCAGTGTCGGTGACGTCGGTAAAGACGCCATTGCCGTCGTTGCGGAACAGGCGGTTACGGTACTTGGGGGAGTCCTTTTTGAGGGTGGCCAGATTCGCGCCGTTGGTGAAGAAGATGTCAGGACGTCCGTCGCCGTTGTAGTCGAAGACGGCGACGCCGCCGGGCATGGTCTCAGGAGCGTTGCGGACGGGAGTTTCGCTGTTTTCCAGGCGGAATGGAATCGCCTTCAGTTCGAAGAAGATCGGGCTGGGCGCGGAGGCGGCGTGCAGCAACAGGACCGCGGTAACAGCCAGCAGAGCAGCTGCGCAACGAAACAGCCCGAGAGAGCGCATCCCCATCGTGAGCGAAAAAGTAGGGGTGGCTTGCGCCACCCCTTGGATGATTCTACCTCATTGACCACCGCCTAGAAGTAGTACTTCACGGCGAAGGTGAGTGTCCGGCTGCCCGTCTTGAACTTCGGTATGCCGTTGGTGTTGAGGTTCGTGTTGGTCGGCGAAATACCGGTGACTTTAGCCTGGCAGAATTGGGCGTTCCCAGCCGGAACGTCCAACTGGCCTTTGCTTAAAAGGAACGCGCACTCGTTTCCGGCACTTCCATTCGCGGCCGTACTGATGGGGAAGTCGTAGCTGTTAGTGAAGTTCAGTACTTGATCGCTGGTGCCCGCCAATCCAAACTGCCGCAACGGGTGATTCAGGAAGTTCACTGCCGAGATGCGGAACTGCAGTTTTTGCCGCTCGGTGATCTGGAAATTCTTGAACAACGCCAGATCGCTGTCAAAGTATGCTGGACCCCTCATGTACGGCCATTCCAGGGGACCCTGCTGACCATAAGCGGGCACGCTGAAGCACTGGTCATTGAACGACTGACCTGACTTCAAGTTCTTGGCCGGGTTGCAGGTCAACGTCGGCATGAGAAGGTTATAAGAGGTTGAGCCAAACCATACGCCCGCGTTGACGTTGTTCGCATGCAGGCCATTGGGCAGACGGATGGCATTGTCCGGAAGGTCGGGCGCCCCGGCTGTCGGGTAGGTCAACGGCACGCCCGCGGTGTTGATATTCAGGTTGTTCACGATGTTGGGCTCGAGCGCCGCACCACTCTGGTACGTCGTGTAGCCCGACAGTTGCCAGCCGTTCACCGCGCTCCCGAGAACCGGATTGCCGTGATAGAACTTGGGCATGTTCCACACATACGAGAAGTTCAGGATGTGCGTGTGGTCATAGGCAAGCGGCATGTAGTTGTTTCTGATGCTGAACGGATCTACCACGGACCCGTTGCCCGGCCCGTTATCCGTTTGTCCATCCACAATGCCCAGCACCTTGCCGAAGGTGTAATTGGTGAGGAAGGTGACAGGGCCAGACTGCTTTTGCCACGAAACCTGGAGTGAGTTGTAGTTTGCGTAGCTGCCGTGACTCAGCAGGTAAATGTCCTGATAGGTGTTTAGCGGACGATAGTCGTTGGCGTTAAAAGGTATTCCATAGTAGACCCCAGCCGGGATCGGCCCAGACGCGACTGTTGAGGTTTGAATCAGCCGATTGCAATCAGTCGCCCAGAGATTGGGATCCGCTTGCTGAGCACCTGTGCATGGGAGTGTACTCTGTACCGTAAGAGCCGGTTGGCAGGTATTGTTCCCAACACACACTACCTTGAACGGGTCAGGGAGGAACAGACCGCCAGGATTAATGTTGTTCAGGTCTCCTAATTTGCCGTTACTCCCGTTGATCCATTCGTTTTGGCTCTTATTCCCTACATACGAGATTTCCAGGACCGACCGCCACGGAAGGGACTGCGATAGGGTCACGTTCCAGTTCATAGTCAGCGGCGTCTTGTTATCTCCCGCCTGCAGTGCGGAGATGGTTGCCCCGTTTTGCGCGACGGCAGATGGAGGGGTAAACCCCGCGCCGCCTCCATCGATCTGAGCGTACCCAGTCGTCGTGCCCTGGGTGGTGTACGTGAACGACCCCTCAGGCCCGGTGGCGGCATTCGCCACCTCGGTGGAGACCTGGTAATGGAATACGGCGAACCCAGAACGGAGCACCGTCTTTCCAGTTCCAAACACGTCGTATGCCAATCCTACGCGAGGCTCGTAGTAGAACAACGGCGACTTGAAACCGGACAGAGGAACGCTGCTGTTCAAGGCGTGCCAGAGCAGACCAACGTTATTCGCTGATGGTGTGACTGTGATGGGAGTATTGCTGGTGCATCCCGTTGCGGCGGGAGCGCAGCCGTAGGTTATCGTGTTATTCGCATAGCTGCTTGGGTTCCAGACCTGGAAACCCTGCGGGGTGCCATACCACTGGCCCACGTGATCGAACCGGAGTCCGTAGTTCAGAGTGAGTTGGCGATTCGCTTTGAAAGAATCCTGGGCGTAGATCGACCATTGATGGAACTTGAGGTCGTTGGTGGGGAACGAACTCACCTGCTGGTAGCTGCCCGTGCGGCCCAGAAGGAAATCAGCCACTACGTTGCCCGAACTGTTCGGGCCCCACCCTAAATTGTACGTGCCATTGTCGCCCGGCCCAAGGCCGCCAGCGGACTGGACGTTCTCGCTGGTGTCCCAATAGAAGCCGGCTTTCAAAGTGTGGTTGCCGACGACTTTGGTGAAGTTGTCGTAAAGCGCGGGATCTTTCTTGGTCGCACCAAACGCGCCGCTCTGGAAGCTTCCGTCAAAGGAAAACTCTTCGATGTTGGGGAACACTCCGCCCCATGGACCCTCGAAGTTGGGGATCTGATCCGTGGTATGGCCAAAAAGGCCGTTCACATTGAACCCAAGCTTTTTGCGATTGACCGCTGCTGGATTGGCCAGGGTGCTGGGGTTGATATAACGCGCATAGGTGAACACGAATTCGTTCGTGGTCGTCGGACTGAAGACGTGGGTAAGGTTCCCCATAAACTCTTGCGACGTGGTGGCGGCGTTCACGCCGGACGGATAGGGCAACGTCCACGGTGGAGTCCACCAAACGCCAATGGGGTGCTGGTCGTTTTCGATCTGCCGAGTGTAGGACACGGTCAGCTTGGTGTTATCGCTGATGGCGTAGTCAACTTTTCCGGTGGCTTCCCAACGATTCTGCGGAACGGTGCTGATGTACTGGTAATTGTTCCAGCCGTTGGAAGCCGAGGGAGTGATGTTCGCCTTCGGCATGAAACCCAGGATAGGAGCGACGTTCGGATCGAAACTAGCCGACGTCATCATATTCGTGCCGGTCGGCAGACCGTAGGGATTCATGTACGCGTACTGCCAGATGCCCTGCAACTGCTTTATCAGGGTGGTGTTCTGACCGTTCACCACTTCCGGGGTGTTGGGGTCATGGCCATCGATCGTGGTATTGCTGAAGTCGCCTGTTTTCTGTTCCGCCGTGGGCACGTTGTAGTTGATCGGGGTGGCGGCGGGGTGCTGGTTCATGTACTCATAGCCAGCCCAAAAGAAGAGCTTCTTGCGACCTTTGTTGAAGTCGGTAAACGGAAGAAGGATCGGACCGCCAATGTTTCCGCCGATGTAGTAGAAGTGCTCCGGCGGGTTGACCAGACCTTGGCTGGCGCTGTAGGCGTCGACCGAGTTCAGAGCGCTATTGCGGGCGTACAGGTAAGCTTCGCCGTGGAACGCGTTGCCGCCGCTCTTGCTGAACGCCTGGAAAATCACCGGGCCTTTGGCGTATTCGGCGCTGTAGGACGACATCAGTACTTTGACTTCCGAAACCATGTCCTGGTTGATGTTGGCGATCTGGGTACCGGCGTTCCCGGGGTCCACCAGGTTTGCGCCGTCAAGCATGAAGGCCATGGCACCGTAGGGCTGTGTACCGTTGGAGGAAACGGAGCCCACCGGGCCGTTGTTGGTGCCGACCACCTTATCGTTAAACCCGGAGCCCTGAGTAAGGCCGTTGGTCAGCGCCATTCCAGGCATCACCTTCAACAGTTCGCCGGCGTCGCGACCGACGATCGGGATGTCTTCAATCAGTGACTGGTTGATGGTCTGGCTGACCTCCGAATTGTCGGGGATCACTACGTCAGCTCCCGCCTTGATTTCGACGGTCTCAGTCACCTTGCCGACTTCGAGCTTGATGCTGGGCAACGTTTTGCTATCGCCCTGGGAGAACACGATGCCCGTCTGGTTCCAAGTCTTAAAGCCGGGGGCTTCGATGGTCACGGTGTAGGTGCCGGGCTGAACGGCGGTAATAGTAAAGTAGCCCGAGCCGTTCGACACCGTGGTGCGCGTGTCGCCGGACGCATCGTTCTTCATTATGACTTTCGCATTTGGCACGACCGCGCCGGCGGAATCAGAGACCGTGGCGCTCAACGTGCCCGTTAACTGCTGTGCGAAACCGGTCGACGACAGCAGGATGAGAAGAAGCATCAAAGCCGCTAGACCGATGGTCTTTCTCAACACCGCGAGTTGACGAGTGGAAATCATTGCCCCTCCCCGAATTTGCTTGGAACTCTGCAAACCCACCTCAAATCATGGAACCAAGTGGAACTGTGGGACGACCGTAATCGATTACGTAGTTGATTCCTACTACGCCCGAGAACGAGGCAAGTTACCGCCAATACACGAACACTGTCAAGAGAAAAAACGATTTTTTAAGGAAAGCGTGCATATTTGGACCTTAGGGGGTACACTGTCGGCATTGATCGGGCCAGAATCGTGGGAAAACCCGCTACCAGGGCTCGGACGGCGGGACTCGTGAGGTGGGTGTATGCCTGCACGTACTCTTCTCGTATTAGCCTTGAACGCCTGGGTTGCTCTCCCCGCTTTGTTCTGCCAAGCTGTTCCCCCGGCTGGGGTTGAGCCGAACCGCCCTGTGATTCATACCACCACACGGGAAGTGCTATTGGATCTGGTGGTCCGCGATAAGCACCATCACCCAGTCACAGATTTGCGGCCTGAGGAAGTAGAAGTTTACGAGGACGGCGTCCGGCAGAAGATTCGTGTCTTTCACAACGTTCACGGCCAGGAACAGCTGGAAACGGAACGTGGCGCTGCGGGGGCCCAGGAATCGCCGGCGCCAAATAAGAGAAGCGGAGACGATCCGCATCCGCTGAATTCCATGCGGCAGGTGAACTTTGTCTCGATTGTCTTCGCCGAGATCGCTCCGCTGAACCTGGAATTCGCGCGGCGCGCCGTGCAGGAGTTTCTTAAGAGCGACAATCTGCCGAACACTTACGTGACGCTCTACCGGCTGAATCGCAGCTTGCAGGTGATTCAGCCCTATACGAGCGACAAAGACTCCCTCTCAAAAGCAGTGGACACGGCCACCAAAGGCTTGCGGGGCGGGAGCGATTTGAATGTTAATTCGTCCGTTGCCAGCAGCGCAATTGCCGCCCTGAACGCATCGGCGGACAACATTCTTGCTTCACCATCGGCGGGTCCGGCCACGGTGCAGGCGGTCCAAAACACCCTTGCAAATCCGCTGGCGTCGATCGCGATAGATCCTCTGTTTGCTGCCAACGCCGCTTCCCAGGATGTTTCGCTACAGCTTGGAAATGCCCTCCTCGCGCAGGCCGGCTTGGTGAAAGGGTTGCGCTTCGCGAGCAGCTTGTCCGACGGCATGGACGCCATGGATTCGCTGCATCAGTTGGTCCGCAGCGAGGAAAACCTGCCCGGCCGAAAGGTCATTCTCTATCTGGCCGACGGACTGGCGTTTCCCATCAACCGGCGCGATGCAGTGGACAACCTTATTAGCTATGCCAACCGCTCAGGCGTGTCGTTCTACACCATCGACACACGCGGGCTGAACGTGGAAGACCCGATGATGGAAGCCCTGGCGGCGCAGCGCCGCACCGGAGCCGAGAGCGTGGCGCAGGCGGTTGACCCCGTCAACGGGCATTTGGAAGACGACGACATCCAACTGACGGCGGTCGCGAGTCGCCAACTCGCAATGCGGGAACTGGCTGAATCGACGGGAGGCTTCGCGGTCACCAACACGAACGAGATTTCCCTGCCTATGCAGCACATGATGGAGGACATTCGCAACCATTATGAACTGGCGTATGCTCCGACCTCGATCAATTACGATGGACATTTCCGAAAGATCGAAGTCAAGATCAGCCGGCCAAAAATTACACTGCAAACGCGCAAAGGCTACTATGCCGTGCCGGACCTGAATGGAGAGCCGCTGCAACCGTTTGAACTGCTGGCACTGAATGCGTTGAACGCGCAATCTGCTCGTTTAGAGTTTCCCTACCAGGTCTCGGCCATGAAGTTCCGGCCGCGGGAGAATACGGTCGAGTACGAAGTCGCGTTTGAGATTCCGGTTTCCGGCTTCAAGGCGGTGTCTGACAAGAAAACTGGGGAGTTCCGCGTTCGAGCCGGGCTGGTGGCATTCATTCACGATGCATCGGGAGAGATCGTGACGAAAGTGAGCCGGGAATTGGTTCGCCGGGTGGCGAGCACCGACGCAGCGGAATTGCAAAACGATCATATCCTCTATGCGGAACCTGTGCTACTGCAGCCTGGACACTATGTAATCGATACGGCTGTTACGGATGAGCAAACGGGGAGAACATCGGCCAAGCGGGTCTCGGTTTTCGTCGAGCCGGGGAAGAATCTATCTTTGAGTTCTCTCGGGTTGGTTCGCCGCTTCGATCCGCTGACCGAACCGCGTAACCCCCTGAGTCCTTTCGAGCTGGACAATGGCCGCGTTACTCCGACGCTGGTGGATTCAGTGGCGCCGGGAAGCCCCGTAAGCCTTTACTTCGTCGTATACCCAACGAAGGCGACGGCAGGGGAGGAAACCCAGGTCGTCCTGGAGTTATTGCGGGATGGCAGGGAGATCGCGCGCAAGCCCTTGAATCTTTCGCAACCCGGGCCCGACGGATCGATCCCCATGCTGGTGCAGCTTAGCCCTGGTCCAGGACAGTGCGACGTGCTGGTCACGGCAAAGCAGGGCGCATCTGTGGCGCAATCCAGTCTCTCGGTACGGGTCGAGTGAAACGGCTGGAGATGTTTTCACATGGACGCACCCGTCGCACTCCGAACACATCTTCTGGTTCTGGCAGCCGCTCTGTTGGTGGGCACGGCCGGCGGGCAAAGAGATGACTCTTCCGCGCAGAAACCAGCTGAGCTCGATCTGCTGGAAACCGATTCGAGTGATCTGATTTTTCATCAGAACGTGCGGCGTGTCGTCGTCGATGTCGTCGTCACTGACTCGAATGGGAAGCCGGTTTCTGGCCTCACTCGCGACGACTTTTCGCTTGCCGAGGATGGCAAACCGCAGCGCATTCGCTCTTTCGATGTCCACGACTTCGACCCTATTTCAGATTCCCTGCCGAAGTCCCCAGCTTCGCTGCCGGCGAATACGTTCGTGAATGTGCCGTCCGGACCGGAACGAGGGCCGCTGTATGTTCTGCTTCTGGATCTCCTTAACATAGGCGTCGACGACCAACCTGGGGCGCGCCAGCAGTTGCTCAAATTCATGCGGAGCAAGCCGCTGGGAACGCGCTTCGCGATCTTTGTTTTGAGCGATGGCTTGTACCTGGTACAGGGATTTACCGAAGACCGGAACCGGCTCGCCGACGCGGTGGATCCCAAGAGCCCCCACTCCCACGTCCCCCGGATTTTTCTGTATGCCGAGAATAATCAAGCCTATTTTTCGACACCTCGCGCGCTGATCCAGATCGCGAAATTTCTGGCTGATCTTCCCGGACACAAAAATGTGATCTGGATCTCAGCCTCGTTTCCCTCGGTGCTAATGCCCAGTTCCGATCCCCCGACGGAGGGCATGAGCAGCGACGAAGAAATCAAGGAAGCCACCGACACTCTGGCTCGGGGACAGATCGCCGTCTACCCTGTCGACGTTCGCGGGGTAGCTTTGACCCACGTGATGGCTCGTCCGTCTGACGGGCCGGCTGGGCCGGCGATGGCGACCACCACCGACAGTCCCGCCTTGAATGCGACTTATATGACCGAGGACGAAATCGCGCGCGCGACCGGAGGCCGGGCGTTCTACGGCACGAACGACCTGGCGACTGCGCTGGCGGAAGCTACGGAAACCGGCGGCCGCTACTACACGCTGACGTATTCTCCGAGCAATCGGAGCTACAACGGCAAGTTGCGTCATATTAATGTTGATCTGGACAAGCGCGGCTACCACTTGGCTTATCGGCGTGCCTACTACGGCAATCCCGGTCCCGCAGCGCCGACGTCGACTAAAAGCCTCCGTTTGGCATCTGAGCTAGAGCCGCTCATCATGGGCCGACCCGCCGATTCATTGTTTCCCAACATGCAGCACGGTGCCCCCCTGGCGCACCGATTGTTGTTCCGGGCCCACATCCACGCTGTGGCTCGGCCGGCGAAAGCAACGCCCGAGCAGATGGCGACTCTGGCAGATCAATCCTCATTCTCTCGGGAACACAGCCAGCCGGCCAAGCAATTAAAGCCCATCCAGATTCAAAGCTACGAGATTGAATATGCAGTCGCGGCCCGTTATCCCGCCTTGGAAGTGGCGGCTGCGGCTTTCGACGCCGATGGGAAAATGCTGAATGCCGTGGTGCAGCGAGCCGCTAAAGACACAGCGCAATTTCTCACTGGCCCAAGTCATGAAGGGATCTATCGCCTGCAACAACGGTTCGACGTACCCTTGACAGCGGTGTCGGTACGGCTGGCAGTGCGGGATGTGGCCACGGACAACGTCGGCGCCCTGGAGATTAACCTGCCACTTGTGCCCGAGCGACAAGCAGCCGACGCAGATCCACACGTGGCCGTTCCGTCCGGCGGTGCCGATCCAGGGAAGGCTCAGTAGATCCCCTTGATCAGCTATCGCGCATCGAGCGACAAACGGCTTAGCGTCTGCATGGTAGGATGAGCTCCAGGAAGCACCTGCCTTGGGACGTGGCTTTGAATAGACGGATGGCCTTAGCGGGTGCGGCAAACACGGGCATGGGGATTCATCGCAGGTGGTATTGTGGCGGGCGCACCAAGGCGAAACTCGGGCTCACGGCACTGCTGCTCGGGCTATTGCCCCGGTTGTGGGCCGCCCAGGCCAACCCTGCCAGCTTCTCTGACGTAGCCTCGAGGGCCTTGGCCGCTCGCGAAGCGAACGACCTTCCCGCCGCTATCGAACTCTACCAGCAAGCACTGAAACTCAATGCGCAATGGCCTGACGGATGGTGGTTCCTGGGCTCATTGCAATACGGAGCTGGCGCCTACGCGGAGGCGCGCGATGCTCTCTCTCACTATCTCGAGCTCAACGCCAACGCAGCGCCGGCTCTGGCCATGCGCGGGCTGTGCGAGTTCGAGACCGGCGAATATTCGCGATCGCTGAACGACATTGAGCGAGCCCTTGCACTCGGCGCAGCCAACCAGCCGCGGAACGAAAAGATTCTTCGCTACCATGAGGCTTTGCTGCTGACGCGCACCGGTAGGTTTGAAGACGCCTTGCGAAGCTACGCCTTTTTCACGCACCCTGAGGACTCCAACCCCGAACTTCTTCTGGCGATTGGCTTGGCAGGCTTGCGCATCCCGCTTCTTCCGAAGGAATTGAAGGCGGATCAGCAGGAGTTGTACGTCAGCGCCGGCCAAGCGGCCCTCGACGTCATGAAGAAAGATCAAGAAACCGGGCACGTGGAGTTTCAGCGCCTCTTCGAACGCGTTCCGCCTGTGCCGAACGTACACTATCTTTATGGCTACCTGTTGTACCCCACCGATCCGGATCAGGCCATGGTTGAGTTCAAGAACGAGTTGCAGGTGAATCCTTCCAATGCGGTTGTGGAGGTCATGTTGGCTTGGATCCCGTTGATGCAGAATGATGGGTTCGCAGCACTCCCCCACGCTCGCAAGGCGGCGGCCGAGGATCCAGCTCTGGCCAGTACTCAACTCGTGCTCGGGCGGGCGCTCACCGAGACGGGCGATACGAAGGCTGGCATCGAGCGTCTGGAAAAGACCGTGGAGCTACAGCCCGATAACCTTGAAGTCCACCTGGCGTTGGCAAAGGCGTACTCAAAATCCGGCCGCAAAGAAGATGCCCGGCGCGAGCGATTGCTGTGCCTTGAAATGACGAAGAATGATACGACGCCAGCCACACATCCTTAAGCCACTCGCGGCCATTACGCTGTGGCTGGCATGCATCGCTGCCGACTCTCCGCTGGCAGGAGCGCAAGGCAAGACGGAATCCGCGTGTGTGTCGTGCCACCGCGCACTCTCGGAATCGCAGCCGCGGACGCCGATGGGGCGGGCGCTAGCGCTTCCGGGCGCGAACCCGGTGCTCCAAGGAAATCCGAAGCTCACGGTGCGCAAAGGCCCTTATACCTATGTCGTCGAGACCCACGGAGACAACAGCACGTACAGCGTGAGCGACGGCACGCGAACTATCTCGGTACCGATTCACTGGAATTTTGGCGAGGGTGCGCAGACGTGGGTTCTGGAGCACGACGGCCGCCGGTATGAAAGCGCGGTGAGTTACTATCCCTCGATTCCTGGTCTGGATTTCACCACCGGGGACGAGGACTTGAAACCTCGCAACCTCGAAGAAGCCATCGGACGCGAGATTGAACTTCGCGAAACCAAGGTATGTTTCGGATGTCACGCAAGCAACGCGGTTACCAACGGCAAAATGAGTTTCGACACTCTACGGCCAGGGGTTACCTGCGAGCATTGTCATGCCGGAACAACCACCCACCTCAGCGATGCTCTCAATGGCGAATTCGATTCCGCTCCACCGGACCTGCGCAAGTGGCCCTCGGAGGACATCTCGAGTTTTTGTGGCCAGTGTCATCGCACGTGGGAAACGGTGGTGCGGAATCACTGGCGGGGCGAGCTGACCGTTCGGTTCCAGCCTTACCGGCTGGCCAACAGCAAGTGCTTCGACGGCGCCGACCCACGCATCAGCTGCATTGCCTGCCACGATCCTCACCAGGACGTGGTCCGTAACGACTCTTCCTACGATGCCACTTGCCTGGCTTGCCACTCGGCTTCCTCCACTCCAGCGTCCACCAGAATTCAGACCCACGCCAAGATTTGCCCAGCCGCCAAGTCGGATTGCGTGAGTTGTCATATGCCGAAGGTAAAGCTGCCCAACGGCCACATGACCTTTACCGATCACGAGATTCGGATCGTAAGACACGGCGATCCGTTCCCCAATTGAGCGCAGTGCCGAAAGGCAGCGATCGAAGACTGCAAGCCGCAAAAAATCGTTATTCCGGCGATTGTGCGCACGGAAAGGGATGTAGAATGGCGCGTACCTTGAAGGCTATGCAGATGGGTTCGTAAATTAAGGTGAGTTTCTTATGAGTCAGTACCGGATAGTTGCGCTCATTCTCGTTCTCCTCATCCCGCTTGGTTACTCGCAAACGATACCGCCCCAGAAGACTGAGAATCCGACGATTGTCACGAATGCCGACGAGGTCACGATTGATCTTGTGGTTCACAACAAGAAGAACGAGTCGGTCCTCGATCTCAAGCCGGAAGACATCGCGGTTACCGACAGCGGTTCTGCTGTAAAGGTCTCCGATCTTCGTCTTGTTACGGGACAATCGGGCGCCGAACGCCGGATCACGCTGGTCTTCGATCGTTTCCAGCCTGCAGCGGCAAAGAACGCGCACGATATCGCCGCGAAGATTCTCAAAACAGTACCTGCGAGTGATTTCTCCTTCGCCGTGCTCAACGTTGGGGGACGTCTCCGGCTGTTGCAGAGCTTTACTTCGGACCGCGTTGCCCTGGGGAAAGCGATCAATGCCGCCACCGAGCGAGGCGATGACACCAAGGAGGATGCTGGCGCTCTGCCGGAGAAGAACCTGATCGCAGCGGCACAGACCGGAACGGATTCTTCGGGAACGCGTGTCAGCGCGGAGAAGCGCAACGAGGCCCGAGTGATGCTGACCGCGCTCGAAGAATCGCAGAAGATTGTGCAGGACCAACATTGTTTGGCTGCGTTTGCCGGCTTGCTCGCCCTGGTGCGCAGCGAGCGCCAGATGGCGGGCCGAAAGGTTGTGATCTATTTCGAAAATGGGCCGCAGCTTGATTCGAATGCAAAAGACATGCTGCTCACTATTGCTGGGGCGGCGAACCGGGCTGGTGTAAGTATTTATGCCGTAGACACGAATGCGGTCGACGAGCAAGCCGGACAGGGGCTGCTGGCCACCATGGCTATCGGCGGCGCGATGGCCACGGCCCGCATGCCTGGCCCACAGACCGGGCCTTCAGCCGGACTTCCGACAACGACGCCTGCACCACCCCCCGGCTCAGTCGCAGCCGGCAGCGACTCAATGAGCCGGCTTGAAACCGAGGGCATGGCCGGGTACAAGAGTCTTCTCGCCCAACTGGCCGAAAACACGGGCGGCGCGTACATCACAGCCACCGACCATCTGAAGAAGCCTCTGCAACAGATGATCGAAGACATGACGACTTATTACGAGGCTTCATATGTCCCGCCGATCCCGCAATATGACGGAAAGTTTCGGCCGGTTGCGGTGAAGCCGGTGCGAAAGGGTTTGAAGATTCACTCCAAGGCGGGTTATTTTGCCGTGCCTCCGGACGGAGGCTCGGGGATTAGACCTTTTGAAGCACCGCTGCTGAAGCTGTTGAGCGAATCGCAGCTGCCCACAGACCTGAAGTTCCAATCTGCAGTCCTGCGCCTCGGCGATCTGCCCACCGGCAACGAAAATGCTCTGGTGATTGAGGTTCCACTCGGCGAACTGGAAACGCGGGACGACCCGAATTCCAATCTCTATTCACTTCATGTGTCGATCGTGGCCCAAATCAAGAATGAGGCGGGCGAAGTCATCGAGCATTTCAGCGAAGACGTCCCACGACACGGTTCGCTAGACTCCAAGGGGAATGCACAATCGGAACTGATCACCATGCAACGGCATTTCACAGCCCAGCCAGGGCGATACACCATGGAGGCGGCAATCCTCGATCGCAACAGCGAAAAAGCTGGTGCGCAGCGGAAGGAATTTGAAATTCAAAACACCGAGACTGGCCCGTCACTAAGCGATGTGGCGATCGTCCAGAGGGTGGATCCATTGCCGTTGGAACTGGAGTCGGCGGAACCGTGCCAGTACGGGAGCGGCAAGGTCGTACCGAGCATCTCGGGTCGCGTGCCTCATGGAGCGAAAAATATCTCTTTCTTTTTTGTGGTTCATCGCGATCCCAACTCATCGGAGCAACCAACATTGGAGATGGAAGTTCGAAGGAGCCACGAGTCCATCGCGCAAATGCCATTGCAACTTCGGAAAGTCGGCGGACCCGTCTCCATCCCGTACCTAGCCTCGATTCAGTCCACGTCACTACCGGGCGGTGATTATGAGGTGATTGAGAAGCTCACCCAAAGCGGGAAAACTACCGAACGTGGCCTGTCGTTCAGGATTGAAGGGCCTGAGTTGGCAGCCGCAAATGCGCCAGCAGGGCCAACGGCCGCCACGCAGCCGCAAAAGGATGACGTCGAGGTCAACGCCGTCACCGGCCCTCAGGCACCCGACTCCGGCGGACCCAATGGGCATCGTCTGGTCATCACCTCGCTGCCTGCCGGTGCCGTTCCGCCGCCTTCGGCGGACGAGTTAGATGCGATCGTCGCCGTCGCGAGAAAGCGCGCGCTGGACTATGGCAAGTCGTTGCCGAATTTCATTTGCGTGGAGTTCACCAGCCGATCCGTGGACCAGTCGGGCAACGGAAACTGGAAACATCGGGACTCGCTTGGGGAACTGCTGACCTATCACGACAACCAGGAGGCGCGCAGCACGCTCGAAGTCAACGGCAAGCGCAGCAGCCTTACACGTGCCGAAATGAATTCCAACTGGCCCACGTCGATCGGAGAGTTTGGCGGCTTGTTGAACCTGGTTTTCGCGCCGTCGTCGAAAGCGAATTTCGAGTGGAAAGAAGCTGGGACGCTAGTCGACGGGTCGGGAACCCTGCAGGTACTCGCTTATCGTGTCGCGCACGAAAATGCCACGATTGACCTTAATGAGGGTAACAACAATACGATCGGGGTCGGTTTTCACGGTCTGGTCTACATCGATAGCACAACCAGTGGAATCCGCCGGATCACCGTCGAGGCAGATGGCCTGCCTCCCAGTTTTTCGATGCATGCCGCAGCCATGGCGGTGGACTACGACTATGTCGCCATTTCCGGGCGCGACTACCTGCTCCCGGTGCATTCGACCGTAAGGCTGCAACGACATCGCAGGCAAATCGACCTGAACGAAATCGCCTTCCGGAACTACAGGCGCTACGCTTCGCGAGCGAAGATGAAGATGGTTCAGTGAATCGTCTGGCCCGGATAAATCCCGATCTGGTGATTGCGCACTCGAGGCTTCAATTTTCGGCCATTCGTCTCGGAAAACAGCACCTCTGACTCCTGCAGCGGCATATGACAATCCACGCAGCTAGTGACGATCGCACTGCCAAGTTTAGGATACTGGCCACAAGCCTCCACCTTATGGCAAGTCAGGCAGTGTTCTGAGAACGAGGCCGGGTCGCGCTGCCGCTGGTGAACGTTATGACAGGTCGTGCAGGTCATACGACTCGACTTGAAACAACGGCTTCTCGACAAGTGTTGTATCTGGTTGCCGTGAACATCGACGGGCGCGTCCTTATCCACGACAGGTATGTACAGATAATCTTCGATCGCCTCTCCCGGGACAAAAGACAACGGGGGACCTATGGCTTCAGCCGCGCCGGCGTGACACAAGGCGCACGCGTCAATTTGTCTGTCTCGCGAGAATGAGGCCGGATTGAGAATGGCGGTTGATGTTCCAGGACGCGGAGGAGATTTTGCGCTATAAAGAGCGACGTGCTCCCCGCCCGGCCCATGACACTTCTCGCACGTGATTCCCAGGATCAAGCTTTTCTTGTCGAACCGATTTGGCGGCGGAGGTTCCCACGCGAAGGAGCTGCCATGACACTCCAGGCATCGGGGAACAACGGGCTTTTCGAAGTGGGGTGAACCATCTGGATATCCCGGACTGTTGATCCAACTCCCCAGTTCGGTCCAGTAACTCACCGGCAGCTCAAAGAGGGTGTCGCCCTTCCAGAACAAATAGGTCTGACCCTTCCGCCCGGAACCAACCACCAGGTCAATGCGTTCCGTGTGGGATATCGTTTTGGAAGGCGCGAGTTCCTCGACGGCGCTCTCAAAATACCCATCCTTTGTAGCACTCATTTCATAAGTCAGATAAGGATTGGAAGTGCGCAGGACGTTGGAACCAGGGGTGAATTTTCCGGCGATTGAACTCTTGCTGGGCAGGTGCGAAGTGAGGTGGTGGGCCGTCTGACGATAACTGCTGGCTTCTTCGTTGTGGCAGGGGCGACAGGCATCATCGCCTACATAGGCCTGACGCGGAGGGAACTTGCGCTCAGTAGACGAAACGCTCGATCGCTGCGGGCTTTTCGGCAACACTGATCCCTGAACCGGGACGATCCCGGAAGAGGAGAGGGTTAATGCGATTAACGCGGGCAATACAACTGCCAATGCTCCGATTCAAGACGGCCCGCCCCGTGTGCCAGCTTTTCTCCATTTCCGCCCGCCCATTGCTTGCAATAGATTCGCTTGCAGGCCTCCGCGTTGCTCGATTATTCTGCAATTTGTGGACTATGGCGTCTGCGGGTTAGCAGAGCCATACGCCGAATGTCTATGCATTGGATGTTTCCGAAGGCCGGTCTGACCATCGCGGCGTGTCTCTGCGCGAGCCTGTGTTCGGGCGCAACCTGCTCGGGACCGCCAACGCTGGAAGCCAAACTTCGGGCCCAACCCGACTCCGAAAGTTACGTCCAGCTCGGTACCTGGTTTGGCGACCGGAACCAATACGGGTGTGCCGTCGACGCCTATCGAGCCGCGCTTAAGTTGGAGCCCGGATCCGCACGGCTTTCTTATCTTCTGGGGTTAGGTCTCTACTATGCGGGTAACGCGCAAGAGGCTGTCGGAGCACTGCAACAGTCCATCCAACTGATGCCCGAGGTGTTGAAGCCGCACCTCATCCTGGCGGGTGCGCTCACTCAACTTCATCGCATGGAAGATGCTCAAGCCGAATGGGAAGCCGCCCTAAAGATCGATTCTCGCTCGACGATAGCGCTTGACGGGCTCAGCAAGTCCTTGCTCGCGGAAGGGAATTACCGTGGGGTGATCGGGCTGTTGCATTCCTCGCCGCCCTCCGAAGACCTGACGCTCGATCTGGCTATCGCTTACGACCGGGCCGGAATGATCGAGGAGGCGGCCAAGACACTGGAGGAGGCAGTGCGCGCGCATCCATCTTCCCTGCGCCTGAGCGAGCCGCTGGTAATGGTCCTTGCCCGGCAAGCTCACTTTGAGGACGCTGCCAAGTTGGCTGAGAAAAGGGTTCGATTGCACCCGAGTGATCTCAAAGCGCAAGAACTCTATCTGCACGTCCTGGTTCTAAATGATGATGTAAAGACAGCGCAGCCAATCGCTCGTAAACTGCTGGCCGCGGCGCCACATGAGTTCGGAGTTCTGTACCTGAACGGCGTCCTTGAGCGCGAGTCGGGACAGAACGCTGCCGCGCGCAAGCATCTGGAAGAGGCCATCACGCTCGATCCCAAGCACTACAACTCCCGCTACAACCTGGGCGTCGTTCTGGCCGACCTCGGCGATCCCAAGGGCGCGCGGGAGCAACTGGAAAAGGCTCTTGGCCTCGGAGCTACCGAACCCCAGGTTCGCTTCAAGTTGGCCTCCGTTTTGCGGACGCTCGGAGAGACTCAGCTAGCGGACGAGCAACTCAAGCTCTACCGGCAGGAAGAGAAGGCGAAGGCCGACCGCACGCTGGCGGCCAGCAAGGCTGCGCAGGCGGCAAAGGAGATGGACAGCGGAAATCCTGCAAAAGCCGCCACGCTCTATCGCGAGGCCGTCGCAGCGTATCCGAAGGACCCCTCTCTCCTTTACAAACTGGCCATGGCTCTGGACGGCGCGGGTGAGACGGACGAGGAGCGCACGTTCCTGGAACAGGCGGTCCAAATCGATCCCGACTTCTCTCTGGCACATAACCAATTGGGCTATCTGGCTTCGCGCGCCGGTGACACCGCGTCTGCAGAGGAGCATTTTCGCCAAGCCGTGCGTGCCACTCCAGGTTACACCCAAGCTTGGGTTAGCCTGGCCGCAACCTTGGGCATAGAGTCCCGCTTTCCTGAGGCGCAGGAAGCCATCGCCAGCGCTCTTCGGCTCGATCCCAACAATACAGAGGCGCAACAACTCCGCAAGGAACTGACCGCCGCGCAGGCCCAGCGTTGATGGCTGCGAATTGCCCCTGCCTGAGAGGATCCGGCCTGAGATGAGTTCCGCGAAACCTGGCCAATGGACTCGGCGCCGCCTCCTCTCCACGCTTCCGGCAATCGTCACGCCCGCTCTGTTTCCACCAACGATCCATGCGCTACTCGCGAATGCCAAGCCTGCGCCGTTTTCACGCTTCGTCGATGTTGCTGCCAGGGCGGGCCTGACACAGACCGTCTACTACGGCGATTCCACTCGCAACACCTACATCATCGAGGTCAACGGCACCGGTTGCGCCTTCTTCGATTACGACAACGATGGCTGGATGGATGTCTTCCTGCTCGGTGGGCGAACTTTGGAGGGCGTTCCAGCTGGCTCTAGCAATCGCCTCTACCGCAACAATCGTGACGGCACGTTCACCGATGTCACGGAGAAAGCTGGGTTGCTCGATCCCGCCGGCTGGGCCTGCGGCGTCTGCGTGGGCGACTATAACAATGACGGCTTCGAGGATCTCTTCCTTACCTACTATGGCCAGAATCGCCTCTATCGCAACAACGGAGACGGAACGTTTACCGATGTGACGGCCAAGGCCGGCCTGCTTTATCCGAAGAGTCGTTTTGGTTCGGGCTGCACCTTTGTGGATTACAACCGGGACGGCTTGCTCGATCTGTTTGTATCCAACTATCTCGACGTTGATCTAGCAACTCTCCCCAAACCCTCCTTGTCTGTGCCTAATTGCAACTACGAGGGCGTACCAACGAATTGCGGCCCGGCGGGACTGCCCGCGCCGGTTCATTTCCTCTATCGCAACAATGGCGACGGAACCTTCACCGATGTCTCGAAGGAGTCGGGGATTGGAGCGATCAAAGGATCGTTCGGATTCACTGCTGTTGCCTTTGACGCCGATGAGGATGGATGGCAGGACATCTACGTTGCCTGCGACTCGACGCCGAGCCTGCTGCTGATGAACAATCACGATGGCACGTTTCGTGAAGAAGCTCTGCTGCGCGGCGTGGCCCTCGGCTCGGGTGGCGAGTTGATGGGTGGAATGGGGGTGGGCATCGGCGACTACGACCTCGATGGCCACATCGACCTGGTGAAGACTCACTTCCAGGGCCAGTCGACAGGGCTTTACCGCAACAATGGCAAAGCGGAATTCGATGACGTCACCGCCCGCGCTGGCCTGAGCCCCGAACGGCGCTTCATCAGCTGGGGCACCGGTCTCGTCGACTTTGACAACGACGGTTACGCCGACCTCCTGATCGCCACCGGGACCGTCTATCCAGAACTCGAGAAGGTGTACGCCAAATACCCCAGGCTCACTCCGCGCTTGATGTTCCGCAATCAAGGCAATGGAACGTTTGTGGAGTTGGGCGACGAAGCCGGCCCCGGCGTTTCCGCAAAACACATGAGCCGCGGCTGCGCTTTTGGCGACTTCGACAACGACGGCGACATGGACGTGCTCATCATGAACCGGAATGAGCCGCCCTCGCTTTTGCGCAATGATGCACCTGCGGGAAATCATTGGCTAAAAGTTCGGCTGGAAGGAACGAAGAGCAATCGCAGCGCAATCGGCGCGCGCGTGCTGGTGCGCTACGGCGGAAAAGTACAGGCACAATCCGTCACCAGTCAGTCAAGCTTTCTCTCGGCGAGCGACCCCCGCCTGCATTTTGGCCTGGGCACCGCATCCAAGGCGAGCGTTGAGGTTCACTGGCCGGCGGGCACAGCCGAGTCCTTCGCCGATCTCCCCGCCGACCAGCTGGTCACGATCCGTGAGGGCCAGGGTATCGTCAAAGGACGGCCATTTCGCTAGGCTGCCTGGCGGCGCGTCTTTTTCTGCGTGGGGCTTCTTTCTTGCTCGCACTGGAGTCGATCTCCCTGGCCGGCGGCAAGTTTCTAGCACGCCGACCTCTGGTTCGGTTACAGTATCCAGGTTCAAGCAGCATCACGGCGAAATCACGGCAAGATGCGGGCGGACGCCAAGCGAAACTTGGTTTCTGAGACCTGCGTTTGAGAGGGGACAATGAAAAATCAGCTTCGGTCTGGCAGCTTTGTAGGAACCTCGGTCTCGCGGCGGAAGTTCTTAGGGCAGACGGCTGCGGCGGCGATTGGATTTTCGATTGTCCCGCGCCGCGTGCTGGGTGGCACAGGCTATATTCCGCCCAGCGACAAGGTCAACATTGCGTTCATCGGCGTCGGTGCGCAAGGTTTGCGCGTCATGCTTCATTTTTTGCGGGAGCCCGATGTGCAAGGCGTGGCGGTCTGCGACGTGAACAAATCCGGCGCGAACTATCCGCAATGGGCCACCCATGAGTTTTGCAATTCCGTCCGCAAATTGCTTGGCGTCGATAGCGGCTGGGATTGGCTTAGTCCCGACCAGCCCATTCAGTTGAGCCATACTCTCGCCGTCACCAACGGGGTTGCCGGCCGCGAGCCCTGTCAGAAAATCGTGGACGGCTATTATGGCACGCAGCAGCGCTCTGGCCAGTATCGTGGCTGTGCGGCCTACAACGACTTCCGCGAGTTGCTGGAGAAGCAGAAAGACCTGGACGCAGTTGTCGTGTGCACCACGGACAACCTGCACGCGGTCGTGTCGGCCGCGGCGATGAAGAAGCACAAACATGTGTTTTGCCAGAAGCCGCTGACCCACACCATCTATGAGGCGCGGCGCATTGCCGAAATTGCGCGGGAGACTGGCGTGGCCACTCAGATTGCGGTTGGCAATCAGGCGTCTGAAGCCACCCGTCTACTATGCGAATGGATTTGGGCCGGCGTTATCGGTCCTGTGCGCGAGGTAAAGAACTGGTCTAGCCGTCCTTTCTGGCCGCAAGGGGTTGAACGGCCGAAGGAGACCGAACCAGTGCCGGAAGGTTTGGATTGGGACCTGTGGCTCGGCCCGGCGCCGCAGCGGCCCTTCAATCATGCTTACCTGCCGTTTGTATGGCGCGGCTGGAGTGACTTCGGTTGTGGCGCTCTGGGCGATATGGGTTCCTACAGTTTCGACACAATTTTTCGCGTGTTGAAGCTGGAGGCGCCCCTGAGTGTGGAAGCGAGTTCCAGTGACCGCTACGATGAGACCTTCCCGTTGGCTTCGATCGTCCGCTACAACTTTCCGGCACGCGGCGACATGCCGCCCGTGAAATTCACGTGGTATGACGGCGGCCTGAAGCCGGAGCGCCCCGAGGAACTGGAAGAAAACCGCCCGCTAAAGGGCGACGGCGAAGAAGACGAAGGCCTACTGTTCATTGGAGACCGCGGGAAAATTCTGTGCAGCTTCAATGGCGGCAACCCAAAGCTGATACCCCAAAGCAAAATGGACAGCTTCCAACCGCCGAACAAAACATTGCCCCGATCGCCGGGCAACGAACGGGAATGGCTCGACGCCTGCAAGGGTGGCAAGGTGAAGCCCGGGGGGAACTTTGAATTCGAGGGCCTCGTCACTGAGACCTTGCTGCTGGGAAACGTCGCCCCGCGCATGGGACAAAAACTTACGTGGGATCGTTCCACCCTTACCGTGAATTCGGAGGTCGCGCAGAAATACGTTCGTCCAGAACGGCGCAGCGGGTGGGAGTTGTAGGGAAGCTCTGACGAAGTATCGTAAGAGAAAACACAAGGTCCCCTTCGGCAGGCTCAGGGCAGGCTCTTGACTCTGCAGAATTGCCGAAAGAACGGCAATTCTGCCCCGCTCGGGATGACAAAGTAGGGGTTTAATCAAAGATTTCCTAGCAAGCTCAGAACAACTCAAGGTCTACAATGCATTCGTTCGCTCAAACCACGAGGAGGCATCCATGCCTGTGAGTTCGATTTCGAGACGAAAGTTTGTGAAGAGCGCGGCGGCGTACAGTGCCGTGGCCAGCTTTCTTTCTGTAGGTGCGCTGCGGCTTCGCGCTAATCCGCTCGGCATGCCCATAGGATGCCAGACCTGGCCGGTCCGGAAAATGATTGCCCAGGATTTTCCGGGAACGCTCAAGCAGTTGGCCGGCGCGGGATTTCAGACCATTGAGTTGTGTTCGCCGGTCGGCTACGCGGATGAGGGATTCGCTGGGCTCGGCAAATACAAGGGGGTCGAGCTGCGGAAAATTCTGGGCGATGCCGGCGTCAGTTGTGTGAGCTCGCATTTCGGCATCGACGAACTCAGAAAAGATCAGGGGCGGGCCATCGCCTGGGCGAAAGATGTTGGCCTTACCCAAATGTTGGTACCCAGCCTCGACGGCCCCAAGAATCCAACCATGGATGACGTAAAGCGCGCGGCTGACGAATACAACAAGATGGGTGAGCAAGCCGCCAAGGCGGGCATCCAGCAGGGCCTTCACAATGAAGACTTTGAGCTCTCGATGGTCGACGGAAAGCGGACCTATGACGTGTTGTTCGATCTGCTCGATCCCAAGCTGGTGAAGTTCCAGTTTCAGGTCTCCACCATCAGCCGCGGCTACGACGCCGCCGAGTACTTCACCAAGTATCCCGGCCGTTTCGTCTCCATGCACGTGCAAGGCTGGTCGGTGGAAACCAAGAAAGCTGCGCCCGTGGGACAGGACTCGCTGAATTGGAACAGGATCTTTACCGCGGCGAAAACGGGCGGCATCAAGAATTATTTCGTCGAAATGAATCTGGAGATGATGAGGGCCAGCGTTCCCTATCTGCACAATCTGCAGGTCTGATGAGCGCGTTCAAACTGTGATGGCAAAGCAGAAGAGTATGCTGAACGAGTTTGGATGGGATCGGCACTACGATGTCTCCGGCATCGACGACGTGCTGACTCCGGCGCTGGTGGTGTATCCAGACCTGATTGCCGCAAACATCGAACGGGCCGTGGAAATGTTGGATGGCGACGTTGATCGCTGGCGTGTGCATATCAAGACCGCAAAGCTGGGCCGCACTCTGCTCATGCTGATCGGGCGCGGCATCCGCAATTTCAAATGCGCCACCACACTGGAACTTCTGGTCGTCTGCCAGAACGGCGCCGCCGATGTACTCTTCGCGTATCCTGCGATGGGGGCGAATGCCCGGCGGGCACAAGAAATTGCGCGGCAGTTTCCGGGCGTACGCATTTCGGTTCTGGCCGAGAATGAAGGGCAGGTACGGCAATGGCGTGCCAGCCGCGTGGGAATTTTTCTCGACATCAATCCGGGGATGAATCGCACCGGTATCGAGCAGAGCCAGAGTGATCAAGTTGTCTCCGTGGCGCGCGCGATTGCGCAGGCCGGCCTGGAGTTCCGGGGACTGCATTACTATGACGGTCAATACGGTGGTCTCACCGATGGCGAAGGAACGAACGAACGGACTCAGGCGGTGCATCGCGGCTACAACCGTTTGCTCGAAATCGCAGGCGAACTCGAACGTTCGGGCATCAATGTGCCAGAGGTGATCACCTCCGGCACGCCGACCTTCCCGCTGTCGCTTGCCTACGAAGGCTTCCGCTGCGGCAATTTCGTGCATCGCGTCTCGCCCGGTACGGTTGTCTATGGCGACGCCACCAGCCTGGCGCAACTCCCAAGAGAATGCGGTTACCGGCCCGCGGCGCTGGTGGTGGCCCGCGTGGTGAGCCGTCCGCGAGCAGGAATCGTCACTTGCGATGCCGGACACAAGGCGGTTTCCGCCGATGCCGGGGTGCCAACCTGCGTGGTCCTCGGACATCCGGAACTTACGCCGCTTTCGCCGAGCGAAGAGCATCTGCCCATGGCTGTGCGGGAAGGAACTTCAGGTCCGCAGGTCGGGGACGCGCTGTATCTTCTTCCCAGACACATCTGCCCCACGGTGAACAATTTCGATTGTGCGCTGTTGGTGCGGGATGGCAATGTCGAGTCTGTGGAGAACGTCTCGGCGCGCGGGCATGAGGCTCCGCTGCTGCATGCGGTAGAGCGTACGCCTTCCCTTCCACGTTGAGGAAGCTTTGATCGAGTTGTAGAGAAACACCAGGTCCCTCGACTGCGCAGAATTGCCGAAAAACGGCAATTCTGCTCCGCTCGGGATGACAAAGGAGGAGCTAAAATCAGAGATTCGTTAAGTGCTTCGAGCCTCCCAAACAGCGACCGCCGCGTGGCTATCGTCATGTGAGTGGATGGCACCGTGCTCGACAGCGTGGCAGGTTCTCTGAAGCCGGCGTATTCCTTCTAGACCTGCAGAACGTCGCCTTCCCGGGCGACCATTTCGTATAACACGGGATTCACGAAGAAGCCGATGAACAGCCGGGAGATCAGACCAGCCACGATGACGATGGCGAACGGCCTTTGAGTATCCGATCCAATGCCGGTGGAAAGCGCGGCGGGCAACAATCCCAGGCAGGCCACCAGAGCCGTCATCATAATCGGACGCAGCCGGAGCAGCGAAGCCTCGCGCGTGGCGGCGCGAATTCCCATGCCCTCCTGGCGTAGCTTGTTTATGTAGGAAACCAGAATGACGGCAGTCTCCACCGACACCCCGAGCAGGGCCAGAAGGCCCAGCACCGAGGAGACGCTGAACGGAGTGTGCGTGAGTTTCAGCGCAACCAGCGCTCCCACCGGTTCCGTCATGATCACACCTAGGGCGATAGTGACGGGGAATTTGAAATTTCCGTACAGCGCAAACAGGATCATGAAGATCAGCCCTACCGCTAGTGGACCGATGAAGTACATCTGCGATCTCGCCTCAAGAAACTGGCTGTATTCGCCGCCCCATTCCAACCGGTAACCCTGCGGCAGAATCACGGCCTTCTTGACTGCCGCCTGGCCGTCTCGGACCGCCCGCTCTAAATCTCTCCCCTCGACGCTGTACTGCACGCCGATGTAGCGAGAATTGTTTTCGCGATAGATAAAGGATGCGCCGTTTCCCTGCGTGATGTTCGCGAGCTGACTGAGCGGGATCTGTTGACCGTCGGGTGTGCCTACAAGAAGATTTCCGATCTCATGGGCGCTGCTGCGGAACTGGGGCTGCATGCGGACGACGAGATCGAACAGCTTTTCGCCTTGAATCACCTGGGTGACGGCCTGGCCGCCGACGGCAGCTGAAATCACGGCCTCCACGTCCGCGACGTTGATCCCATATCGCGCAATCTTGTCGCGATCAACATCCACCAGGAGGCTGGGCTGGCCAAGTTCCCGCACCACCGTAAGCTCGGTAAACCCCCGCACATTGGAGAGTGTGTTCTTAATCTGGATGGCTTTGTCCTGCAGTACGTTCAGATCTTCACCATAGATCTTGACCGCCAGTGAACTTTTCAGTCCTGTGAGCGCTTCGTCCACAGCATCTTCGGCCGGCTGGGTGTAGTTGAAGATGATGCCGGGGAACGCGGTGAGCTTCTTGTTGATCGATTCGATGAGCTGTTTCTTCTCGCTGATCTCGCCGGTCCATGCTTTGTCTTTGTAGGGCTTCAAGCCAACGTAGAACTCGCAGTTAAAAAAGCCTGTGGGATCGGTGCCATCGTCGGGCCGTCCTAATTCCGAACCCACCACAGTCACCTGGGGATAAGACATCAAAATGTCGCGGATCTGCGGAGCAATGCTGCTGGCCTCCTCGAACGAAATGGTATACGGCATGGTCGCGCGGACCCAGAGCGCGCCTTCATCGAGGTGCGGCATGAACTCGCCGCCAATAAAAGGCACCAGCAGCAAGGTCGCTCCGAAGATCAGAGTCGCGATCCCCACGGTGGTTTTGGGCCGGTCAAGGACCCAATCCAGTTGAACCGCGTATTTCCGCTTCATCCATTCGAAGGCGCGATTGGGTTTTTCGCGCACTCCAGTCTTGAACCAGTAGGACGCCAGAACGGGAATGAGCGTGAGCGTTAGGATGAGCGCTCCGACCAAGGCAAAGGACATGGTCTCTGCCATGGGATGGAAGAGTTTTCCCGAAGGCCCGCTCAAGGCGTAAATCGGCAAATAACCCGCGAGGATGACGGCCACCGAATAGAAGATCGGACGATCGACATCTTTTGCTGCGGCAAGAATGACTTCGTCCAGCGTGTACTTCTGTCCTTCCCGCAGGGCCAGTTCGCGATAGATGTTTTCGACCATCACCACTGTGCCGTCGATGACAATGCCAAAATCAATCGCACCGATGGAAAGCAAATTAGCCGCAACGTCGTGCGCATGGAGGACGATGAAAGCAAACAACAGCGAGAGTGGAATGGTGAGAGCAACAATGACGGCAGCGCGAAAGCTCACCAGGAAGAAAACCAGCACCACCAAGACAAGCACCATGCCGCGAAGCAGGTTCGCTTCCACCGTGTCGGTGGTCAGCGCTACCAATTCGCTGCGGTCATAGTAAGGATGAATCTTGACGTCCGGCGGCAGAATCTGCCGGTTCAGTTCCTCAGTTTTTGCTTCCACGCCCTTGAGAACGTTTTGTGTCTGCTCCCCCCGCAGCATGAGAATCACGCCCTCGACGGCGTCGTCGTTTTTCTGGAAACCGAATTCGCCTAGCCGCGGCGCATGCCCGATTGTCACCTCTCCGACATCGCGCACTCGGATGGGAACACCTTTGTTCGCGCCGACCACGATGTTGCCGATGTCGTCCGTATTCCGTACCAGCCCGATTCCGCGAACGTAGTAGAACTGTCCGCCCTGCGAATAGAAGCCGCCGCCGGCATTCGCGTTGTTGGCTGCCAGAGCCGCAGTGACTTGCGGAATCGTCAGGTGATATCCGTAGATGCGCGCCGGGTCGAGCAGTACCTGGTATTGCATTACCGTTCCACCGAAGCCTGAATCGTCGGCGACTCCGTGGACTGATCGATAAGATCGCTCGATCACCCAATCTTCAATCGTCTTCAGCTCCTGGGGACTGCGGTCGGGACTCTCCAGCACGTAGCGATACACCAGGCCGCTGGGGCTGAAGAGGGGCGACAGGGCCGGCGTTACTCCTGTCGGCAACGTGGCTTGAGCGAGCCTTTGGAATACGATCTGCCGCGCGAAATAGCTGTCCGTATTTTCTTCGAAGGTGAGGATTACATCGGACAATCCATAGAGCGAGATGGAACGCATCACCACCATGCGGGGCACGCCGTTCATCTGGAGTTCAAGCGGAAGCGTGACCAACCGTTCGACTTCTTCGGAGGCGTGGTCTGGCCACTGGGTGATGATTTCGACCTGTGGAGGCGAGAGGTCAGGATAGGCGTCCACGGGCATCCGCTGAAATGACAGGACCCCACCGACCGTAATGAACGCGGTCAGCATCAGTACCAGGAATCGTTGCCGCAGCGCCGCTTGGACTATCCGGTGGATCATTCAGTTGGGGTGAAAACCATACTTGCCAGATTTTGAAACGCTTCTCCGAGGCTGCCTGGTCCGGCTAACGCTGCAGCGAGTTCGCAAACTGCAGGAACAAGCTTCCATTCCCGACGACCCGGTCGCCTGCTTTCAGACCGCTGGTAATCTCCGTCTGCCCGTTCAAACTCTCTCCCAGCGTGACTGAGCGGCGGCCAAACTGGTTCGCAGCTGCCTCGGCGTAAACAAAGGGCTGGTTCTCGGCGTCGCGCAGGACGGCGGCATCCGGGAGCGCAATCGCGTTTGCAATCGTGCCCGCGTTTACAGTGGCGACCACGTACATATCCTTCTTCAATTTCTCGCCGGGATTGTTGGTCTCGATGCGCGCCTGCAGCGTGCGCGTATTGGGATCGAGCGAGGCCGCGACATAAGCAATGCGTCCGTGGAAAATTTCGGGATACGAGTCCGTCTGGATCGTGACCGTATCTCCGACTTGCACGTATGGCAAATCCTTCTGGTAAATATTGACCAGCACCCACACGGTGCTGACGTCGGAAATCACGAAACATTGCGTGGTGCCGGGCTGAATGAGTTGCCCCGCCGACACGTCCTGCTCAACGACCAAGCCGCCAATCGGAGCCTTTACCGGAATCTCAAAAGAAGGTGGACCGTTTACGAGTGCGTCAGGATCCGTGATTCCCATAACTTTTAATGCGGCTTGGGCCGCCATCAAATCGCCACCCGCCTGCACCTCGGCCGACTGCGCCTGCTCCACATTCTGTTCCGCAATCGCGCGGTGCTGGTATAAATCCTGGGCCCGGGCATTGGCTTTCTGTGCCAGCGCGAAGGCAGACTTCGCCTTTAGATAGTTGCTGCGGAGCTGAGAGTAATCGGGACTCGAGACATACAGCATGGGATCGCCCCGATTCACTTTCTGCCCCGGAAGCACCGCTACCCTGCTCACCGGTCCGCTCACCTGCGTGATGACCGGAGTCGTCCGAAAGCTGTTGTACGCTACAGCTCCGGTCAGCCGCAGGAACCGAGTCAGGGTCGTAGGCTGAACAGTCAGCACCTGAACGTGTGCCATTTGATCCGGCGGGACAGTAAACATCACTGGATTGTCTGTGTTATTTGCACCGCCGCTAGCCGCGGCAGTCGGCCGCCCCTCGCAGCCGGACAGGGCCAGCAGGACCGCCGACACTCCAGCCAGTGCGGCCATTTTCCGCACGCGGCTCTTGCGAAAGTTCATGGCAGGTTCCTCGTCCCCACCGCTTCCTTCAACTGCTCCAATGCGGTCATATACGACGCCAGCGCCTGGCGATAGGCCAGTTGAACGGACCGGTAGCTTCGCTCGGCGTCGAGATAATCCAGCAGGCTGGCGCCGCCGCGTTTATACGCATATTCGCTAATGTCACGCGAATCCTGCGCCTGCTTGAGGTAGCCGGAAGTATAGAGTTGCACCACTTCATCGTTGCTCCTCACGGCCTCGTAGGCATTGGCAACGTCAGATAGAACGGTATCGCTGGCCGCTTGCTGCTGTTCCTCTGCTTGCGTCAATGCATAACCGGTGCGCGCGATCTCTCCTTGATTGCGGTTGAAGATCGGCAATTCAAAATTCACAAAGATGGAAGCGGTGTTCTCGCCGGAAACGTGCGTAAAGTCGTAGGTGCCGTTCACGTCCACCTTGGCGTTTGCTTTGGCCAGCAGGATTTGGCTCTTTGCCGCGGTCATCCCCAATTCCGCAGCACGAAAGTCGGGGCGTTCGCGCAGAGCTTTCGCTTGCAAGTCTTCTAACGTCCCCTTGAACGGCTCGTAGGCCAAATCGCCAATGACGTCGTAATCGGCCGGAACCGCGTTATAGCCGAGAAACTCGCGCAGTCCAACCAGAGCCTGCACTTTCGCAAGCCGCGCGGACGATACGTCCGTTTGAAACTGCAGAAGCTGCAGCTTGATCTTAAGATAATCGCCTTCCCCGATGTAGCCGGCCTTGAGTTGTGCCTCACTGATGTCGACCGTCTGCTGAAAGCCTTTTAGATCTTCGAGGGCAAATCGGAGAGTGGATTCTGCAAGTAGAACGCTGACGAACTGCTGGCCAACGTTAAAGGCCAGGGTTCGTTCCGCATCGCCGACCTGGGCGCGAGTGACGGCGGTCTGATCGCGCGCTGCCTGCAGCCGCCGCTGACGCTTGTGACCGCGTTCGAATAGATACCCGATTCCAATGTCGAACTGCTGAGTTTCGTTCAGGTTATCCCCGGAAAAATATTGCGGACTGAAGAATGGAATGAACTGCGTATCCGCCCCGAGAGTCGGGTTGGGGCGGAGGTTGGCGGTGATCTCCTGGGCCTGATTTTGAAGGATCAGAGTTCGCGAGGCTTTGATCGCATGGTTGTGCGCCAGAGCCAGATCGATGGCCTGATCAAGACTGATCAGCGTCGTATTTTGCCCATTGCCGGTCCCCACGAACAGCAGAAAAAAAATCGCAGCCGGGCCAAATATCCTAAAGTACTTGGAGCGCATAAGGGTTGAAGCCAAAAAGCGCACGCCTGTCGCGCAACAGAGCTCCAAACCGATGCTCACCCAACGAGCCCTGCGCCGAGTTCATCGCCCCCATCATCCTCTTGTAGTTAAGAGGAGGACTCAAGCCCAATGGATGTATTGTAATTCACCGCCGTCAGGGTCAGGCGGCGGAAGCGCGTAGATTTCCGGTAGTTGGCTGGCCTTGAGCAGCTTTCTTTCCGGCCGAAAGCGCCGCCCTGCACGGCTCGAACGCCGTTAATCGTCGATCTCGAAAATCCCGTCCCGCACCCAAAGAGTTTAAGGATGCGGGACGAGTCGCATGCCGTCCTCAGAAAGCAAGGCGCAAAGAGAATTGCATGAAGCGAGGCGTGGTGATCGTTCCAAGGTATCTGCCGAACTGCGCCGCACCGTAGGAAAGCGAGGGTTGCGCGCCGCGCACGTCGTAGCGCACCGAATTGGTGGCGTTGAACGCTTCCCATTTGAACTCCAGACGCCGCCCCTCGCCCAGCGAGAATTGCTTGGCCACGCCGGTATCGATATTGAACATGCCCTCGCCGATGACGCTATTGCGAACCCCGGACTCGCCTGGCCACTCTGGACGGTAGGCCGCCAGCGCCGCGGTCGGATCTTTGAAGATGTCGGGGCCACTCACGCCATTCACGATTACGTTTTTGGGGTTGGACGCCACCGGAGGCGGCCCGTTGGGCTCGGCATCACCTTCGATATTCCAGTTGGTGGCCCAGGTGAAGCCGTTGTCGATGGTGATGGGGAAACCGCTGGTCCAGCGGAAAATGCCGGAGACGTGCCAGCCGCCAACTAATTCGTTGAGCATCGGGCCTGCGCCCCCTACGAACCTCTGTCCTCTTCCGAAGGGAAGCTGGTAGACGAGGTTGGCGTTGACCTGGTGGAAGGCGTTGAAATCGGAGAGCCCGCGCAACGCCAGTGGATCCCACGAATTGATGACAATCCCGCCGCCGTTCAAGTCGTTGCCGGTTCCGCCGGTTCCTTCATAAGGACCGATTCGTGCGGCGGCCGAGGCTTCGTCAAACGATTTCGAAAACGTATAGTTGAACTGCCCTTGGAGGTTGGATCCCCAGCGGGCGTTGTAAGTTACTTGCAGCGCGTTGTAGGCAGAGGTGCCGATGTTGCGCCATGCGTACAGCGAGCTGAACTGGTCGTGGTAGAAGGAGTAAGGGCCGAACTTTGAGTTCGGGAGCGCGGAACCCAATTGGAGTATAGAGTTGGGCAAATCCAGATATTTTAAAGTCAAGGTTTCATTGTGCGAGAAGCAATTCCAGAGTTCATAAATATTTTGTGTGGCCGTCGGATTGGCGGGGAGGGTGCCGTTGGTAAAAAGCGCTGTGTTGCAATTCAGGCCGTTGTTGGTGAGCGCACCCTGCGTCGCTGTCCCGGCCCAGGCTGGAAAGAGATTCTCGAAATACGGAACGGGAGCCACGCTATTGACGTCCGTGCCGGAGCCCGTTGACGATTGCGGGTTGGGAGCAGCCGCCAGCTTCGATAGCATGGTAGCGGCCGAGAAATATCTGGTGTTGCTCGTGGGATCGTTCAAGTTCGTGGGCATGCCCATATCCACTTGCATCGGCAAGCGCCGGCCGACACTGCCCACATAAGCAATCTGGAGCGAGGAGCGGGAAGTAATCTGGCGCGCCAGAGAGAAATTGAACATGTGCGTGTAAGGCGTCTTCACCGTCTGGTCGAGCCCCCAGTTAATGGCAAAGGCGGTGTTGCTTGGGGTAGTTGGGAAACCTCCCGCTGGCGGGGGGCCGAACAAACATCCCGCGTCGTTCAAACTCGCGCACGGTGCAGGCAGGCAGGACTGGCCGGAAGATCCCGGAGTAAGACAGGTAAAGCGGGGGGCGTTGGCGGCCGTCACCGAACCAGCGGAGTTTCCGAGGCGCGTGGAGAGGCCGAAAGAACCATTCTGGTCAAAGCTGTTCACGACGGCAACACCGAAGTGGTCGTACACGATGCTGTAGCCACCGCGGACCGTGAACTCGTCCTTCTTGCCAAGAATCTTCGAGACCCAGCCCTCGCCCGTATCGGGCGCCCAGGCCACGGCAATCCGCGGCGAGAAATCCTTGTGGTCCCAGTTCCACAGTCCGGGACCGTGATTCTTGGGCCCGCCCAGGACGAAGCTAATTTCCCCAGCGTTGTTGGCCGGCTGGCCAGCCGTAGCCAACTGGGCACTCTTGTTAAACCAGTCAGCGACGTTTTGCTTGGTGCAGCCGCCGCTGGCCGCCTCTATGCAGGGCGCGACCTGATAGCCATTGGTTTCATAAGGCGGGGCTTCCAGAACCCAGCGCAGACCATATGAGACGGTCAAGCGGCGGTTGACTCGCCAGCTGTCCTGGCCAAAGAACTCGTAGTCATTGATGGCGTAACGGCGGTTGATCGCCTGGCCTTGGGGAAGCGCGCTGCCGTTGCGAGAGAAATTATAAATGCCATCCCCCTCGGCGAAAATACCCATTACGATCCCAGTCGCGTTGTCGTAGTTCGGCCCGAAATTCTGATCCACCGCAGGGTAGCCGTTGTTGGCCGGATCCAGCGGGCTGGGGCTACCAGGATAGGCGATCCCTCCCGTGTTCAGATACACCACATTGGTCTGAACGTCGGAGAACGAGTTCAGGTAGCTGATGTGGTTGTTGCGAATCAGAAATAAGTCGGTGCCGAACTGAAACGTGTGATTCCCCCGCGTCCAGTTCAAACTGTCGCTCAACTGGTTGACCGGAACAAAAGCAGTGGTAGGGCGAGTGAAGGGGACGAGGCTGTCGATCCCATTCATAAAAACTCCCGGATACACTGAGGTACCGCCGTATTGCTGCCCCTGGCGGACGAAGCCCCAGTGGAAATCATTGATGAGCCTGGGGGTGAGGAGCGAGGTGAGTCCAATGGTGATGCCCTTGCTGTCATCCAGGAGGTTCGTAGCGGCGGGCTTCCCAGGAAACTGTTGCGGTCCCGGTTCCTTGAAGTTTTGCATCTCTCCGCGCACAAACAAGGTTTCCGAGCCACTCGACGTGATGTGGTAATCGAGACGGGTAATGTAGGTATTGAAGCTGCGGTCAACGTTGGGGGAGAAGCGAAAGCCGAAAGTATTCGAACCATCGCCGGCGGTGAAATCATTAGGCTCTTTATACTGCCCGAGGAGACTCAAGACTTGCTGATTGACACCAATGCCCAAGGGGTCCATCTGCTTGATTTGAGTCGGTCCGAGCGCATAGTAACCGGGTTGAACGCCGGTCACTCCGTTGACAGTGCCGCCGGGACATGTGGTCGTGTCCAAGCTGCCATCCGGGAGAGTTTGACATAGGTACACCAGGTCGCCCGCGCGCAGAGTATCGCTCGGCACGTTCCGCAGTTCGCTGCTGCCCTCGGCGTCGCGCCGTCCTTCATAGTTGGCGAAGAAGAAGAGACGGTTCTTCATGATCGGTCCGCCGGCCGTGGCGCCGAATACGTTGCGCAGGAGTTTCGGCGCCGTATTGGATTGGCCGGCGGTCAACTGGGAATTCTTCAAGAATGGATCATTGGCGCTGAAGATCGTGTTGCGGTTGTACTCGTAGGCCGAGCCGTGAAAGCTGTTAGTGCCGCTCTTGGTGACCAGCGAGACCTGCCCGCCGCTGGAGTAGCCGGAATCAGCATTGGAGTTGGCGGTGGTAACGCGGAATTCCTCGACCGAGTCGGGCGGCGCATTCAGGACACTGGTAAAAGCGTAACCATTATTCTGGTCGTTGACCCCGATGCCGTCGAGCGTGACATTCGATTGGTCGCTGCGCACGCCGTTCACCGCGCCGCTCCGCGTATCGGTCGCTTGATTCGTCTCGGCGGCTCCCCCCAAATACGCTACTCCGGGCTGCAGGCTCAGGAGATAAGCCACATTACGGTCGGCAATGGGTAATTCCGAGATCTGGGAGTTCTCGAGAACGTTCCCCAGGGACGCGTCCGTGCGATTGATGAGTGGCGCTTCCGCTTCTACCGTGACGTTGGTCGTCCCACCCGCAACCTGAAGCTTAATGTTGATGGTGGAGGGCAGTTTGACAACCAGCGTGACCTTCGACGCCACGAAGGGCGCAAAGCCGGCTGCCGTGGTCTCCAGCCGGTATTCACCCGGAGGCACATCGAGGAATTGGTAGAAACCGGAGGCGTTGCTGGTCGTAGCCCGCTGAAATCCGGTGGCTGCTTCCGTTAAATTGATCTTCGCTCCGGATACCGCCGCGCCCGACGGGTCCGTCACGCTGCCATTCAGCTGGCTGGTCGATTGCGCGATCGCCAATGCGGACAATAAGGCCAACACCGCGAACATCGAAATCGCGCGCCTTGCTCCCCGCTCAAATCGAATGCCCAACTCGTACCACCGCTCGTGCTGCCTGCCACTCACTTGCTGATGGATTCGCGTCATCGACATAGTCCCCCCAGGAAGCAACGCCAGGCGGAATTATGTGAGAAGAAATCACATGTGTTTCCCGCCTTGCGCCTTTTCGATTCCCTGTGCTGGTTCTGGATCAACCAGATCCAACCCGTCCCGCACCGAGTGCCGCGGATTATACCTGAAGACCAGATCAAGGTTCATGCACAAAAAACTGATGGCTTATACGGCGTTTATCGAATCGGCGAGGGGACAGAAGGAGGGGGAAACGAGGCCTGCGGCGTGGTCGCGCAAGAGATCGATACAGAACAGCTCTGTTATGTGTAGCGACGAACGCTAATCCTTGTCGAGGTATTCCTCAGGGACGTCGTCTTCGGGAAACTCACGCGTTCGAACCTCTTTTTCATCGGCATCGTCAGCCTGCTCTACGCCTTTTACAACTCCGGCTTCGAAAGTATTTCCCTCTTCGAGCAACTCGCCGACGCTTTCCGAATCCGCACGCTCAACATTGGACAAGCCCTGTGAATCGGCATCCCCCGAAAGCGTCGGTGCCTTTCGTGACTCAAACAATGCCGCATCGCGCGACTGCCGTTGGGTTTGAACCCGTTTCTTGGATCGATGGCTGCTTCTCGCAGCAGGTTTGGCAACCCGCTTCGCGGCCGTCTTTCTGGGAGCGGCCTTCTTCTTCGCCGCCTTTTTCAGGTTTCCAGTTCGGATTTTCTTTGCGGGAGTCTTCTTCTTAGATTTTTTCTTGGCAGCCATAGGGGCGAGTCTACCAGCCTTAATGAATGATTTCTAGCTTTCAGGACTTCGAACTTCCAGCCTGTGATTCGGCCCGACTAATCCTGTTCACCGAGAGATTGCACGTAACTTTTGCCGTAGGGATAGAAAAGTTCCTTTCGGCCTTCTTGCCACGCCGTTTTGAGTTCGGGCGTGGTGATGTCCCAATCCGGCCGGCATTTCCTGGTAACGGCACGCAGGTCCTGGCGGAGCTCCTCCAGAGTGGGGCGACCCCAGAACCAGTAGCCGTTGTATATCTTATAAATCACAAGACCGGGCTCGAGGACAATCACGTGGGGGATCATGGGATTGTTAAGGGGATCGGTGTATTCGGCGATGTCGAGATCTTTTTGCACGATGCGTCCCGCGTCGGAGAGGAAAGGCCAATGGGCGCCGACTCCGCTGCGATACTCATTGGTTTGAGTGATGTTGTCGGTGCTGATCGTGACCAGCCGGCAATAGGCAACCTCGAGCTCACGATCAAGTTGGACTAGTCCTTCAGCCTGCCGGCGGTCCTTAGGGCAGAAACCTCCGCGGCTGAGAACCAGCACCAGGGGATGTTGTCCTTGCAGTTCTGAGAGCTTCCGGCGCTTTGCGGTGTGGTCGGAAAGCTCGTAGTCGGGGAAGACAGCCCCTGGAACCATGTCAGCTCGCATATTTCACCCTCAGGAATTTGATGCTTCGCTCCCCGTCACATTCTCAATGACCGTTTCGATGACAAGCGGTGGAAGCGCTCCACGACACCTTTACCCGGCGCGCCGGGAGGCTAGGTCTCGACGTGAAGAACCGGCGAACTCTCGGACCAGTGCGGCGATCTCGTCGGCAGCGGTGTCCAACGCGAAATGGCCGGCATCGAGAACGTGAACTTCAGCGCCGGGCACGTCCGCGCGGTAGCGTTCCGGCTCCCCGAGATCAAAGGAGAGGTCATACTTACCCCAGATCACCAGCAGCTGCGGTTGCTTCTCGCGCATCCACGCTTGCCATTTTGGGTAGGAGTCCACATTGGTTCGATAGTCATAGAACAGATCGCTTTGAATCTCGGCCTGACCGGGCTGACTGAGGAAATGAAATTCATCGGTCCAGAGATCGGGATCGTAGCGCTCCGGGTTGGGATCGTTTCCGACATGGCGCGTTCGCGTGGTCGCTAGCGAGAGCAGATTTGTGCGCAGGGCGCTTTCGTTCGCGGCGCGATCGGACCAAAAGGCACGGCGCGTCTTCCAATTCGCACCCAGGCCTTCGTTGTGCGACACGGCATCCTGAACGATCAGAGCCTCGATGCGCTCGGGATCAGCCAAGGCCATGCGAAAACCCACCGGCCCGCCGTAGTCCTGCATGTAAAGCGTGTAGCGCGAGAGCCCCATCGTTTCGGCGAAATGATTCATGATCTCGGCGTAGCGATCGAACGTATACGCGAATTTCTTCGGGTCCGGCCAGTCGCTGTGCCCGAAGCCCGGGTAATCGGGCGCAACCAAGTGATAGCGATCAGAAAGACGGGCGAAAAGCGGCTCGAACATTCGCGACGATGACGGAAGGCCGTGCAGCAGCAGAAGCGTCGGAGCGTCCTTCGCCCCAGCCTCCCTATAAAAGATGGAGAGTCCATCGATCTGTGTCGTGCGATAGAAAGTCGGATACCTCATTGAAAAAGCTCCTTTCGGTGCTCTACGCGGCCACTTCGAAAATGACTTCCAGTTCGACCGGCGTGCCGAGCGGGAGGCTAGCGACGCCATACACAAGCCGGCACGGACTTTTGTCTTTTCCGAAGACGTCTTGCAACAACTCAGACGCGGCGTCGGCGACTTTCGGCTGATCGCGGACATCTCCCGAGGTGGCCACCGATACGCCGAGCCGGACCACGCGGGTCACTTTGTCGAGCGATCCCAAATGCTGCCGGGCGACAGCGAGGACGTTGAGCGCCGCGAGCCGAGCTGCTTTGCGCCCCGCTTCTACGTCGAGCTCCGCGCCGATGCGTCCAATGAATTTCGCACCATGGCCTTCGGTGGGAAGCATCCCGCTCAGAAAGAGCAAATTGCCCGTCTGTACCGCCTCCACATAGGTACCGAACGGCTCGGGTGGCGCCGGGAGCTCGATGCCAAGTTCTTGCAGGCGCTGTTCGCTGCCGGCTCGGCGAGGCTTTTCAAGGGTCGGTGCTTGCGCTTTCGGAATTGCGTTCATTTCAACTTTCTCCTCACCGCACGTGCGATCACACCAGAAGAGTGGAAGCGAAACAATTAGACGATGGTATTGGCTGTGCGTTTGTCATTCGATGCGCTGGCTCCGGTTGATGATGCAGTGCGACCGTCCGCCGGTTTGCCAGTTTCGCCCGGCCCCGACTCCGATTCGCTCGCCAATCGGCACCGATCTAACGCTGACCACCAGCCGGCCCAGCTGTGAGCGCCGATCTGTACCGGGCGAACCGTTGTTCGACAACCGACGGTGGAATACAGTCGAACCCGTCCGGGCTGATAACCCCCGGCTCTTTGACTTGAGCCCAGGTCTTGAGACTGCTTTCCGCCAGGGAACTTGCCTGGGTCCAGTGTTCCATCCGCTTCCCGCGCGCCAAGCTGGTGTCGGCCGCCAGGGCGGCCTCAATCTCTGCCAGGGCGGTGTAGGAATCCGCTGTGGAGTAGAGCGCCTGCTCGTTCGGATGGCTGGAAGTTGCTTCCGGTTTTGCCATTTCCAAAGCCTGGTTCAGCATTTCACTCGCGCCCCGCAGTTCCCCGGACCGGGTCAGCATTTCTCCCACGCTGTTACTGATGGCGGCGAGCCGTAAGCGGCCATCCACGTTATTCGGGTCGGCGGATTGCATCCGTGAGGTTAAGGACAGAGCTTCGCGATAGTAGTGCAGAGATTGCGTGACATCGTCGAACCGGCGAAAAACATCGCCCGCTGTACCGTACGCCGCAGCTTGAATACCCTGAAATTCGATGTTCTTTGGATCAACTTTCACGAGCTCGCTGATAAGGCTCATTCCTTGATTGATCGCGGAATCAGCTTGACGCTTCTGCCCGAGCCGGGAGGCGCTATCGGCCACGTTGGACCAGTCGATAGAAAGGCCGAGTCGCCCTTTGGTACTCTGCGGATCGGCAGAACTCATTTTCTTGGAGATTTCCAACGCGCGGAGGTTGGTGGCGAGGGCCTGCCGGAAATCACCGTCCCAGGTTTCCACCTCTTGCACCCTGGTATAGATGCTGTCCAGGTATTCGAGCGTTTTGGTGGTCTCCGAGCGATTGGCCAGATCTTCCAACACCTTCTGAGCCTGGACGTAATAAGGCAGCGCCTCCCGCCATTCACCATCCAGCAAGAGCTGGTCTCCCATTTTCGCTACCCTCGCGCCAACGTCTCGCCTCACGGTCAGGTCGTCAGGCTCGAGCGCCAGCAGTCGCTCGTCTATCGCGAATTCCTTGCGGCGAAGTGTAAGCGCGGAGACATTGTCGCCCAGACTGGAAGTATTGAAATTTCCGGACAACAGGTCTGCGTTGGTCTCATAGTCCTTGCTCAGCTCTTGCAGAACTTTGGCCTGGTTGGGATGAGTGCGATCCGTTTGCTCGCCCACTTGAACGGCGCGTTGGATGTGTTCCAAGCCTGCCTTGGTGTCGCCGTTCACCACGAGAATGTCACTCAGCAATCGCGAGGACTCGGCGAGCCCCAACGCGTCGTCGACATTTTGTGGGTTGGACGAGTACAGGCTTTGCCGAATCGCCAGAGCTTTCTCATAACTCTTGCGCGCTCCGGCGGTGTCGCCCAGATTTGCCGAATACGGATACCCCTGCACATCGCCAATTTTCTTGTAGGCAGCGGCCAATTCCCGCTGCAATGACGGATCACCTCCGGATGCCCGAGCCAGGCTATCCAAATATTGCAGAGCCCTCTCGACGATCAACTTGCGGGCAGAAGTTGTACCCGGAACGTCCTGGATGGAGTCGTGGATGTCAAAGATCAGGGAGTTGGCCAGGCTTCGCACCTCGTTGAAGCGTTGCTGCGCGACCCGGGCCTCCCGAATCGTAACCGCTAGTCCGACCAGCAGAGTCAGGGTCACCAGCACCGCCGCGATCACCCCGGCCTTGTGCCGGGTGACGAACTTCGAGGCGCGGTAGCGGATCGTGTCTTTGCGGGCAACGACGGGAAGGTTCTCGAGATGTCGCCGGATGTCTTCGGCAAATTGCTCGACCGAAGCATAGCGGCGCTGCGGTTCCTTGCGCAGAGCCATCAATACGATGTTGTCGAGGTCGCCGCTCAAGCGTTTGCTGCGCTTGCGAAATGAGCCGTCCTGGTTACCGTTCGTTGCCGGAGGCTTCTGCTCCGCCCGCGTGTTGTCTTCGACCGCTCCCCGTCCCAATAGGGTGCTGGGCCGCTCCGGCTCCAACTCGCAAACCGCGCGAGCTATCTCCTGTGGCGTATGGCTGGTGAGGTGATACGGACTGCTACCGGTCAGCAACTCGTACAGCACCACACCGAGCGAATACACGTCGCTGGCGGTGGTGATGGGCTCGCCTTTCACCTGCTCCGGGCTGGCATACGCCGGCGTCAAAATCCGAAACATGGTCAAGGTGGGCTCGGGCTGACCCGCTTCGGCATTCACATCCAGAAGCTTGGCGATGCCGAAATCCAGCAGCTTCGGCGTACCCTCGGACGTAACCAGGATGTTGCCGGGCTTAATGTCGCGATGGATGATCAATCGTTGATGCGCGTACTGCACGGCCGAGCAGACCTGTATGAAAAGCTTCAGGCGCTCGGCGACTTCAAGCTTGTGTTGATTGCAGTACTCGTCGATGGGCTGGCCGTCGATCAACTCCATCACGAAATAGGCAGCGCCTTCTTTCGTGGTGCCGCCATCGAGCAGCCGGGCGATGTTGGCGTGATCGAGGCCGGCCAGGATCTGCCGTTCGTTTCTGAAACGACTGACCACCAAAGCGGAGTCCTGGCCCCCACGCATCACCTTGATGGCAACTTGCTTCCGGTACTGCTCATCGTCGCGGACAGCACGGTAGACCTCACCCATGCCCCCGGCGCCAATCTGCTCGACGATGTTGTATGGACCAACCCGGCGCCCAATCCAAGCGACTGCCTCCTCCTGAATGGTGGCTGCGTCCGAGACCGCAAAGGCGACTTCATTCAGGAGTTTCGAGTCGAGTTTGATCTCGGGTGCGTTCCCATCGTCTGTCGCGAGAAGTGATTCCACTTCTTGACGCAGTGCCTGGTCGCCGTCGCAAGCCTGGTCGATGAAGGCAGCGCGGTCGGATGGGGCCAGTTCGAGCACGTTCTGGAGCACTTCCTTGACTTGCTGCCAGCGCTCCGGAGTCATGCGGATTCACTCCGGTTCAGTTCCCGCTGTAGCCACAGCCTCGCTGTGGACCATTCGCGTTTGACGGTTGCGGGCGAGATCCCGAGCACCTGCGAAGTGTCCCCGATGGACAGGCCGCCGAAAAAGCGCAAGTCGACGATCTGGGACTGTCTCGCATCTAACCCGGCCAGAACGTTCAGGGCATCGTCCAGCGCGATAAGGTCCACTTCGCGTTTCCGCGGCAAAGCGACAGCCTCGTCGAGCGTAAGCGTCAGGCAGTTGGCTCCGCGCTTGGCGGCGCCACGCGAGCGAGCATGGTCCACCAGGATTTCGCGCATGAGACGGGCGGCGATGCCGAAGAAATGAGCGCGGTTCTCGACCCGCAACGAATCTTGCCCCACCAGCCGAAGATAGGCCTCATGCACCAGGGCGGTGCTTTGGAGAGTTGGATTTTGTTGGCTGGCCAGACAACGCCTGGCCACGCGGCGCAGTTCGTTGTAGACAACCGGGACAAGAGCGTCCCTGGCCGCCACATCCCCTGCGCCCCAGCGGGCGAGCAGTTCCGTAATTTGGTTGGGCGAAGCAGAGTGCAAGACCCACTCTCCGGCCGTCGGGACGGCACTCCCCAGGCGCAAACCCTATTCCGCTTCGCTCTGAAAGTCAATGGATTCGGGCACTTGACTGCGCGCCATTGACCGCATCGGATCCCCCAGGTGTATCCAGGAGACAAAAAAGGGGGGCTCTTTTGCGAGCCCCCTAGTAGCGGTCCGAGTTGCGAATCAGAAATAGAACTTCGCAGCGATCTGAATCAGACGCGGACCCTGGCCGGTGGATGGGTTATCGGCGATGGCCTGTCCGAAGTTCGGGGCTTGAACGTTGTTGACAATGCCGCCTGCCCAGAAGTTTTCGTGATTGAAGAGGTTGTAGAATTCAATCCTCAACTGCAGCCTCATCGCTTCGGTGAAGTTGGTGTCTTTAAACAATTGGAAATCCCAATTGTTGATTCCGGGCCCGTGCAGGACGTTTCGCGGGGCATTGCCAAAGCTCCCGGCAGGAACGCAACCCGGCGCATTCCCGTTTGTGGGGCAGTAGCCTACGAATGGACTGGCTGAAAACCATTGCGCGACTCCGGTGCTGGCGTTCGTCTTACGTGGGTTTAGGTACTGAATCGGCCCGACGAGGTTCGGCACATCCATCCCAGCGAAATCAGAATTGCCGGGATAGTTGTGCAAGGACCAGGCTGACGAATCGATCACGTCCATGGGAAATCCACTCTGAAACGTCGTAATTCCAGAAATGGCCCAACCCTTCGTAGCCCGGCTGAGCAAGCCATTGCTGGTCTGCGGGTGTGGCAGTTCGTAAACGTAACCGATCACCAGGCGGTTCCGGGCGTCGAAGATCGACGGGCCGAAGTTGGTGGCCGGCAGATAGGGATTGTAGGCGCGAGTTGCGGAAAGCCCGCCGAATCCGCCTCCACCGAACGACGTGTTTTCAAATCCCGAGCCGTTGTCGAACGAGTGCGACCAGGTGTAGTTTGCGGTGAATTGCAGTCCGCGGGACAGCTTCCTCTTCAGGCCCGCCTGCAATGAGTCGTAATGTGAGTTCCCCATGGTTGAAATCTGATCGATCGTTCCATACACATTTCCCGGATACAGGTAGTCCAGGGTAGAGAATGGAGCGGTAGTGAGTTGGTTTCCAGGACCGCAAACGCTTGGTCCGGCAGCTACGCAAGCCGCAGGATTGATGAGATTCAGCGGGTGACCGATTTCCAGATGACGCGCAAACGAACCTACATACCCCACCGAAGCAATCGTGCTGGCCGACACTTGCCGCTCGATGGTTAGGTTGTAGTTGTAGGCGGTGGGGGAGACATTTCTGGGATCAATCGTGCTGCAGCACGCACTCCATATAGGAAGATAACCGTTCGTCGGCAGGAACTGGACGTTCTCGGGAGCACCGGTAAACGGGAAGGGGTTGGATACGTTGAACTGGGATCTCCCCGCAATATCTACAAAGGGATTGGCAAAGCCGGGACTTCCTCCAGTCGTTCCCGCTCCGTTCGTCGCAATCGAGTTCGGCGGAACTCCCTGGAACTGCAGATTCAACTCTTCTTCAGTGCGGTTGTAATACATGCCAAAACCACCGCGGATGCTGGTCCGGTCGGAGCCTCCCGTGAGCCTGCCCCAGTTCGGGCTGTAGGCAAATCCGATGCGCGGTCCGAAGTTCCGGAATGGGTGGTTGGTACCGGTAGGGTGAACTCCCTTGTCGCCGGAGTAAACGACTCCGAGCGGCGCGTTCGGGAAGACCGTTGACTGCTGGCCCGGATAGAACGCTGCCATGCCATGCCCGCCGTACGCGAGATCTTGCATGGCGGTGTCAATCTGCCAACCCAATCCGTAGGTGAACGTGAAATTCTGGCGCATTTTCCATTGGTCCTGGAAATAGCTGTAGTATTGCTGGGCTCGGTCAATACCATTGCCGCCGCTTTGCTGCGAGTAGAGATCGGGAATTCCGAGCAGGAAGTCCGCTGCCGGATTGCCGGTACTGTAAGCTCCCCCGCCGTTGTACAGGTAGAAGCCGCTGTTCTGAGCGAGGAATGGATTGCCTACCTGGAATCGCCGCATGTCCCAGCCGGCCTTCAGGGTGTGATTGCCATGGGTGAACGAGAAGTTATCCACCACTTCGTAGGTTTGATCGATCCGCGGCTGTGGGCCAAACTGTGAAAATCCCAGATTGAACAAACCCGTGACGAACATCGCTGGAACCCCGGCGCCGGCTGGATCTTGCGGTGTAATGTTGAACCCCAAACTGGAAGGCTGCGTTACCTGCGCAGGGACAACCGCATCGAAGTTGAAACGGTTATAGCCGCCACGCAATTCGTTGATCATGTGATCATTCAGCGTGTGGCTCCAGGACAGTGTCAGCAGCTTGAAGTGCTGTTGATTGACCTCTCCAAACCCTGGAAGACTGGCGCCGGTGCCAGGAAACGGAATGGTTCCACTGAACGGGAAGGATTCCTGCAGCCACGATCCCCACAACAAATCTCGCTTCCCAAGATTTTGGTCAATGCGGAACAGGTATTGATCGTCCGTGGTCACCTGGACGGGCGTGAAGGTAAACACGTTGCTCCCGGCATTGGGCAAGGGCACGTACTGATTGACTAATTTCGAAGCGATCGGATCGAAATCCCCCGTGGGGATGGCCCCGGTGCTGAAGATGGTCGAATACTTCGTGCCGGCGGGATAAGTGGTGCCGTCGTCTCCAACCAGTGGGAATGGCGAAACGTTATTTCCGATTCCGCTAAACGCCCCGGCAGTTCCATTCCGTTGCGCCGCTGTATAGACAGGACTCGAATTGTTAGCACCCTGTGGCTGGGGCTCGCGGTTCCGTATTCCCTGGTAGGAGAAGAAGAAAAACGAGTGGTTCTTCCAGACGGGTCCGCCAATTGTCGCTCCGAACGTATTCTGATGAAAGACAGCAGGCGAATGAGTGAACCAGTCGCTCGCGTTCAGAAACGTATCGCGGTAGAACTCGAACACATCGCCATGAAAGCCGTTGGTGCCCGACTTGATCACGGCGTTCATGATTGCGCCGGAATTTCGTCCATACTCAGGATTGATGGTGTTTGTCACCATGCGGAACTCTTCGATGGCATCCTCGCTGGGAACCACGGTGCGGGTGTTGAGTGGGAGGTCGTTGGTGTCGGTGCCGTTGATCAGAAAGCTGTTCTGCGTGGTCTGACTGCCGTTGGTGGCGAATTCGCCGCGCGCGTCCGATGATGCCACCACGCCAGATTCGAGCTGTTGCAAGTTCACCCAGGTGCGGCCAATCAGTGGCAGATTCAAAATCTGGTTCGAATCGACAACATCGCCGCGCTGCGGTGTTGTGGTTTCAACCTGGACTTGATTGGCTTCTACGGTAATCGTTTCAGCCACTGTGCCGAGGTCGATTTTTGCGTTCAGGGCGTAGACCTGGTTCACGTCCAAGTGAATTCCGGATGTGGTAGACGTTTTGAAGCCCGACTTCTCGATTCGGACGGAATAGTCTCCTACCGGAAGTTGCAAGAAGGCGAAGTCGCCGGCTTTGCTGGTGGCCGTTTTGGACAAACCCGTAGCCACATTGGTCACCGTAATCTTAGCGTCGGCCACCAAGGCCCCCGATTGATCGGTCACAGTCCCTCGAATGCTGGCGTATAACTCGTCGGCGAACGCCGGCATCGTCGTGAAGAGGCTGACCGCTAACAAGCTAAACAACGCAAGATAAACTAGCGGCCTAACACTCGGCATATTCCGTTTCATGCATTCCTCCAAAGCAGATAGTTGAGTTGAGGAGAATCTTCGGGCCTCAGCAACTCCGGTTGAGTCCTGCAACTCGTTCTCCAACACAAAAAACAGCAAACATGCTTTTGTTTAAGAAACGCATTCAAGCACTTGTGATCGCCAACCAGAGAAGCGCTTCCAGAAAATCAATTCTTGAAACCGCCGATCTACAAATTGCTGTATGAAACGAGACATTTACTTTGAGTTATTACTCTGGAATGGATGTTCGTGAATGACCCCGCTCGCCTTACAACAATTTGGTGACAATGTCGGATTTGTTAGAGCCCCGCATAACGCCGCCGATCACATACACATGACTGTTTGTAGACGCATAAAATCGTTGTTGTATGTTAGGACCTGGCGAACCGCGGGAGACGGTTTGACCACCCGGCGCATCCTCGGCGACAATGCTGGCTCGATGCCGTAACTTTGTGGATGATTAGGTGGATCATGACTCATGACACCGCTGTTTTGAAGGCCCGCGAGATCGCCAGTCGTGTGCTGGCGCCGTCCGCAGGGCAAAACGATAAGGCGGGACGATTCTCCACTGAGGCGGTCGTGGCGCTGGGTGAGTCCGGACTGCTTGGGCTGATGCTGTCCGCAGATGTTGGCGGTTTAGGGCTGGGTCCCCGCACGTTTGCGGCAGTGATGGCCACGCTCGCCGAGGCAGACGCTTCGGTCGCGATGGTCCATCTCATGCACATCCTGGGCACCGCGACGATCTCGGCTGCGCGCCAAGGCGCGGCTCACGCAGTCGCGCCCATACTGCGAGAGATTGGTGCGGGTCGCCACTTATCCACTCTGGCTTTCAGTGAAGCGGGGTCGCGCAGCCACTTCTGGGCACCTACATCACGTGCGCATCGGAATGGTAACGGCGTGCGAATCAGTGCCAAGAAATCGTGGGTGACCAGTGCGGGTCAGGCCCAAAGCTATGTCGTTTCTTCGCTCGCCCCTGAGGGAAAGGGACCGACCGATTCGACCCTCTATCTTGTTCCCGCGCAGACGCGCGGCCTTGCAGTGGCGGGGCCCTGGGACGGGTTGGGACTTCGGGCCAACGCTTCCGCGCCCATCACGCTGGACAACTGCGAGGTCCCGTCCGACTTTCAACTCACGGATGATAGCGCCGGGTTTCCGGCCATGCTGAACGTAGTGCTCCCGCTCTTTAATTTAGGGACCGCGGCGGTGGCTTTGGGGTTGTGTCGAGCGGCCGTTGCTGGAACGGTCTCGCACCTCAAGAACGCGAAATTCGAGCATCTCGGCCAGAGTCTGGGAGAGAGCCTGCCTACTCTGCGCGCGCAACTCGCGACGATGCAGATTGATACCGACGGGCTGTCGGCGCGCATCGACGACTTGGTTGACCATCTTGAGAAGCCCCGCGAGACGACCATGCTGCGCGTGCTGGAGACTAAAGCCGCCGCAGGCGACGTCGCTATCAGCGTGACCTCAGCAGCCATGCGCACTTGCGGCGGTGCGGCGTTCTCCAAGCATCTCAACGTCGAACGCCTGTTCCGCGATGCGCATGCGGGCGCAGTCATGGCGCCAACGGGAGATGTTCTGCGCGAGTTCATCGGGAAGTCGCTGTTGGGGATTCCGCTCTTCTGAAACGCAAGGTCCCTCGACTCGCGCAAAGAACGCGCTCGCTCGGGATGACAATTAAATAACCGCCGCTGACAATAGAATTGTGGAGAGGTTATGAGCAAAACAATCTGGCTGGGAGCTGTTGCCTACAATCCGAAAGTGGTTACGATTTGGGAGGGGATGCGCCAGTATTTTCATGAGGAAGCGCATCTGCCCGTTGAGGTCGTTTTATTTCAGAGCTACGAGGCGCAGGTCCTCGCGCTCCTCGCTCAACCCGGCGAGGCCGTGCCTCGTATCGATATTGCCTGGAATACAAATCTTGCCTACCTGCAAGCCGATGAGTGGAGCGGACATGCCTGTCGTGCGATCGCCATGCGCGACACCGATCTTGGCTGGATGACCAAGATCGTCGCGGTTAGCGGAGGTCCCATTTCTACGCTAGCGGATTTGAAAAATCGGACGCTCGCGCTGGGCAGCCGCGACAGCGGACACGCCGCCATTCTTCCCGTTCACTTCTTGGAACAGCAGGGCATGCGTGAAGGCAAAGATTACCACACGCTGCGCTTCAACAGCGATCTAGGCAAGCATGGTGACACGGGGACCAGCGAAGTGGAAGTGGTGCGCGCCGTCCTCGACGGCCGCGCCGACGGCGGCGCGATCGGGAGCCCCTTCTGGAACACGGTTCGCAGTGAGCGCCTGGTGCCCCAAGGGAGCCTTCGTGAGATATGGTCCTCTCCGGCGTACAGCCATTGCATGTTCACGGCGCGACCCGATCTCGACCCCGAGCGGGAGCGCCGCTTCGTCGACGCGCTCTCCGCCATGAGCTTCGACAACCCGGTTCATCGCCCCATCCTCGACGCAGAAGGATTGAAGCGCTGGCTGCCGCCTCATGTGGATGGCTACGGTGCGTTGCGGCAGGCAGCGGCACAACAGGGATTTTTCCATGGACTCGCCAAGTCGGCTTAGAAATCCAGATATGACGAATATCAACACAGTTCCAAGCATCGATGAATACTTGCGCGAACGGTTGATGCCGGTAGAGGGCGCGATTCCGCAGATTCCGGGCATCGAGATGTTCGGAAACTCGATTCCTGCCGGCACGGTCGGCGGTGACCTGTTTGAATACATCAATTTTCAGCAGCGCTATGACCTCGACGCACGCATTCAGCAAGCTCAGCGCCTATCGAAGGAGTTTCTCGAAGCGCTGCCTCCAGGAGCCGCTGTCCGCAATTCGGTCGACGATCATGTGCAATGGATGAGGGGAACCCAGGGCTATACGCTGAAGATGGAAACGGATTACCGATTCGCGCGGAGTTCGGAGCAGATTCGTGTCGCAGAAGATTTGCGGGACCTTTATTCGACGGCCGGGGTTCTGGTGGTGGACGCGCAGGGGCACGGACTCATCTCAGCGAAGATTGCATCCACGGTTCATGACACATTCCACGCGTTGATGCTCACTGAACTGGATCGATACGGGAAGACAACGCCGATGCTGCTCGAAAATATCAACCTGCGGCTGGCGCAGTCGGTGACTGCCCGGAACACACTGGGGATCACCGAGAAAGAAGGTGCGCGCGAAATCGCGACGATGCTGTATGGCGAAGTAGATCCTCTTGGCCATTTTCGTTTTGCAAATTTTGGGCACCCTCCGCCGCTGGTATTCTCGGCGGAATATCGCAAGTTCATGAAGATAGACGATGACCACATGGTGCAATTCCTTGCGCTTGGGTTACAACTACCGGCACACCACCCCGATCTTAAGAAATACTATTCCCTGAATGTACGGCAAACAGAATTCAATACTGCCGATCTATCCGAGATCACCCTCATGAGTCCGGGAGATATTCTTGTCCTCTATACCGATGGAGTTTACGACGGTAGCGACCAGCAAGGGCGCGAGCAAGTTGAGGCGGTCATGCGCGAACATTACCTGCAACCCGCCAAAGAAATCTGCAACGCGTTGCTGGATTACGCGACGAAGCAGGATGACATTCTCCGCAAGAACGGCGATGAGGCCCTGATCGACGACAAAACCGTGTTTATCGTCAAACGAATGTGAAAACTTTCTGCAAGGGGTGAGCACTCAATCCCGCCTTTAGGTTGAGCGCGAAGTTACTCCGCGTCAATGTCGGGAAAAAGCTGTGTCACCGTCTTCATAGGTAGAAACAGCCGATTCGGGCGATTCGGAATATCGATGAAGCCATAGCGCCTGTAGAAGGCACGCGCGTGTTCGTCGATGGCGTCTACCACCACGGCCACGGAAGCGATGTTCCGGCTGTGCTCCAGTGCTCTTTTCAGAGCGCCCACGAGCAGGAGTTCCCCAAGGCCACGTCCCTTGAACTCCTTGCTTCTGGCCAATCGCCCGAGCAACGTCGCGGGCAGTTTATCGTACCTGGGAAGGTGTAACAGTTGAACCAATTCAGGAGGTAAGTCACCGGCCTTGACGGCGTACTGCGAGAGCGTGTAATAACCTGCGATCGTCTTGCCGTCAGGGGTCAAGACATAGACGGCAGCAACTCGCTTCTTGATTTCCTGAGTCGCGCGCTCCTTCAGGTATCTGTCAAGCGATTCCTGCTCGCAGGAAAAAGCCGCTCGATCATGTCGTTTCTTGTCGAGCGGCTCGAATCGGAGTCTAGGTTTTTCCTGAACGGGACGATCTGACAACTACGCGATCTCCTCTTTCAATCTCCGTGCCGCCGCAATCGCCTTCTCGTTTGGCTCGGGCGGATTCAACAGTGCTTCGACGAACACTCGTTTGGCCTCTTCGTTCAGCGTCAGCACTTCGTGCTCACGAATCGTGTTCAGGGCAGCCTGTCTGGTTGCCATTCGAATAAAATCTGAAGCGGAGGTGCCGCTTAAGCTCGCTGCAGTCTCGATCATTTCCTTCTCTTCCCGCGTGACCCGAGCATCCAAACGCTCGTCCCGCGCGGCAGTTGCAGTCGCCATGATCCACCCCGCCCCTCAATGTACGACAGTTTGCCACACATGTCAAATACATTCTATTAATAACTCTATTATTCAATAAGTTACAGAGATTTGTTTGCGGTGAAGATCGCAGATTGTCGCAGCGTGAAAAATATTCAGGCGCAGTTAAAGATCCTTGCCAGCTTATGCGCATGTTCCCCTTCGCGGTCGAAGGCACGGCGGACGGCCGCGAAGGACTCGGAAAGCGGAAAAATGTCGCGCGTGACCAGCAGGTCGGCATCCTCGGCGCCGACTGGATGCCAGTACACACCATCGGCTGTAATGGTGACCTCCGGCACTAAATCGGCACGACTCACTGCGATACCATCGCTGGCCGAGCCACGCAACGCAATCCGGCGGATGACTCGGTCTTCCGCCGCAATCTTTTCTTCGTCGAGGAATTGACGGAATGCCTCAGCCTCGGCATCGGTGGAAACCGTGGCCGCCAGTCGTACTCGAAAGCCCTGCGCACGAGCGCGCTGAATACCTTCGCGTGTGCGCCACCATGTGCCGGGCCCGCGATGCAGGTCGTGCAGTTCTGGGGTAGCGCTGTCGAGACTGATTTGCAGGACGATTCGATCGCGGGGCAACGCTCGCAAGCTTTCTATGCGGCGGCCGGCAAACAACATTCCGTTGGTCAGCACCGTGGTCGGAGCGGCTGCAGCGCAAGCAAGCAGGATGTCGCCGATATCTTCCAGCAGAAACGGCTCGCCCCCGGTCACGAAGATTTCTTTGACGCCAAGCTCCGCCCCTTCACGAGCAATCCGCTGTACGCGTGCGAGCCCTAGTTCCCGCCGCAGTGCGGTGGGGGAGGAACGTACGCAGCAGTAGTCGCAATGCAGGTTACAATCGAAATTCGTGTAGAGCCATAGCCGCGAGCCGACTGGCCGATTCTCTTCTGCCGGTCCGTCGGCGGGCACAGGAAGAGCTCCGCACCGGAAAACCCAGCGCGAACGGCCATATTCGACCGTAGTTTCCAGCAGTGGATTCCCAGTGAACCGGCACCACGTTTCCAGTTCAGGGCCAACGCCTTGTTCGTCACCGATGACCGCGACCAACTCGCCAGGCTGGCGGTGGCGCAGAACGGAGATCAACTCCGGCAACAGGCCAGAGTTGAAAGTCTTTCTCCCAATATCCAGCTCGACGTCAGCCCTCATCGGAATGCCTGCATTCTACAGTTCCGAGAGCAGCGGGGACAGTTTCGCACTGCCCGACTTATTGCGCGTCGACCCACTTGTCCGAGCCTGTCAGCTTGACTGCAATGTCAGAAATAAAGATGTGCAGGGGCTTGCCGTCGGCTGTGCCGCGATGCTCGGTTGAGAACAGAATTGGACCTGCCTTTTTGTAACCTGCCCACGTTGCGAGGACGCGGCTCGGCGGCTTGGCCCCGCCGCGGTGATAGACAAAGTACACGACGCGATTGTCTTTACCGACGTAAAGATCCCAGGTATCGCCTGGCGTGTAGCCGCCATCCGCGGGATACTTCACCGGGACCAGTTCGGCCATGCCGGAGCCCACTGGCAGATTGAACTTGCCCTGATCGATCGCGCTGGCACTCTTATCCCAATAAGCATGAAAGGGGAAGAGGGTCCAATAGCTATCGTTGATGAAACTCGGGTCGACCTGATTTTTCACGGCGTCGGTTTGAGTGCTGAGGTCAGTGCGCACGTAGGAAACCTTGACCGGCTTGCCATCTTTGTCCATGCCTTCAAAGGTCACCTTGTTGCTCTTGGGTTCCCACTCCCACTTGTGAGTCGCTTTGAAGAGCCCAGTAATGTCCACGCTCCAGGTGTAGCGGATGGCCTCGACTTTATCCCAGGAATCGATGCCGTAGGTCTTGGCGACTTGATCGAGAATTGGCGAGCGCTCTTGCGCCCTGGAATTCGGAGCAAGGGTCAGCACTCCGCAAAGCAGGAGACCCATCATGGTTAAACGGCGGGCATTCTTCATAATGTTCCCTCCTCGGTGAGTTGAACGGATGCTGTGTAGGATGACGGTGTGAGGCTCCCGGATACAGTAATAGTAATAATGCTCGGCGCCTGTCCTTTACGGTAAACCCGCTTAGCCCTTGGGCGGCGCTACCTAAAATCACCGCCTCACCGGCAAACGCGGGCGGGCAGTCCCGCAAGGAGAATTGGTGAGAGGAAGCAAGCGATTCACCTCTTACTCTTACCTACTTTCGATCGAGCCCCTGCAGGCGCTTTCTTCTTCAATTTGAACTGATTATAAGCAACGGCGGCGCGGACGAGATTTTTTAAAGCACGGTCGTTAATTTTATCGCCCTCGAGCAGATCGATGGCTCGCCACGCATTGCCGCCGAGGCCGGCGTTGAAGAGCTTGTCAGGATCTGGGAGCCTCGCCCCGTGGGAAAAGGTAAGCTTCACCTTATCTTTGTGGGCGTTGCCGACTGCGATGATTCCGTCGCGCGACCACACTGGGCTTCCCATCCACTTCCATTCCTCGATGATCTCCCGGTCGGCCGCGAGGATGGTCTTCCGGATGTTGGCCAACGTTTTGCCACGCCAGTCTGTGAGTCCTGCGATCAGTTGGTCAATGCGTTCCGATGGATTCATTGGATCTCTATGCCTCGAATTCTTCTGCGTTTTCATGCGTGTAGCCTATTGGGTAACCTGTAGGGCTGATCTCTGCGAAAAAAGTCGTCGAACGACATGGCCTTTCCACATCCACAATCCCGAAAGGATCATCACAGGAACGAAGACAAACCGAGTGGGGAAGGCGTACTGGTGGATTTTGTCAAACGGGCTGTAGATATAACCGAGTATCGGAATGCTAAAGACAATGTGAATCCAGCGAAAAATCGAACGTGTCACGCCTCGGTTCACCGTTTGTGCCGAATAAGCTGATGTGGTCATGATGTCACTCCCTGAAATTTGGTCTTCGGTCTCTTCATTTCTAAGCATTGTGATCCACACGATTCACTACTTTTGATCCGCCTTCGGCGGCCAATTGATCACTTCCATACCGAACTGCTTGGCGTACTCGGCGTGAAGCCGCTGCCAGCCGCCGAACTTCATGGCCTCGGGGCCGGCGGTGCGGCCAATAGGCGTTCCGCTCAGAAGGTGATCCAGAACATCGAAACAGATGTGCCAACCGGCAGCGCCCATCGCGATGAAGCGGTGACCGATGTTGGTCCACAGCGTCAGCCGGGTGCCGCTACCCAAGGCTTCGAGTTCCCACCGCATATCGAAGCCGCCCCACTTGTACTCAAGCACCTCGGGTGCGTCGGCTCGCGTCACCGTCGTTTCGGTAACGCGCTGCGCGGGCGCTCCCACCGTGGTGAGCTTCACTGTGACTCCAGCCGTACCCAGGCTCCCATCGACGTCAAAGGGAGCCCACTCGCGCAGATGCGCCGGGTCGGTAATCGCCCGCCAGACTTTTTCCGGCGAGTGGCGCAGTTCTCTGACGAGAATCAGCGTCCACTTCTCTTCCCCGTTTTCTCCCCGGTCCTTTCGTATGCGCGCCCCGTGGGGAGGTCCCGGTGTGTAGTGCTGGAGGTCGGTCATCTTCTTCTCCTTTGTTTCAATTCGCGCCGGTTGGTGAGCTGAACTCGACGATCTTCGCGAGCGACCGCGACGTGCGCGTCTTGCCGCCGTGCCAAGTTGTCGAACTCAGATCAAGTTGAGCACGGTCCGAACCACATCGGGCACGATGCCATGGAGTATGACGGGAATCGCCATCCGTGCGACCGGATACGCGATCAGCACCAGAGTGGCGGCCGCCAGCGCCCACGTGTTGGCCGAGAGGTGGCGTTCGAGAGCATCCACGTGAGCGGACCAGAACAGGCAGGACTGCACGGCATTCGCCGGATCTATTGAATAGCGCTCGCGATCGCTCATTATCTCCTCCTACTGAACATCCGCCCTACCAGCGCTTAAGCTGGGTTAGTTGAATGAGGTTGCCGCAGGTGTCGTTCAGCATCGCAATGGTCGAGCCGGTGACGTCGGTGGGCGGCATGGTAAACTCGGCGCCTCGGCCCTTGATTCGCTCGTAGTCGCCCTTGACGTCGTCGGTAAAAAAATTGGCCGCGGGCTGGCTCTGTTGAAAGATCGCCTGCTGATACGTTTTGGCTGCGGGGTTGTTGTTCAGCGCCAGCTGCAATTCCGTGCCTTCAGGCTCCTCGGGCGAGGCCACCGTCAGCCAGCGATATGGGCCCTGCGAAAAGTCCGTCTTCTTTGCAAATCCGAGTACCTCCGTATAGAAGCGCAGGGCCTTGTCCTGGTTGTCAACGTATACGCTGGTCACTTTGATTTTCATTTCGTTTCTCCTTGTTGTCACGTTCGCGGTTTGGGCCGCGTCGGCTTCACCTTAGTCTTGCTTTTCGTCGGTGTTGACTGATTTGATCGATCCACACGTTCCTGATCCATGCGGTCAAGGTGGCGTTCGAGAGCGTCTATGTGTACGGACCAGAACCGACGGAACTGAGCCAGCCAGGCATCCATCTGCTGGAAGGGCTCAGGTTTCAGCTGGTAGAGGCGGCGCTGTGCATCCACCGTGGATTCCACGAAACCGGCCTCGCGCAGCACGCGGAGGTGCTTGGACACGGTCGGCTGCGTCATCCGAAGTTGACGCTCGATCTCTCCCACCGACTGTTGGCACGAGCCCAGGAGGCTCAATATCGCCCGTCGGTTCGGCTCCGCAATGATTTCGAATACAGATTCCATTCTTTTAATATACCCCATAGGGCATATACTTGTCAAGGCATATATTAAGGCTCAACCACTTTTTATCACTCATCAACCGTGAGCCGAAAGAGTTTACTTTTCGCACACTTGTGTCGGGTGAATCGTTACAGTCGTTGATTGAGTTGGTGAAAAGGCCGGGAGCGTCGACGGTTCGGGTCGAGAAACTCGGGTCTGGCCACTCACTTCATGTTGTCGAGGATGGAGCCGACGATTCCGCCGACGACGCCGTCTTCCACGGTCTGCCGGCGAGCTTCGTGAGGCATGTATCTCTCCAGGGCATGCGCCAATTTCGCGATGGGCAAGGCCTGCAGCCAGATGCGGCCGGGTCCGGTGAGCGCTGCCAGAAAAAGCAAGTCACGATCCATGCTCCCGATGCCGGGCACGGTCGTGATCTGGAACGAGACGCTGGACTGAAACGCACCCATGTGGCAGCGATGAACTGAGGTAACTGGCATCCCTCTCTAGACTGGCTAGAATCGTTGGCGTGAGCACCTACAACCTGACATGGGAAGAGTTTCTTGAGTTCCAGCAGGGCTCGTTACCGAGTCCGAGCATCGCATCGTTCATCGCGACCATTTTTATTGCAATCGCAGTTGGGGTGTTCGGGTTTGTGCTGACTTATGCTGTGGATCCGGGAAGCAAAGTGATGGCATCCAGCTTCTGCTGGATGGCCCTTGCGCTATTTCTGCTGGCCTTCTGGGACCTCCGAGTCCGCACCGCCCGGAGGAGATCACGGGGCGTTCAGGAGCTCCGAACGGTTTATGAGCAGTACTACTCGGGTGAACGAAACTTCGCGTTCGATCAGGAGAAGTGGATCCTGCAAACTCAATCCGGCAAACAGGAAGTACTATGGACGGGCCTATCAAATGCGGTGGAGTGGAGCAGCACCTTTACGTTCTCGGCAGTAGGCCAGGTGACAACCGCCATCCCGAAAAGGATATTGAGCAGCGAGGAGCTGTACGCTCTTCGCAGAATCGCGATCGGGCCTGCTGAGAACGCGTGGCGCTCCCGCATGAGCCTGCTTGACTACCTTCTGACCGAGGTCCCCTCGCTTTGGCGCCGCCACCCTTTCTTGATGGCCGAAGCGCACGTTGGCGGGCTTTTCTTCTTCCTGATGATTGCGAACGACATGTATCACACGACCGGACCGCGCACCTATGTGGGTTGGATTATAGCGGGCCTGTTCTTGTTTCTGACCATCACGACGCAGTTTTGGTACTTCCTGATCAAATATCTGACCTCTCATAAAGAGTTGAGGGACGACTGGGAGGTAGACTTCACCACAAACGGAGTGCGTATCAAAACTTCGAAAGTAGATGTCTTCCGTGCATGGAGTACCTTCCGCCAGGTTCGAGAAGCAAGGCGGTGCTATCTTTTGTACATCGACTCATCCCAGTACAACATTTTTCCAAAGGGTTGCGTTCCCGCGGAACGGCGAGCCGCAGTGCGGGACCTTCTGTACACAAAGCTGGCGAAACAAGCATAGGGCCGGGGAGTCCGCCGATTTCTCACTTCATGTTGTCAAGGATGGAGCCGACGATTCCGCCGACGACGCCGCCTTCCACGGTCTGCCGGCGAGCTTCGTGAGGCATGTATCGTTCCAGGGCATGCGCTAATTTCGCGATGGGCAAGGTCTGCAGCCAGATGCGGCCGGGCCCGGTGAGCGCAGCCAAAAACAGTCCGTCACCGCCGAAGATCATGTTCTTAATGCCGGGCACGGTCGTGATCTGGAACGAGACGCTGGACTGAAACGCGCCTACGTGGCCGGGATGAACGCGCAAGGTTTCTCCGGGCTGAAGATCGCGCACCACGAGTTCTCCGGAAAGTTCGAGCCAGGCGGTGCCCTGTCCGCTGACCTTTTGCAGCAGGAAGCCGTCACCGCCGAAAATTCCCGCGCCCAGCGATTGCTGGAAGCCTACGCTAACTTGAATCTGCGAAGTGGCGCAGAGAAAGCCGTGGCGGTGAATCATGTACTCGTGCCCCGGCGAGACTTCGATGGGGACGATGTGGCCGGGGAGTTTGGTTGCGAAGGCAAGTTCGCCGGCCATGCCGAGAGCGCGGTACTCGGTCATAAAAAGGGAGCCGCCGCCGGCCACGCGCTTGAGCACGCCGAAGATTCCCCCGCCACCGCCGAACTGCGTGTGCGTCGTCATCTGAATCGAGCTGCCCATCCATGAGAGTTCCCCGGCTTCGGAGATGATGGCGTCATTGGGCTCCAGGGCGAACTCCAGGACGGGCATGGTGGTTCCGGTGATGCGGCTCTGCATGTCAAATCTCCTCAGTTCAATTTGATTTTCTCAGATGCGCGAGTTTCAGCTCCGGCTCGCGGAAAGCAAAGAGTATACATCGGGGTGGCGGGCAGCGAACTTCATCGCGCGTCGACCACACACCGGAATCCGACGGTTCCAGACCGATCCATGCTGGGCGACATGAGCAGCAGCTTGCCGTGCTCGGTTAATTTGTAGGCCTCAGGGAAGTACCAGATCGAGCCCTGCGGGTGGTAGTAATTTCCACCGCGCAGAATGCCGGCCCGGGTGTGCTCGTCGACAAACTCTTCAGTCCACTGCCAGACGTTCCCGACGAGATCCATCACACCAAACGGACTCGCGCCCTTGGGATGCGCATTGACGGGATCGGGTGGGCGTATGGTGCGAGACTTGTCGGGCACAGGGACGGCACTCGCGTCCCATTCGTTGCCCCAGGGATACAGGCCCCGGTCCGTACCTTGAGCGGCATACTGCCATTCCCATTCGTGCGGCAGGCGCTTCCCTGCCCAACTGGCATAGGCACGCGCATCTTCGAGAGAAACCCACGTCACGGGCCGGTTCTCCCATCCCGCGGGATAGGTTCCGTTCTTCCAGTCACGCAGAAAATTCATGTCGTCTTTCGGATGATAGCGCGTGGCGTCCATGAACTTCTTAAACTGCGCGTTCGTGACCGGAAACTTGTCGATATAAAACGACTCGATGTGCATGGGATGCGAGTGGAATCGTCGAGGCGAATCTTCCCAGGGATATTGCACATCGAGATCCATATCATTGAGGCCTTCGATTTCGATGCCGGTGACTTCGAACACGAAATCCGCGGCCGGGATCTTCAGCATGCCTTCGGGCGCGGCTGTCATTTTTTCAGGCCCGGCAGGCGGGATTTCAACGATCTGCTGTGGCAGGAATTTCCACTCATGCGAATAGCTCGCCAGCGGAACGCTCGTCATCTGCTTCATCTTCGACAACAAGTCTTGAAGATGAACGTCCGGCTCCGTGCCGGTCGCGAAGACGGCTCCATATCCTTTGGCTTCGACGGGGAAGGTGAGAACCCAGCGTCCTGCGCCTCGGGGCTGCGGTTTGAGCTCGACCCCGTGATACAGATCGTAGTAACGCATCCCCTGGCTCGCGGTGATTTCCATCTGATCGCCGTCCAGGTCATATTCGTTGCGATTCACGATGGTCCACAGAGTCTGACCTTCGAGCGGCCAGCGGCTGGCATAGACTCCGTAACGCAGCATTGGCGCCATGGGCTCCCAGTTTCTGCTGACTAAAAAAGGAGCGAAGGCGCGCTCGATGGTGGCGACCCGGCGCGTGGTTTCGGAGTCGCGCGGCGTGATTCCATTCCAGATTCCCCAGATATTTTCCCAGCTCTCCCAGCCTACGCCGTTGAAGAAGGCGAACTGCAGATCGTTCGTCTTGTCCCTATTCCAGCGGTCGGAAATGTTCACCATGTGGCGGGGCTCCAGCCATTTGTATTTGTCGACCAGCGGAGTGAAGGGAAACTGATATTGCCCCCAGGTCATCAGGTTCCAGGCGAGCGCTTCGTCGGATGGCCCACCTTCCGGTTCGAACACTAGCGGATGACCGGCCTTGTCGGCCGCGAGTGAGAAAGCCAGAGGCACGCCATCCTGCGTGTCCCCGTTGATGCCATCGGCGCCAATTTCGGCCATCAGCGTGGCGATCTCCTCGGGCCACGAGCGCTCGGGCGCGCGCGTGCCTTGATCCCACATCATCATCGGGAACAGAACACGCACGCCGCGGCGATGGAAGTCCGACACCATCTGCCGAACTCCCGCAACGCCGCCCGGCATGCTGCGAATCAGATCGTGCTGATTCCGGTTGTCGATTCCCATGTTCGGATAGGTCGGCCAGATGAGCACCGAATCAATTCCGCCGAAACGTTTGTTCAGATCGTCCAGGTAGCGGTCGACCGTGTACTTCCCCGCGACTGGATCATAGAAATAGCGATCATGCACCATCATCTGGGGCTGGATGAAACTGGATTGCGCCCACTTAAACTCCGGGCGCTCGTAACGGGAACCGTCGTAGCCGATGCGGATGCGGCGCTCATCCCGCCAGTGACTGATGTCGGCCAGCCACGCTTCATGCTCGTCCGGACCACAGAGCTTCGAACCGGGAAACCAGAGGTCTTTGACGGCCACGCCCACGCAGTCGGGCACTGGAATCTGCTGATCGGTTGGTGCGAAGCGGGTGTCCTGAGCGCTGGCGATCAGGGTTGCAAAGACGACGAGGACGAAGATGAGGACAAGCTGGATGCGGTGTGCCACGCAGCGAAAGATGTAGCAGACTCCCCTGTCGAAATCAAGAATCACGCGGGCGTGCCGACGGCTGATGCCAACAGCGTCGGTTTCGACCGCTCGGAGCGCCACACGCTTTTGTCCGCCGCTTTCGCTAGTTCGCTTTCGGCGCTGGCCGCGCCGGGCTGCCGTCCGCTTTGACGTAGTGCGCGAACCAACTGACGTGGCGTTCGAGCCGATCTTTGATGTGCGATGGTGCTCTGAGCCCGTGGAACTCGCCGGGATACACCACCAGTTCCGTTTCGCGGCCCAGACTCTTCAAGGCCTGGTACATCTGTTCACCGCCGAGGATGGGCACATTCCAGTCGATGTCTCCCCCCATGAACAGCGTCGGCGTGGTGATGTTGGCGACTCTGAAGTAGGGCGAGACTTTTTCCCACACCGCGCGGTTCTCCCACGGATGCCCGAGTTCCACATCGTAGTCGAGAATGTACTGGTCATGCCCGTACAGGGCGGCCAGGAACGCCGAGCCCGCGCCGGAGATCGCGGCCTTGAAGCGCGTGGTCTGCGTAATAATGAAGTCCGTTGAAATTCCGCCATACGACCAGCCGCCCACACCCAGCTTGTCCGGATCGGCCACGCCCTGCGCGATGGCGTAGTCGACCATGGCCATGTCGTCCTGATAATCCTTGTTGCCCCAATCAGCGAAAATGGCCTTGCAGAAATCCTGACCGTAGCCGGACGAGCCGCGCGGATTCGGTTCCAGCACCACATATCCGTTGGCCGCGAAGAGCTGCGAGAAGTGGTTGAAGTCGCCGTAATAAGCTCCCACCGGCCCGCCGTGCGGGTGCAGCAGAGTGGGATATTTTTTTCCCGCCGCGTAATCCAGCGGTTTAAACAGATACCCGGCAACCGTGGTGCCGTCCTTGCTTCGGAATTTAACGTACTCCGGAGTGACGATCCTGATCTTCGCCATGAACGCATCATTCACGTGTGTGATGCGCGTCAGCGGGCCGCCGGAAGTCGTGGTGGTGGAGATTTCACTAGGCCGGTCCATGCTCGCGATCAACGCCGCCAGGTCGCCCGTCGCGGCGATCGTGTAGCCCGAGACCACAACATGCCCCGAGATGGCTCGCATGATCTCGCCCCCGGTGGCCGGAACCCGGAACAAGTTCTGCGTTCCATCGTCATCGGCGATGAAGTACACAAATTTGCCATCAGGCGAGAAACGCGGCGACCGCGACATACGGTCGAAAGCACGAGTGAGTACCTTGGCCTCGCCTCCCTCTGCCGGAGAAACCGCAACATGATGGGTGGCATACACCAGCAGCTTAGGCTCGAGCTGCGTGATATAGGTAATCCATTTGCCATCGGGCGACCACGACGGCGCCGCGTCGGTACCCGGATTGGTTGTGACTTGCGTCAGGTGTGCGCCTTTGTCGGTGTTGTCGGCGGCCACCACCCAGATATTTGTGTCGTAGGTGCGGTCGGGATCCGGAGTCGAGCGGTTGCTGCGGAACGCCAGCAACTTGCCGTTCGGCGACCACGCCGGCTCGCTGTCGTCAAAGTCGCCGGACGTAATCTGCACGACCGTCTTGGTGGCGACATCGAACACATATAAATGTGTGCGGCGCCGGTCGAGATATCCCACCATGTCGGTCTTGAAGCGATAGCGGTCCACGACGAAGGGGGGCGGAGTTTTCGATTTTTTCGGCTTCGCATCCTTGGAGTCTTTGTCGGCGCCTTCCGGTTTGTCCTTGTCTTTTGTTTTCGCTTCAGCCAATTCTTCGGGAGTGGGATCGCGCAGCACGAGCACCAGCCGCTTGCTGTCGGGGGACCAGGCAAAATCGTTCACATCCTGAATCGCCTCCGTCAGCCGCTGCGCCTCGCCGCCGATACGGTTGAGCAGCCACACCTGCGTCTTGCCTTCGTTGCGCTTGGAGAGAAATGCGAGATACTTTCCGTCCGGGCTCCAGCGGGGATGCGACGAAGAAACATCTTCCGCGGACATCGCGACGGCATCGCCGCCGCCCGCCGGCGCCATCCAGATGCGCGTCTCCGACTTGTCCTCCTTCAACATCGACGTCGCGACCGTGTAGGCCACCCACTTGCCATCCTCCGCGATCTGGGGATCGCGCACATCGCGGATTTCAAACACATCGTCCACCGTGATCGCCCGCGGCGCGGGCGGTGTGGCAGGAGCCGCCTGAGCGGCCACAAACGGCGCCAAGAAAGAAACAGCACATGCCAGTGCACACATCGGCAGAGCAAGTGAGCGCATTCTCATAATCGTTTGCTTCCCCATTCTTCGCTTCCCCAGGGCAGAATTTTGGATGAAAAGAAATTACCAGAAAAAAGCAGGGGGCGACGAATGCCGCCCCCTCACAGCCGACTCGAAAATCCTTAAAACGAATACCGCAACGCGAACTGCATCACGCGCGGCTGGGTGAGCGTCGGGGCATTGTATTGGCCAAAGCTCGCCGGGTTCTGAATGTCGACGCTAATGGATTGCACGTCGAAGCGGTTCGAGTTCGTGATGTTGAATGTTTCCCAGCTGAGTTTGACGTTCTGCCGCTCGGTAATCGCAAATATCTTGCTGAGGCCCATATCAATACCGAAGAAGCCATCTCCGCGGAAGTTGTTACGCTGTCCGGACTCGCCCGGATAGGCGTAACGGAAGTCCTGGGTCAGCGCGCCCGGATCTGACGACTTAAAGACATTCGGTACCCCATTAACGTATGTTTTGCCGGTTGGTGGAATCACTCCATTCGTAAACACGGTACCGGACAGCTGGAAGTTGGTCGGGAACGTACCTCCGTTGCCGATGCTGAACGGGAAGCCGCTGGACCAGCGCCAGACTCCCGCCAGTTGCCATCCACCGAGGAACGCATCGGTCAACCTGCCCCAGCTGCTACCGTACCGCTTGCCCTTCCCAACGGGCAGTTCGAAGACCCAATTGGAATTTACGTTGTGGCGGGTATCGAAATCGGAACTGCCTTTCAGCTGCTGGGGTGCCCAGGTATTGATAATTGCGCTCAGGCCACCGAACGTCCCCACCCGCTCAGCGTCTGAGCCTATATCGATGGAATGAGCGAAACTATAGTTGATGTCAAATTGCAGACCTCGCATCTGGCGGCTGCGCAGCACTACCTGCAAGGCGTGATAGCTGCTGCTTCCGATGCTCGACCACGCATAGAGAGCGGTGTATTGCGGGCTGTAGAATTGAAATGGCACCCCCTGTTGTCCAACCTGCTGATTAAGACAAGCGGGCAAGCAGAATGTATCCAGAATGTTGAGAGCATTCGATTCCCCGAAAGCGGTCCCGAACGGTCCAGTGTTGCAGCCATAGAGCTCGTACATGGATTGCGTCGCCGTTGGGTTTGTAGGCGCAGGCGTCGTCTGGTCACTGGAAACGCAATCCCCTGTAATTTGGGTCATATCCACGCCCGCGGCTGCCGGGAACAGATTTTCCCAATACGGGATGGGGTTGATGCTTGCCGTCGGCGTGTTCGCGTAAACGGCCTTGGAAAACTGCGTCGCGGCGGCGAAGTAGTCCATGTGAGATTTCTGGTCCACAATGTCCAGTGGCATGGCCATGTCCCGCTGCTGCAGGAGCCGGCGTCCGAGGCGGCCCACATAGTTCGCTTCGAGAACGAGTCCGTGCGGCAGTTCCCGGCTGATGGAAAAATCAATGACTTCCGAATATGGGGTCCTGAGTTTATCGTCCAGCCCGAATGCAATCTGCTGCACCGGATTCGAAGGAGTACTGACGGGTGGCGTTTTTGGGAATGCGCCCACCGGCGCGGGCGCCAGCAATTGGCCGTCAAGACTGGAGGCCGGTACCTGGCCGGGAGCAGTGAATCTGGCGCCGCCATCGACGGTTTGAATGGATGCGGCATTGGTAATGCCGGTAGTAAGTCCAAAGGTACCGTTCTGATCGAAAGTGCTGACCAGCGCTTCGCCGAAGTGGTCAAAGACAAGGCCGAAGCCCCCGCGAATCGACGATTTTCCTGCGCTGCCAAAAAGCTTGTGTAAAAAACCGCCATCCGCATGCGGTGAGTATGCGAATGCGACTCTCGGTCCCCAGTCTTTGTGGTCGTAGGGCCAGTAGGGTTTTTTCCCATTTGCCTGGCCAGACAAATCGAACGAAATGAGCGGCTCGACGGCGTTCCCGAGCAGCATCTGCTGGCCGCGCTGAGTCACAAAACCATTCATGCTGATGTTTGGAGCCGCCTGCGTACCGGTCGTCTCATAAGGCGGTTCCAGGAACGTATAACGGAGTCCTGCAGTGAGCGTGAGACTTGGTGTAGCTCGCCACGAATCCTGGATATACTCCTCGGATTCCCACGAACGGAAGTGCCTGGGCACTGGGGTCCCCTCGGCAAGAGCGCTGCCCGCCTTCGTAAAATTGTAGTTCGCCGTCACTTGCGAGAGGATTCCGACCATATCGACGATGCCGAAGTCGTAGGGCTGGGTCTGGTTCGGATCAACATTTGGGAACCCGAACGCCACCGGATCGAGGCTGCCGCCACTTCCTGCCGGAGCTTGCGCCAGGTACAGCGGATTGGCCAGCGCATCGTTGAACGATGTTGCATTCGAGCTGCGCACGTTACTAATAAGCCGGATATTGCCGCCAAACTGGAGCGTATGCTTACCCTTGGTCCAAGTAACGTCATCGATCCAGTTGTTCACCGGGAGATGATTTGCCAAGGTGGAAGTGAAGGGTGTGAGATCGTCCATGAAACGGAACCTAACCGAAGGGGTAGACTGCAGCCCCGCCTCTGCGGTGCTCTGGCGGGTAAACCCATACCTGAAGTTATTGATCAGGGTGTTCGACAAAGCAGCGGTGTAGCCAACCGAGAGAGCCCGACTGTTGTTCTTGTTGTCTCGCGCCGGCGGCTGGCCCGGAAATTGGGGCGGATCCGCTATCGAGTCCTGCTGGTAGTTGCCGCGTACGAATATGCGGTGCTTGCCGCCCGGGTCCACGACATAGTCCAGTTTGGCGATCGTTGTGTTCAGGCGTTGCGGGTTCGCAGCGGAGAAGCTAAAGCAAGTAATGTTGAACCCGTCATAATCTGCGCATCCGGTCGAGTTCGGGGTGGGATACTTATTGAAAACAGCCAGAACAGCGGGATTGGGGCCCGGCCCCAGCGGACACGTTCCCAAACCCGTGCAGTTCGGGTCCATGCTTTGGATCTGACTTGTGGTGAGCGTAGCCACGCCATTTACAACTGTGACACCCGCGGGGGGCGTCGCGCAGTTCGGATCGTTTGGGTCGCAAGGGTAGTTGATGGTTCCGGCACGAAGCGACGGCCCGGGCACGTTCCGCGTGACCTGTTGATTCTCGCTCGTTCTTTGACCTTCGTAGGTACCGAAAAAGAATAGCCGGTTCTTCACAATCGGCCCGCCCACAGAGGCGCCAAACGTGTTGCGGATCAGTTGCCCCGGCTTGTTCGGCAAATTGCTATTCAGCTCGGTCTGCTTGTTGAACCAATCGTTGGCTTGGCCCAAGCTGCTACGGTTGTATTCATACAAAGAACCGTGGAAAGCGTTGGTGCCGCTCTTGGTGACCAGAGAAACCTGTCCGCCGGATGACCTGCCCGTGTCGGCGTTTTCCCCAGCGGTGGTTACACGGAATTCTTCGATCGACTCCAAGGTCGAACGCACCGCTCCCTGGAAAGCATGGCGTCCCAATTGGTCGTTATTGTCCACCCCGTCGAGTGTGATATTGGCTTGGTCGCTGCGGCCGCCATTGACAGCACCGTTCCGCGTATCAAAGGTATCGTTCGCCGTTTGGGCCGGATTATTCCCGGTGTAGGCCACGCCCGGTTGCAGGCTGAGAATCGCCGCCGGATCCCGCCCTTCAAAGGGTAGGCTGAGCACCTGATGGCTGTCGAACGTGTTTCCCAGACTAGCGTCCGTGGTGTTTACGGGAACGGCCTCGCTACTTACTTCAACCGTAACCGCCTGGCCCTGCACCGCCATGGTCACCTTGAGCGTCGCCGGCAAACTAACTTCCAGTACGATGTTCTGTTTGACGGTGGCAAACCCCGTCGCGGACGCAGTAAGAACGTAGGAGGCGGGCGGCATCTGAAGGAATTGGTACTCACCATCGCCGGTGGTTTTAGTCGTTCGAGAGAAACCCGTGTCGGGATTAGTCAGCGTTACTGTCGCGCCTGGCAGGACCGCACCTTTGGCGTCAGACACGGATCCGCGCAACGAGGTTGTAGCAGTTTGTGTCCAAACTAGAGTACTGAGGGCGAGAAAAAAAACGGCCAGTAAAAGCAATACACGGGAGCCAGAACGCATAAAGCCTCCTTCACCCTCACCATGGGCGTTACATTTTGGATTGTGTTTCCCAGGAATGAACGACCATTGAGACCCTGGGG
>Ga0210384_10000314_pt1 | contig 75996 bp, 92 predicted proteins | sample IncBWH2MmetaG_FD_160574 | JGI IMG/M metagenome (GOLD analysis project Ga0210384, IMG submission 160574) | Forest soil microbial communities from Barre Woods Harvard Forest LTER site, Petersham, Massachusetts, United States - Inc-BW-H-2-M | ecosystem: Environmental > Terrestrial > Soil >... | reverse complement strand
TAGTGGTGCTACTGTGACACCTTCTGTTACTATGGCAAGGCCTACCCTTACTGCCAGATCAAGCCTCTCTTCTAGTGTGGTATCTGGCGCCGAGTACATGCCCAAGGCAATCTCTTCGGATAGATTCAATGCGGCAAGCTCTTTTGTTGTACTCTGAATCAATGCTCTCAGTCTATCAGTTACATCAATGTCATGCATCTTTGAGACGCGGTCTGCAAGGTCAAATGCTATCTTTGGTTCCACCATCCCAGACGAATCTGCCAAGGTAGATTTTGCAGCAGCTGCCCTCTCAAATGTTTTAAAGACTTCTTCTGAGAGCTTGGTGTAATAGTCAAAATAATAATCAGGCATTGGGACCTCTTTTAGTCTCAGTGCTACATTTTCGGACATCTTACTTCCTTACGGTCTGGATGGTCTTTACAATATCGGCCAGAGTCTTCAGACTGCCGCCGTTCTCAAGCATGGTTCCAATGACGATGCCATCGGCACCTGCCTTGACTATCTGAGCTGCAGTCTGCTGGGTCCTGATTCCTCCACCTACTATCAAAAAGCCCTTGAAAACCTTTCTTACTGCAGCAACCATCTCTGGTCTTACACTAGATTTTGCCCCAGAGCCTGCCTCAAGATAGACAAACCTCATTCCCATAAACTGCGCAGAAAGGGCATACATTGCTGCCAAGTTTGATTTCTCAAATGGTATGGTCCGGGCCGAGCCTACAAACCATGCTGATGTTCCCTCACCAATTATGATATAGGCTGTGGGAAGTGGCTCCAGGCCAAACTTGAGTACGTTTGGAGCGCCCAGCGCCTGAGCTTGCGATATGAAATATGGATTATCAGAGTTTAAAAGTGAGCTAAATAATATTGCGTCGGCACCGGGCACAACACCAGTAACATTTCCAGGAAATAATATGATTGGAATCTTGAGAGACTTTTTTAGTATCTTTACTGTCTCTGCCATGCCAAGCTGATCCGTTGCAGATGAGCCGCCAACAAGAATCGCAGAGGCCCCTATCTTCTCAACTTCTTTTGCAAGTTTGGCTGCTGATCTTATCGCAGATATCTCAGAATCAATCAACACAAAAAGCAGGGCATTTTTTTTCTTGAGAGTAGCTTTGAGATAGTTTTCTACACTAGGCATATAGGACTGGTTATTAGGTATTCATTTAAAGTTTAATTCAAGGTAGGTATACAGATCTGTATAGCTATGGCCGAATCTCCAAATCCAATTTCTAATAATATAATAAGGCAAATTATAAAAAAATCATTATTTACAGAAAGACAAATTGAAATTATTTTAAATCAGCTTGATCTACACAAGACCCAATTTCCTATAAGCAAAGGGGCATATTTTAGGCAGGTAAGGCAAGCCCGGGACAAGTTAATTGGCTTGTCCTATTCCTTTATACTGCTCAGGGGTCTAGGCGTTCTTGCTGCTGACGATATAGATGTGATAACAAAGCTTTCTGACCAAGTATTTGTGATACAAAGTAGTGATGTCTTTCCTGAAAGAGAAGAAGAAATCATGTCTGTGATTGGTGAGCTAGTAACTCGTGCCTGTAGAGTGTGATTTATGTTCATTTTGGTCCTAGTTCATCTTCAGAACCAGTGATAGTGTGTGTTGTGATTGATATCTAACATGTGAAAAAATTTTACTCAAACATGATAAATCACATAGACAGACGACAATCAAGTGATGTTAGTGGATATACCTGATGTAGGCACGATCATTGGTGTTTTTATCGCATTTGTGCTTGGAGTCTTTGCAATTTTCATCTACAACAGGGTAAAACCTCTCATCAAGGCTGATTCAGATCTTCTAAAATCCTATGCAGAGCGCCTACAATACTATGAAAACCAGCTAATTGACATGAAAATACACATAGATTCTATGGAATTATTGAAAGAAAATGAAGAGTTTGAAATTCCTATACAAAAGATAAAGGAGGTGATGGTAGAGAAGCCGCAGACCGTTCCTAGCGTTCAGGAAGAGAGGCCAAAGGAGCGCATGCATAACATGAATTTTGGAAATGCTACTGATTATGTATTGAGATTAATCACAGAGAAACCAATGACGTCACGTGACATACAAATCACAATTGGTCGCACAAGGGAGCACACATCACGCATGATGAAGAAGCTCTTCGAAGATGGTCTAGTGGAAAGAAACATGCAAACCAAGCCCTTTACCTATTACATTACAGACAAGGGTAAGACAAAGATAGGTATTGTCAAGGTAGCTCCACAACAATAGTTTTGCCAAGTAAATTATACATTATTTTGAAAAATAATGCTTTATAATAAATTCATTAAAAATTAAAATCTTAAATATATAAATTAATTATTTATTAACATGTCTACAAATGAAGAGCTTGTCAAGATCACCTCGGGGGGAACAATTTCTATCCCAAAGCAGTTTAGAAAATTTTTAGAACTACAAAAAGGGGATTATGTCAAGGTAATAATAGAAGGGGATCATCTCATTGTTAGAAAGGTTACAATTTCCTAGGTTTCCAAATCTCGTTGTTTTTGGGCAAGTTTGATTATCTGGTATGCCCACTCACGTCCCTGCCTCTCTCTTGATATCTTGTTTTTAGTAGCAAATCTAGCCAGATATGTGGATATGATGCTAAGTTTGATTGGTTCGCCGTACTCGTCCTCATATTTTTCAAGAATTTGAGATGAGGTAAATTTGCCCATTGGAAAGTTCTTGTCTATTAGATGCCATATCTTAGAGCCTACCGAGTCTAGTTGAGGTGACTCTTCTTGTCCTTCTATATTCATCAAGTCCATTAACTCAAATATCTTTAGCATCTTTTCCCTTGTTACATTACCTTCAAGGCTAAAGTTGTACTTGGCTCCGTCTGCATCTTCCAAGTCGATTCTAATCTTTTTTCTTGTCATTGTTGATCGATCGGGTTAACACCTTAACACTTGAACAGATCATAGAAGATTTGTTAACCAATGTGTTTGTTAACGTTCACTGCCTAGCCCACGCCTGGCCTAATTTGGCACCTTAACTAGGCCTTTTCTTATAATATCACAATAATACCAGATTTCATGCCTGGACTGGAAATATAGGGGTCTATCCTGCGACCTTAACATTGTTAACGCCAAGCTTCACGCCTAGAGTGGAAATAATGGGGTCAAATCGGGCTTTATTCTATTTACCTTAACATTTTGTTCACCAGATGTTAACTTTATTTCAAACGTACCCACACACCAATACTTCCACTCTAGCTTTATTCAAAATTTTTTTTAAAGAAAAAATAATAATAAAATGATAACTAGATTTAGTTTATTATTATTCTGTTTGTGTAGAGTCTTTATTTCTAATAGAGAAGAAACACTGGTGTCTGGGTTAATCCGACACTAGTGTATATGATCGCACTTGTTTGTTAACAATTATTTGATGATCTGTTCAAATCCCAAAGCGCGATCGGATCGATCTCAATGGCTTTGGCATACCAAAATTTATCACAAGCACAGGATGCAAAAAAAGAAGTGGCATACATCGATCCAATAGATAAATTACTTGACGATTCAGCAAGCGGAAAATCATTATTTAAAAACAGAGAAGTGTTGCATTTTAATTTCATCCCGGATATCATTCTTCACAGAGATGATGAACAAAAAAAAGTCACACAATCACTTATTCCATTATTAAAAAAGTCCCGCCCGTCTAACCTGCTTGTTTATGGAAAGCCAGGAACCGGAAAAACATTGGTTGTAAGAAAGGTGCTAAACAAAATACAAGAAAGGGCAAAAGAAAAATCATTTCCAATAGAGCTGGTTTATGCAAACTCTAAAGAAGAGACAACACTTTATGGCCTGCTAGTAAAGTTTGGAAGACAGTTAGGACTAGGAACACAAAAAGAATTACCAAGTACTGGCCTGTCAATTAGTGAGGTATTCAATAGAATTATTTCTGCTATAGAAAAAAACACACTAAACACAGTCTTTGTTGTAGATGAGATTGATTATCTTGCAGAGTTGGTCTCAAAAACAGGAAAGGATGTTTTCTATTCAATAACAAGAGCAAACGAGAGACTAAAGAAAGGCACACTCACACTGGTTGGAATCTCAAACGATCTAACATTCAAGGAAAGACTAGATCCCAGGGTGTTAAGCAGCCTAAGTGAAGAGGAGATTGTGTTTACAAACTATACTGTAGGACAAATAAAAGAAATTTTAGAGGAGAGAATCAAGGTTGCGTTTATCCCAAACGCAATCGAGCAGGCAGCGACAAATCTATGTGCTGCAATGGCAGGCCAAGAACATGGAGACGCAAGAAGGGCCATTGATCTGTTGCGTGTGGCTGGAGAGATTGCAGAAAGAGAGCAGGCAGACACCATAAAAGAAGAGCATATCAGAAAGGCCTCACTAAAAATGGAAGAGGACAAGGAGACCACAGCACTCAACTCCTACCCATTGCATGAAAAATTACTAATCCTAGGAGTAATGAAAGCAAACGGAACGACAACAGGAGAAATTTACCATTCTTACAAAAACCTGTGCAAGACCATTAGACAAAAAGAGCTTACTCAAAGACGCATAACCCAAATCCTCAGTGAGATAGAGATGACTGGCCTAATTTCAGGTAAGATTATTCATCAAGGAATGCATGGCAGAACAAAAAAATTCAGCCTAACCCTACACCCCGAGACAGTAAAAAAGGCATTCAAAGAAGACCTAACCCTTGAAGACCTTTTATAAAAATTAACTTACTCCGTCTCGGTAAAATCTTTTGTAAATACCTTCATCGTGGATAAATTTACAATCACTGCAATTCCCGGCGTTGGAGTTATTCCAACACTTGCCTGATATCCTGTCTGTGTTTGCCAAGCTCCAGAGTTTACAATAAGCGTTCCCTTGTACATGTCCAGATCAACAACATGGATATGCCCTGAATGAAAAATATCAGGAACATCGTTTATGACCATCATGTCTTCTATCTCAGGTGCAATCGGAGTTCGCTTTCCATAAATGGGGCTTAGGTGTCTTGCCTTAAGCAAGACCCGCATTGCTTTTGCAGGCTGTGAATAGCTCAAGCCGGGGGTTGTCCCAACAACATCGTCCAAGCTTTGTCCATGAAACATCAAAATCTTGACGCCGTTTAGCACTATCATAGAAGGGTTACCCAACATGAAAAAATTTTCCCTATTCCACAAGCTCAGATTATGCTTTTCTGGAATTGCAGGTTGGGGCAGTGCCCTACGACCTGGGTCATGGTTTCCAGGAATTATGAAAACTTTGATGTGTCTTGGGATTTTATCAAGCAACTGAGCCGCCTTGAGCATCTGCTCGTTGACATCAACTAGAACCAACTCCTTGTCTTGGTTTGGGAAGATACCAATACCATCTACTATATCACCGCCAACTAAAACAAAACGAACTTTTCTTGCTATTGGATCTGGGCTAGAAAGCCACTCGACAAACTCTGTAAACTCTTTTTCCATAAAATACCTACTTCCTACATGCAAGTCGGAGATCAGGACAGCATATGTCTCTGTCTTTGAGCGATTTGTGACATGGTCTGGAACATCTGGTACAACCAACTCTTTTACAATAAAACCGCCATTTTTCCCCGGCGTAACTGTGAGCATTACAAACTGGTCCATTAGGAGGGAGTTTGCGGTCTCTTGTAACTCCTTGTTGAATACCAATACCTCAAGGGAGCTAGTAGTGTCATCTATGACAAGTTTTGTTACATCTCGTTCTATCTTCCTGTCCATCAAGAGGCCTGCCACAAGGACCTCCTCCTTTATTTTCCCACTTTTTACAGTGTCAATAGGGCTTAGGTTTTTTGCCTGAGACCTCTGCAAGATAATTTTCAATAATTTTGAATACCGATTTGCAAAAAGTGCACTAAAACCATCAATTCCTTCTGCCGAAGTAATTTTTTTTGTAGGATCTGATAAAATTACATGATGGTTTTCTGTGGTCTCATCAATCCCAGATTCAACAAACATTTTCAAATCACTCTGGTTTATCAAAAACAAATTTTGTTTTGTTTTTTCTCTTACTACCTGCTTGATTATTCTTTCAAGTTCCTTTGCATCAATTCTTTCAAGGATCTTAAATGCGTCGGGATGAATCTGGAATCCTCTATTTAATGCATAAGTCAATGCAGATGAGACGTCTTCTTTCATCAAGGTCTCATAATATTACTTTTAGTTAAATCTGTTTCAAACCATCAACCTCAAATAGAGTTCGTTTTAATCTAAAACGTGTCAAGGAAAAAAAGAATTTTAGTTGGTTTTATCTTTGTTGGCATCTTTATGGCATCATTTTCTATAGGAGCTGAGATCCAAGTCCCACAACAAGATGCAAAAACATTTCTCAAAGAATTTCAACAAGCCGTAAGCGGAATTGATGCGATGGGAATATTCAAACACAACGCCTCAATTGGATTGCCAATGTTTGTACCAGGGTTTGGTATTCCTTGGGGTTTGTTTGCATCAGCATCAACAGGCCTTGCCTTTAGCGCTCTTGTATCCACAACTCCTATACTTGCAAAAATACCACCCTTAGCAGTTCTACTTGTTTCTCCTTTTGGCCTGATGGAACTTGCAGCTTATTCTATAGGAATGTCACGAAGTTTCGTTCTAGTATGGGTTATAATAAAAAAAGGTCCGATAAGGCAAGAAATACGACCAACCATAATTGAAGTCGGAATTGCAATTGCACTCTTACTAGCAGGAGCATTTATCGAATTTGCAATGATAAATCAATATGGTTCAGTTATCGTTAATCCAAAATCTTAGATTCATTTTTATTTTAACCCAAGATACAAAACAACATGCTTGGTTTGAAGATCCACACTCTTCCAAAATTAAAAAGACCAAACATGATAGCTGCTCTTCCAGACATGGGCAACGTAGCAGGCCTTGGAGTGGACTTTCTTGTAAAGAACCTCAAAGCAAAACTGTTTGCAGAGATCTACGCATTTTGGCCTCCTGCAGTGTCTTATGAACAGGGCCTGATAGAATACACCCAATCAAGCTACAAATTTCATTATTGTGAAAAAGAAAACCTTGTAATTTTTTCCGGAGAATTTAATCCGTCAGATCCAAGAAGATTGTATGAATTGTGCTATGAGGTAGTTAATATGGCAAAAAAGCTCAAGGTCAGCACACTATATTCTATGGGAGCTGCATTAAGGCCACCTCACCCCACAGAACCAAAACTATTTGGCGTTGCATCATCGCCCAAACTTGTTGAATTTCTAAAAAAACAAAAGGTAGAGCTTCTAAATGGCAAGGGTCAGATAACCGGGTTTAACGGATTGGTTCTTGGAATAGCTAAAGAAAAAAATCTTGAAAGCATTTGTATTCTTATGGAAATAGACAACCCAAATATCATACAACCAAAAGCTGCTCAAAGCATACTCATCAAACTCTTAGATTTGTTAAAAATAAAACCTCTGAACATGAAGGACTTGGAAGAAGAGGAAAAAAGGAAAAATTTCATGGAACAGCAAATGAGCTACATGGATGGTTTTGCGCGAAAAGACAAGCAGCCAGGAATTGCCTAACTATGTTAAAAATTTATACCTATTCATTAAATACGACTTTAAACTTTAATTCAACGATGAACCTTGGATTAATTTTACTAATCTCAATTACAGCGTTAATACTTACAATCTCCTTACCCAATGCCTATTCCCAACTTGTACCAGATAACAAGTACCTGTTACAAGCGACAGGTTTTGTTGCAGGAAAACAAACCATCCAAGATTCTGGGATTGATTTCCAATTTTCAACAGGACAATATGATAACGGAAATACACCAGTAACAATGCAAAATGGTCTGATTACTCTTTCAGGTACAAACTACCTTGATTCTGGAATTTGGAGCTCTACACTATTACGTGATGGAAAATATCTAGCGATTTTAGGTGATGCTCAAAACTCAAACGGTGACACAATTCATCTTAATTTATTTGGAAGGCTGGTTGAAAACAGCCAAGCTGGCTCTGTCTATTACTTTACAGGAAAGATAACTGGTGCGGCTGAAACCTTACAAGTTGCTTATAGTGCAAAGATTGCTTCAACTGTTTCTAACGTTACTACACAGACCCCGACAACGCAAACCCCCACCTCAAATCAGGGAAATACAGTTAATGTAAGCATTGTATCAGGAGCATCTAGTCCCTATAACCAAAATTACTTTTCACCATCTTCCATACAAGTAACTCCTGGAACTACCATTGTCTGGACAAACAACGATTCTGTACCACACCAAATTGAAAGTGGGACTGCACATTCAACAACAAACTTGACTGCGTCGTTTACCCCAGATGGACAAATTAACAGTGGTGTTCTTGCACCAGGACAATCATTCCGATATATGGTAAATAATATTGGTACAATAACATTCTACGATCCAGCATATTTGTGGATGACCGGAGTCATTACATCACAATCAGAAATTATCACACAAGCAAAGACAGCACAAATTTCAATATTACAAGGAGCATCAACTATGAAAACGGGACAAGTTCTTTCTCCACCATCCATCCAAATTGCTCCTGGCACAACCATTGTCTGGAAAAATAACGATTCTGTACCACACACACTTTATAGTGGAATTTTATCTACAACAACGCAAGGACAAAAAGGATCTGCTAATCCAACAGCGATTGCACCTTCGTTTCAACCAGATGGACAAATTAAGAGTGGTACTATTGTACCAGGACAAACATTTCAATACACAATGAATCGCGTTGGTACAATAACATTCTACGATCCTTCATACACATGGATTAATGGTGTAATCTCATCAATTTCACAAACCTCAACACAGAACAAACCAATTCAAATCAGTATACAACCAGGCTCATATCAACCTCAAGGCTCTGCATCACAACAAAACCAACTTTATACCAATCAGTATTACTTGCCAACTGATCTACAAATCATTCCAGGCGCTACTATTATTTGGACAAACAATGACAGCGTATCTCACAGAGTTCTCAGCGGAACAAGTACGCATATAATAGATAATCCTTTCAAACCAGATGGAAAATTTGATAGTGGTGTTCTTGCACCAGGACAATCATTTCAAGTTACAATAAACGATGTGGGAATCATAAGGTTTTATGATCCATCGTATACTTGGATGAACGGAGTCATAGTCTCAATTCCGGCCTCCTCATCATTTACCATATCAGCTCCATCACATAATCCTGGACTTCACTAGACGAGATCAAAAATTTACTTGAGATTAATGTATGACTCTAGTCTTGTTTGATCAAAAACCATCACGGAAAGATCTGAAAACTGTCTTCCCTCCAAATCCTTAACTGTGCCAACAAATGACGTTTCTTTCTCACCAGTTAAAAATTCAAAAACATGAACTTTTATTTTTGATGTGTCAAATCCATGGTCTTTTAAATAAAATGCAATCTCAGACTGCATAAAATGTTTTGAAAGATCTTTTGGCCAAGGCCTTGGTACAAGTACCACACTATACCCATCCAATAGTGCCTTTTGTAGTTCAATCTTTTTTTCCTCAATACTTGTAGTCACATGCAAGGTAATCACCTTACTTTTATCAAGAGGTACTCTTGCTTTTGATGCAGCAACTTGAATAGAACTAATACCTGGAATTATCTGCACGTTTCCAAAAATCTCAATCAACCGGTCCACGACTTCAGATTCTGAAAAATTCACATCTCCTGTGAATGGAACAACCAAGGTCTTGTCACCAAGTGTTTTTGCAATTTTCTGGTAGACTAGTTCTTGGTCTTGCATGGTTATTTCATGTACTTCTTTATTTATCAAGAGCCTCTCAATTGTTTTAAGCGTGTATTTGTAGCCAACCACAATATCAGAATATAATATTATTTCTTTTACAACATCAGTGATATACCGAGGAGATCCGGGACCTACTCCTACCGCATAAACTTCTCCCATGAGAAGCTTTTTTCAATCTCGTAATATAATCTACAAATCACACAATTTTGCAGTTGGCTTTTATTATAGAGACTGGCGAATTCAATTATTGCGTTTTAATTTACTTGCACCTGTTTTCATTCTTCTTTTTGCAAGCGTTATACCTAGTGTATTTGCAAGCTCCAACTCTAATTCTACATTAGAGGAAAAAGGAAATTATGATAACCAATTATTGGGATTTTCACTTCGTCCTCCAAATGGATGGGTGGTACAAGAATTAAAAAAAACACAATCAAACGCTCCTGATGTTGCAATGGTTGCTCCAAAAATAGATGGGTTTGCTCCAGACATCTCAATTTCTGTTGAAAATTCCAATGGAACTACACTTGAAGAACACGTCAAAGATGAAAAGGCACGACTCCAACCTGTTGTTGATGCTGGGAGGCTAGTTTTGTTGTCTAATGAGACCAAAAAAATCAACGGCTATGACGCAGAAATTTCGGAAGCAAAGGGTGAATTTTTGTCTCAAAATCAAGGATTCAAAATTAAATTTAAAGAAGCTACCATAGCAGCAAACGACAAATTTTATATCATTACCTATGCAAATCAGGAGAAATATTTTGATGATAATTTACAAAATTTTGACGACGTCTTGAATTCCTTCCAAATACTTTCAAATAAAACAAGTGAATCATCAACTAACTTTCCGTTTGAAATTGGTATAGGTGCAGCTGTTGCAATAGGCATAGTTGTTTTAATTTTAGTTAAAAGAAAGAAAAAACCCTTACAAAAAATTGATTAAACCGAATCTAGATGCAGACAGAAAACGCATTTGGTTTAGGTAAATTTGAGAATATTGATTCTAAAATTAATGATTCAATACTTGCCTATCTACCCATGCATGACGCTATCGTACATGCTGTATCAATTATCTTGTTAGTGTTTGTAATAATTCCACTAAGAGTATTTTGGAGCGATGGATATTGATGTGAAATAGAATTTGCTTTTGTGTTTATGTCGTTTGCACTAACAATTATACCCTGTAGCTCAACCATTATCTGAGGATCTAACAAAGGACCATGGAAGTTTTTTAATGACGCGTCTAACCTAGAAGCTAGATCACCACATTGATCAGATGTGTGCTGTTGTGCAAGTAATTTTTGTAATGCCTCTTGTTGTTGTTTTGAAAGTACAGAATGTATTTGCTTGAACTGGGAATCAATTTTTTTTAGACTGATGTCAATTGAGTGAAGCTCTTTTATGTTTAGAGGAATTGGATTAATAGCAGGATTGGAATGAAGTTTAGTTTGAAAACCAAAATGTGTGACTGCAGATGCATATAGGTCTCCTTGTAGGGTATGAAAGGAAATACTAGTTATCAATAATATTGCAAGTGTTGCTGCAATCAATATGCGTGACGACATTTTGATTATCACTTACAATTCTCATTGGAGAAAAATTTTGAATTTGTCATATGATATTTATTTTTTAGTTAGATAAAAGAACGGTCTGCCAAAAATGGTAATAAGAAATAGGAATTGATTTAGAATTTGTTTTAATGAGTTGTTAATTCATGAGGTTTGATCTTGTTTTTCATATAAGGAATTAATTTTCCTAAATCTTCTATGGCATCTTCAATATTTTTTTTCTGTTGCATGCCAATTTTAGAACCCATTCTTTGTTCATATTCGGAAATTTCTAAAAAAAGTTTTTGACCTTTATCCATAAGCTCATGTGCTTTTTTTACCGGATCTGGTCTATCATTCCAACCCCAGTTAAGTTTCGTAATTTCCTCAGATAATTCAAAAATTTTAATTACTTTAAGAAGACCTTCTTCATCAAAATATTCGGTCATATAGAATAGACATTTAGAAACGATTTTTAAAGATGGATATGTCTCATGACGTTCCAACAAATAATAATGAATGAATCATGCCATTTTTGCGAACAATTCTTTGGTTTCTTACTGAAACTTGTGAACCGTAACCGTGAAGATATTTAATATAATAATGATTTTAGCTTTCCTTTTAGAGTCATCTAGAATCATGGAACAAAGGCTTTTCTTACAGCTGTAACTATGAAAAAAATTGTCATTAGAGCTATCAGAGTCAGTAACATCAGATATGGATCCGCTTGAAGAAGCGGTTTACAAAAATATAGATCAGAACTTACAGAATTGTATAGGTTTTTAGCGGTTTCATAATTAGCTTGTATGATTAATTGTTTTATGCTTCCAAAAGTATTCCGTGTATGTGAGAAGTTTTTTCTCCAGAAAGTCCACAATTTGTAAGCAGATCTAGTCCAATCGTTATTTTTTGTAATAGTTCTGTCTTCAGTCTAGAAAGATAATTCAAAAGACCAAAAATAAAACCAATCACTCCTATACTACCAAAGACAAAGAACAGTATTCGAAACTTATCCAATTGCCAGTCATTACTTTGTATTGATCTTAAACTCTTTCCAACAAATCCTAAATAGTATTATAATTAGAATTTTTTATGAAAGGATCTACGAAAGGTTACATCATTGCAGGTTTATTTACTTTAGCTGCTGCATTGGGTGGATCATATTTAACACATATGTTTGACAGTCAGAAAGAACCCGATTTAGTTATAACTGCATTTGGAAATTTAACTACTGGACATGTTGGTCAGACTGTGACATTTGAAATGGATTTGTTTAACCAAGGAACTGCGACAGCAAAAGATTGCATGGTTATAATAAATGACGGAATCCCAGGTCCTCAGGGAGTTCATTCTCAATTTTTTGATGTAACACCAACCCCTGCTAGTATTCCAGTAAAGGTTCCTAGCCAAGTATATCTTGAAACAGGAACTTATGTTGTAAAATCTCAACTCTTTTGTGATAATTTCAAATCACAATCTGTGTGGTTTTCTTTACAAATATTCCCGTAAGTTTCAAAGTGCTTTCTAACTTCTAGTTAACTTATAGACACATTCACATCAACAAATGTTGTATTTGCCCATAAAATAATAATTTAGATTATGATCTTAAACTCTTTCCAACAAATCATAACGAATCATTATTCTAGTTATGACGGATTTTTTATTCATAAATGGGGGGGGCGGAATTCCCTTTTTTACCAAACATCATCAACTTCATCAAGCTCCCTGAATTCTACAGGTAATTCTCTTCTTAGGACCTTTAATCTAGAAATGTCCCTGTCAAAGAACAAATCTATAGTCCAATCAAGAAAAATTCTTATCCGCTTGTCAAGACTAGGTATTTTGGAAAGATAAACTGTCCTCCAAATCCACCATGCTACAAAACCATGTAAATGCAATCCAAATATGGTGGCAATGGCTGATCTCTTTCCTATTATTGCCATCTGTCCTTTTGAAGAAAACTCGAATTTCTTTCTCTCCTTATTTTTTGTCAAGGCTAGCAAATTATACGCAACAACCTTTGCTCCAGCTTCTGCACTTTGTGCAGTGGGAGGATATGGTTTGTTGGTCTGTGGATTTACCAGATAACAACAATCTCCAATGGCAAAAACTTCTGGAAAGTCTGGAGTCTCCAAAAACTCGTTTACAACAATCCCTCCCCTGTTTGTCTTAAAGACAGATTTTTTTATCAAATCAACTGGAGTGACACCGGCAGTCCAAACCAAAGTTCTTGTCTGAATTGATCCAATCACAGGCTGGTTTGTTGAATTTTTATTTGGGTCAGGTACATCTTCAATTATCACTTCAGAGCCAGAAAAACTTGAAAGCTTCTTGCTCACCTTGACTTCGACTCCATGCTGTTTTAGTTTTTCTAGTGTGAATCTAGCAAGCTTGTCATTAAAACCCGGTAGGATAAAGGAGGCTGCTTCTAAAACAACCACCCTGATGTCTTCCTTTTTTATATTTGGATAATATTTTTTTGCATCCTGCACAAAGTCATTTAATTCACCAGCTGTTTCAATTCCTGCAAATCCAGCTCCAACTATTACAAAGGTAAGTAGACTTTTCTTAAGAATTGGATCGTTTTCATTATCTGCTTGCTCTAACATGTCTATTACTCTATTTCGCAAAACTACCGCGTCGTTTAGTGTCTTCATGGAGTATGCTCTCTCCTCCATTTTGTCAATTCCAAAAAAGTTTGTCTGACTTCCTAATGCCAGAACAAGAAAATCATAGTGTATAGAAATACCACGCCGCTCATTAGTTCCAGTAAGATTTACAACCTTTCCATATGGGTCGATGTTTTTTATCTGAGCTTCATAAAATTTGGTTTTTCTAGTCAAAGTCCTAATAGGAATGACAACATGCCGTGTCTCGATCATTCCTGATGCTACTTGAGGAAGCATTGGAGTAAAAAGGAGAAAATTGTCCTCACTTACCAAAACTATCTCAATGGTGTCATCATGCATAAAATAGGATTCCAGTCTTCGCACGCATCCTACCCCGGCAAATCCTCCGCCTAGAACCAAAATTCTTTTCTTTTCTTCAGACATTTACACTAGAAGCCTAATTTGCAGGTTATATCCTATAGGGGTGCTTATCAATACCCTTCAAACATCCAAACAAAAATACCAAGGCGAACAGTAAAATATCATAAAATCTGGTAATAATATATGAAGAAAGAGTACGTAATAGTTCGTATTGACGCTTCGCCTGATGGTGCGCCTTACGTGGTTATTTCTCTCTCCACTCACAAGGACTTTAAGGACCAAAACCAGCCCATGTCTCCTTTTGGCTCAAATGTTATGGGTTTTACCAACATGGACGATATGATAAAGGGCCTGAACAAAATGATGACAGGGGGCGCACTGGGACAAGCTGGAGGAATAACCTCAATTAAACTAGATATGCATGAATACAAAGAACTTGGGCTTTCTGTAGGAGACAAGGTATTTTTAGAACTTTCAAAGCCAGAATCACTTGGCGTTTAGAAATTCATCTTTTCAATGTTTGAAATTGGCTAGTTATAATTACAGACTATCTTGAGATTTCAGCGCGTAAAATTTCGTAGGCTCTAGCAGCGTCTTTCTCCCTTAATACAATAATAATTTCGTCCTGGCCAAAAAATGCATTTACAAGTTCGATTCCATTATTGTGAAGGATTTCAGATACGTACGAAACTATATCAGAGCCACCCTGAACCTCTGGAACGCGTATGCTAATTTTTGCCAGTCCTGCTTGTAAATTGTTCTTCTGAAATGGGAATGATTCTAAAAGCTTTCTTACATCCAGTATATCTTCTGTCAAGACTCTAAACGAATCTGTGAATCTAAAAAAATCATAATCGGGATCTATCTGTGTAAATTTATCCATAAGCGTTGCAGTATCATTTGTTCCAAAATCATCTGTTGAAAATTTGATATCAACTATTCCATCTGTTAATGAAAGTCTGGCATTTTTTAAGACGGGTTCCTGTTGAACTTCATCTTTTTTCTCAAACGAGTCAGCATATCGTTTGATTGCGACAACAATCGTGTTCAAGTTTACAGGTCCTACTTGGGCTTCAACCTCCTTTTGGATCCTCACCGCAAGGGCTGTGTAGTTTATCAAATCCATCTTTACACAATCGAAAATTGAACGGTTTCTAGTGATAATTTCTCGTACGGCATCTGGTACAGAAACATTTGCAGTCTTCATGCACAAGAAATATGTACTGTCATATATAATAGTCTTATGTAATAATAACATGAATAGTATAAAAAACTATATATAATGTAATGTATATTACATTACATGAGTAAATATGACATGTTCCTAAATGACGAATTTGAAAGCCTCTTCAAAAGGATGTCTAAATCATTTATGAATATAGACAATTTCTTTGAAGAGTTCAAGGATTCAAGCAACTTCCAGACCTATGGTCCATTCTATTATGGATATACAATGACTATTGGGCCAGATGGTAGACCAGTGGTAAAAGAATATGGGAATGTAAAACCTGCACTTCTACCCACATCTGATGTCAGGGAACCTTTTGTTGACGTTCTAGTTGACGAGAAAGAAAAGGTCCTGAAACTTGTAGCTGAAATGCCTGGTGTGGAAAAAACAGACATCAAGATCGTAGTTGAAGGACATACGGTAAATCTTGATGCAGAACATGGAGAGAAAAAATACCATGCCCAAGTACCAATTAGGCAAAAGGTAGAAGAGAATTCTGTAAAAGCAACATATGCTAACGGAGTTCTTGAAGTAAGGTTCAAACTGAAAGAAGACGAAAGACCAAAAGGAAAAACTGTGGAGGTTGAATAAATCCACCCCATTTTTTTATGGTGATTAAATTATGAGCGAAATAATTTTAAAAATAACAGAAATTTCACAGCGCCATGTAGGCAAAGGCATTGCACTAGTAGATCCAAAAATCCTTGAGGATAACAGTTGGGAAACTGGGCAAATTTTAGAAATAATAGGCAATAGAAAAAGTCATGTAAAGCTGTGGCCCAGTTCTGCAGAAGATTATGGTACTGGAATCATAAAGATTGATGGATTAACACGACACAACATTGGGGCTGGCATAAATGACAAAGTTTCTGTAAAAAAAGTAGATGCAAAAGAAGCAGAACAAGTAGTTCTATCCCCAATTGAAAAATTAAGTGAAGAAGGATTACAAGAATATATGCAAGCAAACTTTGATGGTCATGTTTTAACAAACGGAGATACACTTATTGTAACAACTCAGCTTGGAGGAAAAACCCAATTAATTGTAACAGGGACTACTCCGTCTTCAAAACCTGTCATAATAAATGAACATACAAAATTCAAGTTGGGCAGTATGACAAAGGCAATAGATCAATCGATTCCTAGAATTACTTATGACGATTTAGGAGGACTGAAAAAAGAAGTTCAAAAGATACGAGAAATGGTAGAGCTTCCAATGAGACATCCCGAATTATTTGAAAAATTAGGTGTAGAGGCTCCAAAGGGAGTGTTGTTGTATGGTCCTCCAGGTACGGGAAAGACGCTCTTGGCAAAAGCCGTTGCTGGAGAGACAAACTCTCATTTCATTTCGCTTAGTGGACCAGAAATCATCGGTAAATATTATGGTGAAAGTGAGGAGCGATTGCGTGATATCTTCAAGCAAGCAGAAGAGAGTGCACCAAGCATAATATTCATTGATGAAATTGATTCTATAGCTCCAAAAAGGGAGGAAGTTACTGGTGAAGTAGAAAAGAGGGTGGTCTCACAATTATTGACTTTGATGGATGGCATGAAAGCAAGGGGTAAGGTTGTCGTAATAGCAGCGACAAACAGGCCTGACTCAATTGATCCTGCAATAAGAAGACCTGGGAGGTTTGATCGTGAAATCGAGATTGGAATACCAGATGAGGAAGGTCGAAAAGAAATTCTAGGCATTCACACACGTGGTATGCCACTTAATGATAAGGTCAACCTTGATCAAATAGCCAAAGTAACGCATGGATTTGTCGGTGCTGATTTAGAAATCCTTGCAAAAGAAGCAGCCATGAGGTCATTACGAAGAATCTTACCAGAATTAGATCTTGAAGAAGAAAAAATTCCAGCTAAAATTTTGCAAAAAATCGTTATTACTGATGAGGACTTTAAGGATGCACTAAAAGAAGTAAGACCATCAGCATTAAGGGAAGTTCTAGTCCAAGTTCCAAACGTAACATGGGATGATGTAGGAGGATTAGAATCGCTCAAAGAAGAACTACATGAAGCTGTTGAATGGCCACTAAAACATAAAGAAGCATTTGAGTATACCGACGTTATTCCACCAAAAGGAATTTTATTGCACGGTCCACCAGGAACAGGAAAAACTTTGATTGCAAAAGCAGTAGCACATACCACTGAATCTAACTTTATCAGCATTAAAGGTCCTGAGCTCTTATCAAAATGGGTAGGAGAATCTGAAAAAGGCATTCGTGAAGTTTTCAGAAAAGCAAGACAGGCTGCCCCATGCATCATATTCCTAGATGAAATAGATGCAATAGCTCCCGCTAGGAGTTCCGGAAGTTCTGACTCTCATGTCACTGAAAGAGTGGTATCACAAATTCTGACAGAAATTGATGGTCTTGAAGAGTTACATGGTGTACTAGTAATTGGCGCCACTAACAGGCTTGACATTGTTGACTCTGCGCTATTGAGACCAGGTAGATTTGATAGAATAATTGAAGTGCCATTACCAGATTCAAAAGGACGCGAGAACATCTTCAAGATTCATACCAAGAAGAAGCCTTTAGCAGTTGATGTGAACTTGACAAAACTTGTGGAAATGACAGAAGGATTTAGCGGAGCAGAAATTGAGGGCATTTGTAATAGAGCAGCGATGACTGCAATAAGACGATACGTAGACAATAAGGAAAAATCAGTCAAATCAATTAAAATCACACAAGAAGATCTACTAAATGCAATCAAAAAGATAAGACCAGAAAAAACTTCGATGCACGCAGTAACATCATAGCTTATATGATAATTTCAAGTAATATCAATGACGTCCAAAGAGGCAATACTTTATGAAAAGCTACCAAATGATAAGGTTCGTTGCACAGCATGTGCTAGATATTGTGAAATTGGTAAAGAACAGATTGGTCTTTGTGGTATTAGAGGAAATAAGGGCGGAAAACTCGAGTTATTTGTTTATGGCAAAGTAATTACTGGTCATGTAGATCCCATAGAAAAAAAACCAGTTACTCATTACAGGCCTGGTTCTAGCATCTATTCCATTGCTACTACTGGCTGTAATTGGTTGTGTAAATATTGCCAAAACTATGACATCAGTCAGAGAAGAAAGGTAGAGGGCACTGAGATGACTCCTCAAGAGGTAGTAGATCAAGCCATAAGATATGGTGCTGATGGAATCGCCTATACCTATAATCAACCATCAATCTTCATCGAATTTGCACGTGATTGTGGAGTTGTTGCAAGAAAAAAAGGTCTTTTCAATATTTTTGTCTCAAACGGTTACGATACACCACAAACAGTAAAGATGATGAATGAGTTTCTTGATTGCATTACGGTTGATTTTAAGGGAAATGCGGAACCGGATTTTACCAGAAAATACATAGGAGTTCCTGACCCAAAACCAATCTTTGATACTCTAAAAGAAATTAGGGATAAAACCAAGATTCATGTAGAAATAACTGATCTAATAGTTCCAAAGGTTGGCGATAATTTAGAATATGCAAGAAAGCTCTGCAAGTTCATTTATGATGAATTTGGACCTGAGATGCCCATTCATTTCTTACGATTTCATCCAGATTACAAAATGATGGAGTTTGAATCAACACCAATCAAGACACTTGAGAATCACTATGAAATTGCAAAAAAAGAAGGACTCACATATGTATATCTGGGAAACGTCCCCGGACATCCACTAGAACATACATACTGTTCGCAATGTAACAATATAGTGGTAAAAAGATACGGTTTTGATATTCAGGGTTGGAATATGGACGAAAATAACAAATGTAAATTTTGTGAGAACAAAATTCCTATAACCGGAAAATTAGCAGAAAATTATAAACGAAATAGATTCCAATTTATTTTCTAAAGGGCAATAGCCCTGACAGGTGATCCTGTGGCACCTTTTAGCTTTAAAGGTAAGGCAACCAACCTAAAATGTATTCCAGAAATTTTTTCCAAGTTACATAAATTTTCTAAAACCAAAATCCCTTTGTTTAAAAGTTCATGATGTGCCAAAAATCTTAAATCTGAACCCAAATCAATACTTGGCGAATCTATTCCAACCAAATTGATTTTCTTTTTTACTAAATATTTTGCTGCAGAAACTGATAATCCTGGATTTTTTGTAAAATAATATTTCTTTAACAGATTCTTGTGCCAACCAGTGGCAAAGATTAGAGCTGAATTTGGTTGTAACCTGCCATGTTTGTTCTCAAATTCAACAATGTCTTGTTTGGTGATAGCCTCATCTGCTCCTTTTTTTATTTTACATAAAATTGCATCAGTGACAAGCCGTCTTAGTGGAATTTTATCAATCTTTAGACCATTTTTTATAAAATGAAATGGTGCATCAATATGTGTACCTGAATGTGAACTCAGGAAAATAAGTTCAAGATTATAGCCATCGTCTTTGTTTGTAGCCCATGAAATAAATCGAGGTTGCGGTGATCCAGGAAAACTTGGAAGTTTTACAGAAATTTCAAGTGTGAGATCTAGTGGTGGCATTATAATTTGTTTTATCAGTGTAACTAATCAATTTTGATAATTGTTAGTCAAAGGTTAAATAATGTGAAACAAGAATTATCTTATGCCTACAACGTATATCTTGTTAAATTCTGACTTGGGTTCTGACGTAGAAATCATTAAGAAAATTAAAGAAATACTGGATAAAGAGGGTAAGGCTGTTCGATATGAGGTCCAGGGAGTATACGGTGTGTATGATATAATTGTAAAAATTACAGCAGACAACATGGATCTTTTACGAAATATCATAACAAACAAAATTAGAAAAATAGACAAAGTATATTCAACCTTAACAATGATGGTTATAGAAGAACAAGAACAGTAACTAACTTTTTTTAATTGCGTCTACAACCTTGAGGACTTGGGATTCTGTATTAAAAAAATGCATTGAAGCCCTAATCACTTTTTGAGCAAAGATTTCCCGCACTGCAAGAATCATATTTTGTTTTTCAAGTCTTTCTACAACCACTTTTGGATCTTGGTTTAGAAGTGAAAAAGAAACTATGCTTGTTCTTTTCTCCGGTTCTTCAGGTCCATACAAAATTACACCTGAAATTCTTGATAGCTCTTCACGCATTAGGTTGGCAAGCTTGAGATTCTTTTTTCTAATATTTTCAAGACCTAAGCGTAACAAGTAGACAATAGATGCCTCAAGACCAGCTATGCCTGCCCAATTACGAAATCCTGCTTGAAATTTAGCAGGCATTTCCTTGTAAGCAATTTTACCTTCATGAAATATGGCCGATTCTCCACCTACCTGAAGGGGTTCTAACATCTCACTTGATTCTTTTTTACAAAAAAATATTCCAGTTCCCATAGGACCACAAAGCCACTTGGACCCATTAAAAGACATAAAATTACATTTTATTTTATTCACGTCAACATCTTCAAGGCAACCAACTGTTTGCGCCGCGTCTATAAAATATGGAATGTTTTTTTCAGCTAGAATATCACCGATTTGCTCTATGGGTAAAATTGCGCCGGTATTAAAGAGAGCATGACTTAATACCATAAGACCAGTGTTGTGATCAGTTATTTTATTCAACTCTTCAAGATCAAAGTAGCCAACATTATTTACTTTCAAACTCTTTACTTCAAATTTTCCAGCCAGTCGCACCCATGGATAGTGATTTGCTGGGTGTTCATGAGTTGAATCACGTATTATGATGTTTGATGTCTGTTTTAATTTCAAGCCACTAGCAACCATGTTAACTCCATCGGTGGTACTTTGGGTAAAGATTACCTCCTCTGGTTTGCATTTTATTAAACGTGAAATTGCCTTTCTTGTAAGAAAGAATTTTTCTGTGACGTAACTGTCTGCTCTTTTTGAATCAGGCCCCATTTCGTTATAACTTACAAGAAAATCCGTCATTGCCTTTACACTAGAAATGGGCATTAACGAAGTTGATGCGTTGTTTAGATAGATTAAATCTTTGAACGGAAAATCTTGAGAAACATCATAATCTAAATTCATTATTATATTACAACCTACTATGAACAATGTTGTTTAAAAATCATGATAATACTACATCGGAGGTTGAAATTATTTCGAATTTGCAAAACATCCTTGTGAAAAACAAAATTAATTCGGTTTTATATTCAGACCCTTTTCTTAAGGCTGGCTTTGTTGCAAAACTTGTAGAAGATCTTAAAATGGATGTTTTGTACTTGGATCTTGATTTATTGTACAGCGGGTATCTTGTATCCGGGACAATGAAAACTCCTCAAAACCTTACTTTATTCCAACCTTCATCTGAAATATTAAATGAGATGCTGACAAAAATCTTGGTAAATTTAAGCACCAAAAAATCTGTAGTAATTGTTGATTCCCTCAACGGGCTTTATAACATGCTAAGCAAGAAAGAGGAAGTCGGTAAGCTTGTTACCTCTTATGTGATGTTACTTGCAAGTATAGCAAATAGCACCGACTCTTATGTTATCGTTGCAAGCATGGTTAGGTTCAAAAAAGAGGAAGGATGGATTCTTTCCCCTACTGGAAAACGTCTCATAGAAGCAAAAAATGGAGAAAAGATTCTACTTGAAAAAAATGATCAAGGAATAGTTGTGAATTTTTTAGATAAGAATAAAAAATTTGTTATTCCTGCAGATTCAATATCACTCTAGTCCAGTCTTTTTATGATGTGATATCCAAACTGGGTTTTTACAATATCTGAAACTTGGCCCTTTTCTAAGGAAAATGCAGATTTTTCAAATTCTTGTACCATCGTACCTCTACCAAAATATCCAAGATCACCGCCTCGTTTTTTTGAACTATCAATCGAATATTCCTTCGCAAGGTTTGCAAAGCTTTCACCTTTTGCAATTTTTGTTTTTAATTCTTGAGCCAAGCTTAGCTTTTCAACTAGAATATGTGCACAATGAACTTTGTTTGCCATGATTTTAAAATAAAATTAAATTATAAAAAAACGTCGATCATCATTAGTTCTCATTCTAAATTTTTAGAATGAGCTAATGATCGCAAATAAAATTTTAACACTGTTATAAAATTCTCAAACGCCGTTATAACTTAGTTTTTTTGAGCAAGTTATATTAAGATCTGTTAGGAAATGAATACTGAATATGCCAGTTGGAATAATACCCGATATAGGCGAACAAATGTGTATAGGTTGTGCACTCTGTGTAGAGATTTGCACATCACTAGGCCCAGACGTATTAAGAGTAAAACCAGTAGAGGGCTGGAAGAGGGGTAAAGCATTTGTCTTTTATCCAGAAAGATGCATCTCAGACGGTGCATGTATAGGAGTTTGCCCGACAAAGGCAATCTTTTGGATGAGACCAATGGACTTTACAGTAGGTCAGCCAGTACCATTATACAGAAACTCTGTATTCGTCAAAGGTTGGACTGAACTAGCAGAATAGATAGTCCGACAATTAACTTCTTTTTCTTCAAACTCTGTTAGTGGATACTTCGTTGTCTAAATATATGGAAAAATTTAACCATAGATGTTGAGCAAACCCGGTAACATATGGCGTCGAGTCCATGGTAAGATAACAAAAAAACCCACCAACTTTAGCTGGCTAATTAATAATAAGTTGGCAGGAAGTGGAATGCCAACAACTGTAAGTGAGCTTCAATGGGTTAGAAAACAAGGCGTGAAATCAATAATCACAATGACTGAAAATCCACTTCCAGAATCATGGATAAAAGATGTGAAGTATCTTCACGTACCAACTGAAGATTTTTCTGCGCCAGATATGGATCAAATAGATCAGACCATTGATTTTATTCAAGAACGGATCAAAAATGATGAACCTATTATGGTCCACTGCGCAGCTGGAGTCGGCAGGACTGGAACCATACTAGCGTGTTATCTAATAAAATATCATAAATTATCTGTAAAAGAGGCAATTGAAAAAGTACGTAAAGAAAGACCTGGCTCCATACAATCTGAATCGCAAGAAATTGCAATCGGTTTATATCACAAATTTGTTCACAAGTAGCTATTCAGGTATAGAAGTAGCTACCATTTTTCCATTTTCAAGCTTGATGAACAGAAATCTGTTGTCCTTGAAGATCAGCGTTATCTCATTTTTTTCTGATTTGTCTTCAACCTCAAGTAATTCTTGTCCTCTAATACCATCGAATTTTGCCATAGCCTACCTCTGATAATTCCATTTATATCCTATTTGGTAATCTCAATTTCTATTTCTTGAGAATGTGTTTTTTCATCAAACGGTCCTGTATAATCATGTTTTAACCAAGAAACAAAAATCTCTGCCCCAATCTTATGTTTTCCATTCCCAAGCTCAGAGGCCTTGAATTCCATTTTTTCGTTAAAATTAAAAAGCATTTCCTGCGCCTCTGTCTGATTTTTTGGAATAAATGGTTCAAAATTTTTTGCTATCTGCACCCAGATCTTTTTTTCTGCCATCTGCGTGAGTTTAGGGTTACGCGTCCAAAAGAGCGCAGCCTTTCTGTAGGTGTCAATTGGTTTTCCTAACTCACGTTTTCGTATTCCGCCTGTATATAGTCTAACTCCATATTTTATCTTGAAGGCATTATCATGTTTATTGTAGGCTCTTTCCCAGTTTTTTTCATTAAAAGCTTCACGAAATGCTCCCATGACGGCAAATTTTACATTTATTGTGACATTTTCATCTGTTCTAAATTTATCATTGGATTTCTCTAATTCCACATCAGTGATGAAGGTCTTTTCAGTAGACAATTAACCGTAATGGTTTATATCCTCAATAAGTATTTTTTTTATTTACATGGATGCCAAGATAACAAAATCTTCTTCAAAAGAAGTATCACTAAGTATTACAAAATCTGATATTGGTACACTGTACATAGTGCAACATGAACTTCTCAAAGAATCCAGTATAGAATTTGCAGGTGTCATAATGAAGCATCCACTTACCAAAGAATACTGGATGCGTGTGAATACATCGAAAGGAAATCCAATAAGAGAGATAGAAAAAGCAACAAGAACCGCAATTGAATATACAGAAGAATTAAAGAAAGCAATTCATTCAAAATTAAAAGGTGTTTAAATGAAATTTTGCCCCAAATGTGAGGTGCGGCTAAAGCAAGATAGCTCTGATGCTTTTATCTGTTCAAAATGTGGTTATAGTGAAAAAGGCGGCAAAGACAGGAAGCAAGTAAAAGGAGAGAGTAGCTCAACCATTAATGTATTAGATAAAAACGAAAAGGTAGAAACACTGCCTGTTATAAAAATAGACTGTGAAAAATGTGGAAACAACGAAGCAGTATGGTGGATGTTACAAACTAGAAGCGCAGATGAACCAACAACTCAGTTTTATCGTTGTGTCAAATGCAATTACACATGGCGTAACTACGCATAACGTTTAACTTGAAGATGTTAGACAACTGATTAAGTTTGGTATTTTCTGCAAAAACTAGTGGTTCGGATGAGTGGAAGGCAGTTATTTCCGCAATTTCTACATTAGTAGAAGAAGCTACTTTTGAAGCGACAGGAGAGGGAATCGCATTTAGAGGAATGGATCCATCCCATGTTGCCTTAATAGACATTGCATGGCCCAATTCGGCATTTGAAAAATACGAATGTGATACCGATGTCAAATTTGGTGTAAGAATCGATGAATTTTCTAAGCTAATTAAAAGAGCCGATAAAAAGGACAGTATTGAGATCAGTATTTCAGAAGAAAAACTATTGCTTGTTACAATAGGGAAAAATAAAAAATACAAAATGAGACTGATCGAGAGTTCTGCGACAGATACCCCACTTCCAAAAATTTCATACAATGCAAGGATTGGGGTTACCTCTACTGAGTTTGACAAAATTCTAGGTGATATTCAGGTTGTCTCAGAGTATCTTTCAATAAGTGCAACTGCATCAAAAGCTGAATTTTCTGGAAGAGGCGATTCCGGGGAGGCAGTTATAACATTGGAAAAAGGAATGCCAGAAATGCCAGATATTGAGGTAAAAGAAGAAAGCACGGCAACCTATAGTTTGGAATATCTTAACAGTATTGTAAAAGCTGTGGGAACTGTTGCAGGTACAGTAATTTGTGAATTTTCTACTAAGATGCCACTGAGATTAGAATTCAAAGTAGCAAACGTGGGTAGGATTCATTTCTATTTAGCACCAAGGGTAGAAAGTTAAAGCATTTAAGGACAATTAAGACAGGTATACTGAATTGAAACTAGTGCTGAAGTTTGGTGGTACATCAATCTCTTCTACTTCAAACATCAAACACGTTGCTAATTTAATCAACTCCTTATCAAAGCAAAACAAGATGATTTGTGTTTTTTCTGCCATCACTGGTGTTACAGATGACTTGATAAGAATAACATCACTAATTCAAAACAGAAACAAGGATGCGGTAAATAATCTTGCAAAAAAAATAATTAAAAATCACATGCAAATTTCAAATGAATGCATCAGGAATCCCAAGATAAGAAAGGAATTGGTTAACAAGATGACAGCAGATCTTTCTGAACTACAAGAATTATTACATGGAATGCTTTTACTTGGAGAAGTAACTCCTCGCTCTTCGGACTATCTAATCTCATTTGGTGAAAGATTATCTATCAACCTCGTTGCAGCCGCACTAAATGATTTAGGTGCTAAAGCAGTAGCCCTTACTGGAAAAGATGCAGGGATAGTAACTGATTCGAATTTTGGAGAGGCAAAACCCCTCCTAGACACAACAAGACTTCATGTTTCGCATATAATAGAGGAGCTCTTGCAAAAAAAGATCTTGCCTATCATTGGAGGATTTGCGGGAGCTGATCAGCATGGAAATATCACTACTTTTGGAAGGGGCGGTTCAGATTATACTGCAACAATCATAGCTTCTAGTATCAAGGCTGATGAAGTCTGGTTGATGAGTGATGTAGATGGTTTGATGACAACTGATCCAAAAATTGTGAAAAATGCCAAAGTACTCAAGGAAGTTTCTTACATCGAGGCCATGGAGATGGCGCTCTTTGGAGCAAAATACATTCATCCAAGAGCACTTGAACCGCTGGTTGCAAAAAAAATACCACTAAGAATAAAGAGCACATTTAATGCCAAAAATCCTGGAACACTTGTAACTGCTACTCCAAAAGCTGATGCCCAAAAAACAGTAAAATGCGTTAGTGCAATACGACACACTGCATTAATAGATGTTAGAGGTGGTAGCATGGTTGGTGCACCAGGAACTGCTGCTACAATATTTTCTACACTTGCTAAAGCCGGAGTTAACATTATGATGATCTCACAAAGCCCATCAGAGTCAAGCATCTCAATTATTGTAAAAAAGAACGATCTAGACAAAGCTGTTAATGCACTTGAAATGAATCTGTTAGGTAAAATAATAAAAAAAGTAGATGTGACAGTTGATGTTGCAATCATTGCATTAATCGGTTCTGGTATGAGAGGAATTGTAGGTGTGGCATCAAAAGTCTTTGCCGCTGTTGCAAAAAAAAGAGTCAATGTTGTTATGATTGCACAGGGTTCATCTGAGCTTAATTTGGCATTTGTAGTAAAAGATGCAGATTGTAATATGGCTGTACAGGCACTTCATGATGAATTTGAACTTGCAAAAATAAATTAATTTTATAAAATGAGATTAATGCAAATTAAACCTTGGAAAAGGCATTTATGTAAAACAATGATTCAGACCTTATGAACAAATACATTCTTTTAATTGCAATTTTTGCCGTTTCTGTGGTTATACTTTCTATACCCTTACTTGCGGGCCAGTATGCTAATGCAGGAATGATTAAAAAAATTCAATTCACGCAGACAGTTACTTCATCACAGGATCCAGGCCAAGGACATGAAAATGAACAGATGGCAATTATTTTATCCCCAAATAACGGAACTTTGTATCATGGTTCATTAACATATACTGCAAGTGAACCAGTACAAATCATAATTCTTCATCAAATAGACAAGGCGGACGCAAAAGGCCAACCTACATGGACAGTTGATGGCAACACCATTTTTGCTGAAACAGTAGTAGATCTTGGTACAAACGCAGGTTCCTATGATTTCACGGGTGCAGCAATTGGTTTACACTCTACAAATTCTACGTCATTTGCCACAACAGTCAGTGTTGATGGTTGGATACGAGGACAAACACCTGAAGCTATGCAAAACTATGCGGGCCAGACAATAGCACAAACCTCAATAAAATTATCAAGTGCCACTGTCAGTGCAAAAATTCCATTACACTCTGGATTTTTTAATGGTAGTCCTGTTTACTATATTGTAACTAACACTAATGATAAAAAAAGTGCAAATGTGATCTCAGACAAACAAAAATGGAAAGTTGAAAATGCACCAGCCTTGACTAATTTCCCAAAAGAATCGTTAGACAAAGTATACCTCTTTCATAATGGAATTACAGGTAATGGAATTAATGGATTTCAAAATGATGTTTTTTCAAGTACTCCAGCACAAAAAGTTCAGTATAACCCCTTCAGATATGTAACCGATGTTAGTTGGAACATAGGTATATCTCCAGAAATTCTAGACTCTGAAAAAAAAATTCTTGATGCAAACATGACAGGCAAAATAAGACTTACCAATACTAACATAATTATGAACATGCCACAGATTATGTGGCCAGGTGGTCAAATGACCGTTAGGGAAAATCAAACCTTAGAAGAAAAACCATTTGAAGGAGGACAAATTCTTGATATTAATACCAATAACATGGTAGTTACCTTTGTTGCTCATAGAGCGTGGGGACCAGACGGGAGAACTATTTATTATATTATAACTGATGCAGCAACACAAGGACCAGCTGATTTAATGGGTGTTACGAATACACCTTCAATTAACTACCTAAGTTCTGCGTTTATAGATCTCTTTCAATTTACAAATGGACTAACAGGAACCGGGCTCTTTGGTTTTCAGCCAGGAATTAGCAGTGCATCTACTGGAGACGGTACATATGGGTCATTGTGTAAGATCTCACTAGTTAGCTGGAACAACCCAACCCAGGCGACACTTCTTGAAAATATGGGAGATATCAATACAAAGAGATCTGCTGGGGACATAACTATACAACCTGCAAGAGTTTTAGATACTGATTACGTAGAAAATTGTTCATTCATAGATCCATTTCAATAACTAGTTATTTTATGAAAACGGATAAATTTCCTCAAATAGCGATTCAATCATAACATGGCCGGAAAATTATACATTGTAGGAGTTGGCCCTGGTCATCACGATCACATGACATTTCGTGCAAAAGAGGTGATCGAAGAAAGCAATACCATTGTTGGATATGAAACCTATGTCAATTTGGTTGAGGATCTTATTGCTGGAAAGGAAGTTCATCGATATGCCATGACGCAAGAGGTAGAGCGAGCTCATCAATGTATTGATCTTGCCAAAGCAGGAAAGATAGTCTCACTTGTTTCTAGCGGAGATCCAGGAATTTATGGAATGGCAGGTCTCATCTATGAGGTACTTGCAGAAGAAGGATGGGACAGAAAAAATGGTTTGTATGTTGAAATAGTGCCAGGCGTATCTTCACTCAACTCTTGTGCTGCCTTGGTCGGTTCTCCACTCATGACAGATTTTGCAGTTGTAAGTATGAGTGACTTGTTGGTTCCATGGGAAATCATAGTAAAAAGAGTAGAAGCCGCTGCACAAGGAGATTATGTTATAGTTATCTACAATCCATCTAGCAAAAAAAGAATACATCAATTACAGGACACACGAAAAATTTTATTAAAATATAGATCTCCAACTACTCCAGTTGCAATAGTAAAAGGAGCATTTAGAGAGTCACAAACAATAGTACTTACCGATCTGGAAAACCTTGAAAAGCATTCGGATCAGCTTGGTATGATTAGTACAGTAATAGTTGGAAATTCATCCACATACAGATACCAAGACTTGATGATTAATCCTCGTGGATACACTTCAAAGTATAACATAATAGATCCACAAAAAAGCAGATAGCATGAAAGCGGTTCAAGTGTGTCTTACCTTACCACAAGGATGGCTTGATGAATTTCCTTGCAACAATATTTTATTTTTAGAAAAAGTAAGACCACAACTTAGGTAGTTTCTCTTATTGCATTGGCAAGTTCATCATTTAAGACAAGTTTCTGACGAATAGGCTTGATAATCTCTATGATATATCTAGAAACAGTTTCTTTGAGATCAGAAGGATGTAATTTCTTTTCTGCAAATTCTTTTTCTAGTTGTGAATAACTTGTGAATGTTATATTTCCCCCAAACTTTGAAGGTCTCTCTACAATAATTTCCTTAAATTCATGGAAAATCAAATGTCTTGAAATTTCTAAAAGTGGATTGTTTTCAGTAATTCCCTCGGGGCACCAAGCTTTTTTGAACTTTGATTTTATTTCATCATCCGAGTCATGAATAAAAATTCCTGATCCTGATTTGGATTTACTCATTTTAGTACTAGCAAAGCCATCCTCAGTTCCACCATTTTGTGGTTCTGATAAACCTGGAAGAATGTGATGATGAACAGCTACAGGCACCTTCCATTTCATCTTCGGGAAAATTTCTCTTACAAGCATGTGTATTTTTCTTTGATCCATGCCTGCGTGAACAATATCAAGATTCATGGCATGTATGTCAACAGCCTGCATAGGAGGATAAAGCAGCTGACCTAAATCGATTTTTTCTTTTTCTGTTCTGCCCATGATTGTAAGTGATCTCATAGCACGTTCAAGTGACATGTGTTTTGCAAATTTTACTAGATCTAACCAATACTCCTTTGTTGATTCGTAAAGTTCGGAACCCTGAACTATTTTGACGCCAGGACAAAAAAGCTTGAAAGCATCAGCATAGTATTTGGAAACACTTTTAATTTTTTCCCAATCTCCGCCAAGCTTATTATTGATAAAAGTGTGCCAATCAGCCAAAAAAACAGTAGATTCAACACCTGCCTTTATGAAATCATTTATCTTAAAACCGGTTAGTACTAGGCTTCCAAGATGTAGGAAACCCGAAATTTCTAATCCAATGTAGTGCTTTGGATGCGAATTTGTCTTGAAAAGATTTTCAAGTTCTTCATTGGTTACCACCTCTTCAGTAGGATCTTTTGTAACTAGTGCTATTTTCTCAGTAACATCCAACGCGAGTCAAATTTTCCTTTGTAACCCTATAAAGTTACGCATCAAGTTCGTGCGGCTTTCTTGGCCTAGTACTAAGATAAAGCGCATGTGCGCTTATTATAAAACCTGCAAGGAACATCTTTGTTGCAAAGATTAGATTCCATGGTCTATTTGGATCAGGATATGCAATAGTTAACGAATCAATGTCTGGTACCTTTCCACCTATAATGCCTGCAGTAATTTGTGCGTTGAGAACTAGAAAGTTATAGATGGTTTCATAAAGACAGATTGATGAAAATCCCACCAACATCAACTGAACAAGGGATAACCTCCACGATGGCAGACCAGTAGTTTTCTTCCATCCTATTCTTGTTACACAATACCAGCCCACTATTGTGGAAAAGAATAACCAAGTCGTAAGTTTAGCAAAATGATTAGATGGAAATTCGGTTTTTACAAGAACTTCTCCCATTACATAGGTGCCTTTAGTTGACCATTCTTCAAGCATAGCATAGATGCCAAATACAGTTATGGACGCCATTATTACTGCGCAAGCATAGAAAATGTACAGAAATATCTTGTATCCTGCTTCATTTTCTTGCAAGTGTATCTTCATTCAATCTCGATTATTTTCATCTGAAATATAAAAATTGGTTTTAAATAAATTCCAGAGGTTTATTAGAGTATTTATAATCATAATTTCTGTAGTTGAAAATCCTAGTAAATACACCAGTAATTGGTAAAGAAGAAATCAACGAAGTAAGAGCAGTGCTTTTAGAAAAGTCTCTTACCTCTGCGGCAAACTCAGGCGGCAAAAGGGTACAAGAATTCGAGAATCTTCTTTCCTCCTTTGTTAAATCAAAATATGCAGTAGCAGTAAACTCTGGTACTGCTGCGCTGCAAGCAGCATTATACGCAATTGATATAAAACACGGAGATGAAGTGCTCCTTCCATCTTTTACATTTGTTGCAACGGCAAACTCGGTGGTATCGGTTGGAGCAAAGCCTGTTTTTGTTGATATATTAAAAGAAAATTACACAATGGATCCTGATGATTTAAGAAAAAAAATTACAAAAAAATCCAAGGCAATAATTCCAGTCCACATGTATGGAAATATGGCTTACATAAATGAGCTGTCTGAGATTGCAAACAAATACAATCTGGAAATAATTGAGGACGCGGCACAATCACTTGGTACCACTTACAAGGGAAAACATTCGGGAACATTTTCTAAGCTTGGATGTTTTAGCTTGTATGCAGCAAAGGTAATGACATCAGGTGAAGGTGGGGCCATTGTTACTAATGATAAAACTCTCTTTGACAAACTACGTAAGATAAGAAACCATGGTATGTTGCATGGGTATGACACAAGGATTCTTGGTTTGAACTTGAGACTTCCAGAAATTAATGCAGCAATAGCAAAGATACAGATGAAAAAACTAGGCAAATTCCTAGACCAAAGACAAAAGAACGCTAGAATTCTTTCTGAACTTTTATCTGACTTGGACATTGTTATTCCCCGTGAAAGAAGAGGGGAGAAGGTCAATTGGTATCTTTTTACAATTGCCACTAAAAACAGAAACAAAATAATGAAAAAACTAAACTCGGAAGGAATTGGTGCAACCGCTTACTATTCAATTCCTGTACACAAGACACCATTTTATAATACAAAACAAAATCTTGCTGTTACAGACTGGGCTGCCTCTAGTGTTCTAAGCTTGCCAGTTCATCCACTAGTGAGTAAGCAAAATCTTGATCACATCTCAAAGATTATGCACAAAGCAATCAAGACATGAATTTAATAGAAAACTTGGCTGGTGAAATATGCAAAATTATTCTTCCTATAAACGAGGAAGTATTTTTTGGGAATCCCAGATCTTCACTTGCCGTTTGCACTCTTTCAAGTATTAATCTACTAAAAGAAGTTGCCAATTCTGACCTGTTATCAAAAGTTGCTCTTGTAGGAAGACTATTTTCTGAAAACAAAGGAATAGATTCATTGGTTAGATACGTGATATCAAATAAAAATTTAGAGACAATTCTACTTTGCGGAAAAGATACTCCTGGGCACAGACCAGGACATTCACTACTTAATCTTTATAAAAATGGAATAGACCGCAATGGAAGGATAATTGGTTCATCTAGTCCTGATCCATTACTGACCATAACAAAATCAGAGGTCCTTGAATTTCAAGATCAAGTAAAGCTTGTTGATGAAATTGGCGAAACTAGTATTTCCAAGATTAAACTTTCAATTAGCACTGCAGTAAAAATCTAATAACCATTTTTCTGTCGTTCTTGATTAATTTTATTTTTCTTTTGATATTCATTTAAAATATCATCAGGAGTCATATTCAATTCAAGCGAAGCTTGAATGACAAAATGCCATATGTCTATGAGTTCCTCACGAGCAGCTCCCTGATCAAAAGCAATTCGTTTTTTCCACCACTTCCAGTTTGTCGTTCTTTGTAGTTCGATTGCTTCATGAACGATTGCTGTACAAAGAGCAGAAATTTTTCCTTCTACATCCTTTGGATATCTATCTAGATTCATCATTTTTTCCAAGTTCTTTTGTAACTTGAATATTGTTTCTAGTCTATCTTCCATGTGTTTGATTTTGGTTTGATATCTATAACCTTTGTTAGAATCTGACCATCTTTCTGTATTTTTTGAATCTCTTTTGAATTTGTGATTTTTTCAGATTTGTTAAACCATGAACGCCGTATTTTTCAACAGCAAATGATCCCATAATGTTTCCATAGACTGCAGCCTCACGAATAGTTGAGATTTTCGTGCTATTCTTACTTGCCATGTATCCAATCATACCTCCTGCAAACGAATCGCCTGCTCCCGTAGGATCCACAATATTTTCCATAGAAAACGCAGGGGATGGGAAAACTACGTCATCATAAAAAAGTAGGGAGCCGTGCTCACCTTTTTTAATAATTACATATTTTGTTCCCCAACTCATAATCTTTTTGGCACATGTTATGAGGTTATGAGTTCTAGTCAGGAGCTTTGCCTCTTCGTCATTTATTACGACAGAATCTACCATGCCCATCATTTTTATGACATCGTTTCTTTTACTGGAGATCCAAAAGTCAATTGTATCACACATTGAAAACTTGACCCTATCAAACTCTTTTATGATTCTAGCATTCTGCACGGGATCGTTATTTGCAAGATAAACAAATTCTGAATTTCTGTACTTTTCTGGTACAGTGGGCCTAAAGCCACCAAGAACATTAAGTTCTGTCTTATTTGTGGTTCTGTAGCTTAATGTCTCGTCATAACTGCCATCATATCTGAACGTTTTTCCATTTGCACGTACTATCCCTTTCAAATCAACAAATTTGTTCAAAACGTTATGATAGCTTTTCGGAAAATCTTGACCTATTACTGCAATAAGTCCAGGTCTTACAAAAAAACTAGCCGAGATTGCTGCATAGGTGGCAGCCCCCCCAAGTATGTTTTTTAGAATTTTTGAAGGTGTCCTTATTGTATCTAGTGCAACAGAACCAAAAACTGTCAGCATATTTTGCTGATTTTATGTACCGTGTATAAATGCGCTGGCTTCGTCTTGGGTGGGATAATATGTAAAAGGAATATTAATTGAAGCAAAAAGGATATCATACTTTGTTATTCCAGTTAATTTTACAGATGGAACGTTTTCATTTTTATTATATTTATCAAGAATTGCATTGTCAGCAAGAAATGGTGCCTTTTGAATGGTCTTTCCCATTGCAGGTATTGAAGATGGTTCTAATATTCCACTACCAAGATCTTGGCCTTCTACAGATATGACAAAGTCAGTCTTTCCTACATTTAGAATCATTAATGATGGATTCTTAAATTCAAGCTTCATGTTGTAGAGAGTACCATCATTAGTTCTTTCTACTATTTTGCTGTCTACTATTGATACATGAAGATGAGTTACTGAAACATACTGAAAATAACCAAAAGCACCAACGACTCCTACAATTGCTATTATCATAATTATCCTGGAATTCTTCTGCATACTATCTCGACTAAAAATTCCTTTTTAGCACGGATAGGAAAAAAAACCAGATAATTTGTGTAAAAATTTTGATCTCTTTTCTAAGCTACTTAGAGCTAGTAGAATAAAAGAAAATACTCAAATGAATTGATACGAATGGCCAAAATTAGACTAAAATTCGGTGAAAATGAGATAGAGGTAGAATCTAAGGACTTTTACGTAGACAATAAAAGCATTGACGAGGTTATTTACAATCTTTCTAGATTTGTAGCGGTAAATCAAACAGAGGATCAAAGAACAAACGTACAAGTTGAAGTCACAAGTGATGCATTAGACAATGGATCAAAAACAAACTATCTAAGTTCGCTAGAAGATGCTGAAATCCATGAACCAGAATTTACACAACCAATATCAGTTGACAGGAATCAGATAAGAACCAAAATACACATACTTGCACGGGATTCTTTTTTTGAGCAACCAAGAACAGTTTCAGAAGTTGTAGCACAACTTCGTGAATATGGTTGGGCTGCTATACCATTAGATGTTTCAAAGGTACTTGCTCAAATGTCCTTGAAAAAAGAACTCCAAAAAGACATGCGAGAAAAGCGAAGTTATTATTCAAGCAAAATAATACAGTTCAACTAGACCCGTAACCACAAACTTTGCACGAATCAAACACGTCTCCTTCCAAGTGGTCAAAATGAGCATTACATTTTCTACACGTATGATGCATGTCAAAATATCCATCACTTTCAATCTTTCCTACTTGTTCTGATTTTAGATCGGTGCTTCCGCATTTGATACAATGACAACCACATTGCATGAAACCCATTTGGAAAGTACTCCTAATAATCTAGTTGAAATTTAATCGGTTTCTGGACTGTAATGCAATTACAACTGAAATTCCTATAACCAAAGGCACAAACAGCGGAAATTCAGGAATTGCAGTTGTACCTGTTATCTGTATTGTACCAGATTTGGATGGATGAAATCCAATCCAAGCATGAGTTCCATTTTTGTAAAATGTTGTGGTTAAAGTTCTGTTGCCATTAAGATTTCCTTGGTATGGTCCCCATAAAAGATCCTGTGGTATTATTACTGTTACAAATGAATGTGGTTTATTGATGTCAAACGCATAGGCTTTTGCTGACTGGTCAAATGTATGAGGACCCAAATCTGAAAGAGTTCGAATGCCTATTATGAAATTACTATTTTGCCATTGTACCTTTTGTATAATCGTTGGTTCATTGATAATATAGTCCAAAGCAAATCCATTGCCGTGTTGTCTAAGTCCTTTTTCACCTAGATAGACTGGTCTATCATTAGCCCAAATCGTGTCAACTCCTTTTGGGAAGTAAAAGTCTGTAAATATTGCATCCGATGGTGCTGTATAATTCCATTCCCAGACACCATTAATTTGAGATGCTACATTTGTTAGATCATATTTGATTATAGTCATATTTCTTGATGTGGGGGGAAACAATACTGATTTTTGAGCTGTTGAAACATTGAGATATTGTACAGAACTGCCATTTTGATCCGTTACAGAAAAGTTTGTCATATTTCCTTTCACTGTAATTACCTGAATTGCTGCTAAACTATTACCTTTGACAAAATGTGTCACATGAGCTGTTCCACTTTCATCAAGTACAATTTTGATGTCCTCAATTGGTTTTTGTCCCATTGTTAACTCCTGACCAAAAACTTGTGACACTGATAAAAGCATCAAAGATATTATTAAAATTGAAAGTAATTTTTTCAAATTCATTATTCCTTATTCTGAGATTGTCACATGAAGCATTTTCGCTTCTTGATTTGGACAGTCATTTTTGTCTCGTGGCAAATTCACTATCTTATCTGCTACATTCAACCCATCCGTTACTCTGCCAAAGACTGTGTACTGTTTATCAAGAAAGGGACTATCTGTTGTAACTATGAAAAATTGTGAACCAGCACTGTTAGGGTCCATTGCACGAGCCATAGACACTATCCCACGAAGATGTGATTTGGAACTAAATTCTGCTTTGATGGTATAACCAGGGCCGCCCATCCCCCACTTGCTTTTTTCTGGTTTTTTTGTATTGGGATCTCCCCCCTGAATCATGAATCCTGGAATAACTCTATGAAATAAAGTTCCATCGTAAAAAGAAGACTTAGCAAGTTTTGTGAAATTCCTCACCGTCTCAGGTGCAAGATCTGGTAGAAGCTCAAAAACTATCTTGCCAAAATTTGTCTCTATGGTAGCCTTGGGCATTTTCTTCAAACTGAGCTATTTAATCATAAGAACCTTTCTTCACAATTGTTTATGTTTAGATGTTTTTGCTATCGTAAGTACAGAATACACTGTTAATCCTGAAGAAATTATATCAAATAATCTAATTATAATACAAATGGCTACAAAAAATCCAATACTTTAACTTTCCAAAATCAATGAACTTGCCAATAGATAAAATCCTGTATGTTATCTTTTGATAAATCATAAATTAACAGTTCCATATTTAGAGTAACTAAATCTTGTATACCATTCAAATTTTTTCTATTTTTTAATACAATAACAATACTACAATTAAGATAGTAACAGTCTTATATAGAACATCTGGAAAATAAAAAACGTGAATCGCTCTACTCAAAGCACCAATATTAAACAAGCCATAAACTCGTTGCTTGATAAGGGCCTTACAGATAAACAAGATATCTATTCCAAGGTGGTAGAGGAACTTGGTGTCCCTAGACCTACAGTAAGGCGAGTAGCACGAGACTTACGCAATGAACTTTTACAAAAAATTCAGATTTTGCAGTCTGAGGCTCCAAAACTTGGAACAGGCGATAAAGACACCGATACTGACTAGCAAAATCTTTCCTTTTTATGATATGTGTTTTAGATCTGATAATTTCCATTACTGTTATATTCTAGGATTTTTTGATTAAATTATGGGACACATTCCTACCATCGTAGTTGGTTGTCTTGCTTCTGCTCTTACAGGATTATACTTTGTGCTACCTGATACAGTACACTTTGCTATGACAGTTTTCATCGCAGCTGCGTGGTTCCTTGTTTTAATATGCTGGCTTGCCCAAAAGAGTGCTGATTATATTACAAAGGGTGGCTATGGTCATGAAGAAAAAAAAAAGCTAGTTAGCACCAGTAATCATCAACAAACAGTACAGGTAACCTCAAACCAAATCAAAAAAGCCAAAGTCGAACTTGCTGCAGAGTTAGATGAGCTGCGAGACATTGTAAAAAATAAGGATAGTGAGATTGAAAAACTAAAAAATGAGATTGCTAGCCTGCAAACCCTTGTGCAAATAGAATCTCTCAAGACAGAGCTTGCAAATCTAAAGGCGCTTGCAGCAAAGGAAAACTCGAAGAGAAAATAACTATTTACAATGCGGACAACTATGCTTTCCGTGATTTTCTTTACAGCCAGGGCAGCTTATTGCACCGCCGAGATGGCAATTACAGCGGCACCCGTCATTTAGTTTCTCTTCTGATATCAATTGATACAGACTAGTTATGCGTCATCTTAATATGTAACTTTTTCAAAGGAAATTCATGAAGTATATACTTGGCATGTCAGTGGGAATATTTTTGCTATTAATACCAAGTATAAGCTTTGTATCACAAGGAGTCCAATGGGATCCAAAATTAACTGCAGATAGTAATGTTCAACTAGAAAAATCAATAACGTACATGCATATTCCAACTGACAACAAACTTCCATTTGGTTCTGTGTGGGGTAAAGTAATAAACGGAGCACCAGGATATCCTGTTGTAATTCAGATTTATCAAAATGGTAAACCGGTTCATTTTGCCCAAGTCGATGTGAAAAATGATGGTTCATACGATTATTATTTCAGAATTAGAGATGTAGAAGGAGATAAAGTGATTAATGTTTTTCAGGGAGACTATACTGTTGATATCTTCAAAACAGTTTACGTTACACCTTCTGCAACTATAACGTAAGAAAACTTCAAGGTTTTAACTAGTAATAAAGCGGGCTCGGAGGGCTTCGATCCCTCGACCTGTAACTTAGGAGGCTACCGCGCTATCCATGTTGCGCGTCAATAAGACTCTGCGCCACGAGCCCAGCAAAAATCAAACTTGGTAACCATTTAAGCGTAATCAAGATTTGAGACTATCATCTCTCTGATTTGATTCCAAGTTGGATCGTCTAACTTGTTCCATTTCTCATAAAACACAACATCCTTTAAATCAAGTCGTGGAAGCCAACCAGCTGATTCCAGATCTGGTTTTTCTGCAAACTTTGAAACATGGCCAAGACACAAGTATGCAATGGGTACCACATGTTCTGGAATTTCAAGAATTTTTTTCAAATCATCATTTGAAAGTATGCTAACCCAACCAAGTCCAATGCCTTCTGCCCTTGCGGCAAGCCAAAGATTCTGTATTGCACAACAGACACTGTAAATTCCTGTCTCAGGAATACTTGATCTTCCTATTACAAAAGGGCCAAATTTTGTAGGATCATATGTTACACATACATTTACTGCTGAAGCCAAAATTCCTTCTAACCTTAATGAAAGATACTTTGATCTCTTTGGATCCTCGATAAGCGTTGCAGAACGTTTTCTTTCGTTGTCAAATGATTCTTTTACTTTGCCTCTTGTCTCTATGTCTTTTATTAGAATAAAGTTCCATGGTTGAGAAAAACCGACAGAGGGTGCATGATGTGCAGCATTTAGAATTTTAGACAAAGTCTTGTCATCAATTGGTTCTGATGAAAAATGAGATCTCACATCACGCCTTGAAAAAACAGCTTTGTAAAAACCATTTTTTTCTTCTTTGGAGAAATCCCCGTTCATAAAATACTCACCAGAAACAATGCATATTATTCTTGTTTTCTCAAATTAAACGTTAATAACGCCTACAAGAAGAGTCGTATTTTAACGGGCCGATCGTCTAGCTGGTTAGGATACCGCCCTGACACGGCGGTGGTCGAGAGTTCAAATCTCTCTCGGCCCACTATTTTTATTCTGTGGTTTTCTGAAATAATACGTGGTCAAGTTTACTCAAAAGGAAATAGAGTTTTTGCAAAAAAATGAAGCGTGTAGAATAGCAACCTCTCATGACAACATACCACATGTAACTCCAGTTACGTATTTTTTTGAAGACGGCTTTTTTTATCTGGCAACAGATTATGATACAAAAAAATATTCTAACCTCAAAAAAAATAGCAAAATAGCAATAACTGTAGACATTTACCTTTCAGGAAAACACAAGGCTGTAATCGTACAGGGGACCACAGAATTTATTGAAAAGGGACCAGAATACAAGCGATTGTATGAAATTTTTTATAAAAAATTTTCATGGGTACGAGATAATCCCTGGAAAGAAGGAGAAGCACCTTTTGTTAAAATAAAACCAAAAACAAAGACTAGCTGGGGCATAAACTAGCCAAGCGTTGATTCAAAATCTTTTGTAATTAGAGTCCACGCTGATTCTACAGTTACCTGACCTGTTACCTTGTAGCTAACTGGTTGACCACTTACGATAGATTTGTATTCATTGGAAATTTGATCAGTATCTACTAGTTCGAATGTGTTGGTAAATGTTACCGTACTGTCAGGAAATAATGGAGCTCTTCCAGCCATAGCAATGTCCTCGGTACTATAATGGCCGCTTCCAAGATCCTTGCCATTTACAAACAAATCATAATTAATAGAAGGAATAGTAGCCGTAATAGTAGTAGGATTTGTTACATTAAACGCCACTTCAAGATGAGCTCGTTTGTTTATCTTGTTCTCATCAAGCACCTTTACACTAGCGAGATCTAGTTTTATCTTTGTAAGAACATCTTGACCAGAATTTGCAAACAATACTAAACCTAGCATCAAAAGTCCCAATCCAGCAAATGCACCAATTATAACAACCCTGCCTCTGCTAACCAATTCAATAGCTAACGGGTTCCATAGAACTAAAAAACCTTCTCAGGATCACACTAGTTAAATCCTTGAAAAAATTCTTCTTGTTGTGGTAACTGTAAGATATGAACCTATAAAAGAAATCGTGATACATGAACTTGTGAAGATAAACAATGTCGAAGAGTTCCTTAACATAAAGACTGGAAACATCCCGGCAGGAGGTTCTGGTAATCCAGCACGATGGGCAGACGGAATTCTCTACGATGCATCGGGCTATCCACCAACACCTGAAATAATAAAAGATCAACTTGAGGGCATAGTGCATTTTGCAGCTATAGAATATACCGAAATGAAAGAATTCAAACCATATCTAAAGAATAGCACAAGCAATGTAATTCTGCCAATAGTTAACGTTTCACATAATGAAATAACTAAAGAAATTGGGCAGTGGTTGAAAAAACAACTGATATCAGAATAACTGAACAAAAACCGTAAGATTAACAAAAGTTCGTAATCCTAATAGATATTACTTGTAACAATAGAATATACCGACATGCCGGTTTTTGATGCCCTACTAATGTGGGCACATCTTGTCTCTGCTTCCATCTGGGTTGGAGGTTCTATTTTCATTGGAATTGTTTTGGCACCACTTTTGAAGACCATCTCAGAATCAGTAGAAGAAAGAGTAACAATAATGATTCGGGTGGGAAGAAAATTCAATAAAATTGCAATTCCTTCCTTGGCAATCCTGATTGCAACAGGACTATACAGCTCATCCAACATTTTGAGCAGACCACAGTTATTGTTCTCTACAAATTATGGGATAATACTTGTGATAAAGATAATTCTCGTAATTTCCTTACTTGTGATGTTTGCGATTCATGTTAGGATGATTCGATCTGAAATTGAACAAAAGATTGGATCAAAGGAAATGTTGCCGGAAATAGTTCAGAAAATCCGCTCAAAAATAATTTCTCTTGGAAGAATTATGGTTTTTGTTTCTGTGGCTATACTGCTTATGGCGGCACTACTGCATTCTGGAATCTGAGCTTCCCTCTATTCTTACCTCAAAACCATCGTCTAGCTTTCCTATTCCGTACTTGCAGTTGACAATCTTTGAAGTAACAAAAAGGTTTGTCTCTAGGTGTTTTGTAATTTTTTTTACTCTAAAGACAGAAAGTTCGCTAGTCAGAGCCAGAGGAATCACAAGCATATCTGAAAGAAAGAGGTCTACACCCAAATTTGACTCTAAAAATCTGTTTGCTACAATCTGCCCAATTCCCTTCATACCTTTGTTGTATATCGCATCAGAACCTATAATCGAGTTATCATCATGTGCAAAAACTAAAAATGAACATCCCTTGTCCAACGTAGGTTCCTCTTTTATCTCATAATCACAAGACAGACCTTTACTTTCAAGAATTTTTTTGGCTTCACTTGCCTCGTTTTCTATTTCTTCTTTTGAGATCATAGAATATGAACAGAAAAGCTTGACTGAACTTGTAGTTCTTTTGAAAAGAGAAATAGGTTTGATTTTTTCACAAGGGGATACCTGAACATCCACAATGCCACCACCTTTAGGATAGTATCCTCGTTTTTTTATATCAGTGGAGAAATCAATCCCAATTCTAGAATATGCTTCTTGCAAAACAAATTTGGTATAGTCACTTGTAGGACTCCACAAAACATCGGTACCACCTATTATTGACAATTTTAAATTTTTTTTTGAGATTGCTACTGCAGGAATTAAAACCTGCAAAATTAAGGGAATACTTCCAGCAGTTCCAACATTTTCTTTTAAAGCAGAGTCCCTGATCTCTGAAGGAAAAAACCTAAGTGAAGTTGATCCAATATGTAATCCATCTACTTTGGCATTACAGAGTTTTGCAAGAATTTTAATCCCAGTTAGATGCTGTGGTCTTAGACCAGAAACGTCTCTGTTTTTGCGTATGTTTTCAACCTCTACTGGCTTTCCAGTAATTGCAGAAAGTGTTACGGCAGTTCGAAGGATCTGTCCACCACCTTCTCCATATGATCCATCAATTTTTAGCGGTTCCATAAACAGTTGAATTGCCTAGAAGTATAAGTAATGATAGTTTTTTAAAGAATTAAAATCAATTTTTGATATGAATGGTCTTTTGATTGGCAGGTTTCAACCTTTTCATAAAGGACACCTAGCCGCAGTAAATTTTGGACTGTCTCAAGTAGAAAATATTTGGATAGGCATTGGTAGCTCAAACAAAAGCAATGAAAAGAAAAATCCATTTTCTGCAGATGAAAGAAAAGAAATGATATTATCCTCTTTAGATAAATCAACATTAAACAGAATTCAGGTATTTTACATTCCCGACATTAATGATCATGAAAAGTGGACACAACATGTTGACTCTATTGTGCCAAAGTATGATATAGTATTCTCAAATGACGATTTTACTACAACGCTTTATCAAAAACGGGGAATCAAAGTTATCCAAGTACCCCTTCTGCAAAGGGATGTAATTTCTGGGACCAACATTCGTGAAACGATCGCGATGGGAAAAGACTGGATGGAACTTGTTCCGGAGGGAACTAAAAAAGTACTGCTAAAAATAGATGCAGAAAGACGACTCTCAAAAATTCTGTAATTATAAATAGTGGTTCCTAATCGTTAAGATTGGAGAATTTATTTGGAATATTTGGTTATGTTGCCGGGGCCAACAAACGTTCCGGAAAGAGTTACACGTGCAATGTTTGCTCCCACAATAAACCACAGGAGTAAGGATTTTGTTAAACTATACACTGACGTTATTGAAAAAACACAAAAGGTCTTTCAAACAACAAATGATATCGTAGCACTTACTGCATCAGGAACTGGAGCGGTAGAAGCGTCAGTTGTAAACCTAATAAAAAAAGGAGACAAGGTAATAATTCCTGTAAACGGGGAATTTAGCAGCAGACTAGCAACCATGCTAGAATGGCAGGGAGCAAATGTAATCAAACTTGCAACTCCTTTTGGAGAGAATGCAAGTTTTGATCAAGTAAAAGAAGCCTTTGATAACAATAAAGACGTAAAGGCATTCTACGTGGTCTATAATGAGACATCCACAGGAACACAGGTAAAATACCTAGACAAGATCTCAAAACTTACCTCAAGAAATGACTCGTACTTTGTAGTTGATGCTGTCTCAATACTTGGTGGAGAAGAATTACCTGTAGACAAGTGGGGAGTAGATATTTGCATTGCTGCAGGACAAAAGGCAATGGCTGCACCTCCTGGAATTTCACCAATATCCATCAGTCCAAAGGCAAAAAAACACATGATTGCAAATCCGCCTCCTACTTTCTACTTTAACTTGGCAAGATATTTCAAATATTATGATGACACAAAAGAGACTCCGTTTACACCTGCACTTCCGTTACTATACGCATTCCGAGAAGCACTGGATATAATTCTAGAAGAGGGAATGGAAGCAAGAATAAAAAGACACAGAACTTGTTCTGATGCATTTTATTCAGGCCTTAGCGCGATGGGTCTTAGTCCATTTGCAAAACCAGACGCAAGATCTACTGTTGTAATTGCACTAAACTATCTGCCAGGACTAGAAGACAAAACATTTAGATCAACACTTTCAGAAAAATTCCGGGTCCTTGTTGCAGGTGGATTTGGTGAGCTAAAAGGAAAAGTATTCCGAGTAGGATGCATGGGCGAAGTTCACAAATATCACGTCATGCGAACAATCTCTGCAATCTCATCAACTCTTGACATGATGGGATACAAGACAAATCCGGAAGCACTCAAAGTAGCTGAAGAAAAACTAAAAGCGCTTTAAACCCATGTTAACTTAATATAAGGAATTCCAAGCACCGATCACATTGACTTTCCAAAAGGGTACACTAATTTTAGTGGATTACACTGCAAAGGTAAAAGACACTAACGAAGTTTTTGAAACTACAAAAGAAGATGATGCCAAAGCAAGTTCAATTCACGATGCTAATAGAAAATATCAACCAAGAATCATCTCAGTTGGAGAGTCGTGGGTTCTCAAAGGATTAGATGATGCATTACTTAACACCAATGTTGGCGACAAGCTTACCGTAGAGGTTCCACCCGAGAAGGGATTTGGAGCAAGAGATCCTGCCAAGGTTCGCATGATTCCACTCAGAAAGCTTGGCGATGATGCAGAAAAAGTTTCAGTTGGTGACACAATAGAAATTGATGAAAGAACTGGAATTATTAGATTTATTGGGTCAGGTAGAGTTCAAGTTGATTACAACCACAGATTTGCTGGCAAGACCATACTTTACGATGTAAATGTAGTAAAGTCTCTTAACACTGACGAAGAAAAGATACTGGGTCTCTTAAAGAGGAACATACCAGTTGATGACTCGAAGCTAAAATTTGAGGTAAAAGGTTCCATACTTGATGTAACCGTTCCAGAAGAGATACTCATGGCCGAGGGACTAAGTACAATAAAACGAATCATAGCAAGTGACATTTTCAAGTTCGTAAACAATCTAGAAAAAATCAACTATATTGAAACGTACAACAAGAAAACTGAAAAACCAGAAGCCAAACCTGTTGAGGCAAAGCCAGAAGAAAAGCCAGCGCAACCAAAGGCTGCCTAAATTTACAAAACACCAGTACTTTTTGCAAGTGCAATAGCTTTTTCTTCGGTCATTTTTACTTGGTTTAAGATAGTGTATCGTTCTGGTCGGAGTGATTGAGCAATGGTAAGTGCTCTGGCAAGAGTTTGTGGATTTAGACCAATTTGTTTTGCAGTAGTTGGAGCTCCCACATTTTTTAGCATTTGAACAATTTTTTTCCAATCTTGACCTTGCAATTTTGAAATTAAGATAGCTCCAATTCCACATTTTTCTCCGTGCAACCCAACACCTGGCTCCAAATAATCAACTGCATGAGAGAAGAGATGTTCTGCACCAGAACAAGGTCTACTGCTTCCGGCAATACAGGCAGCAACACCAGAACTAATCAGAGCTTCTACTATCATTCTAACATCTGGTCTTTTTTTGAAATTCTTTGAATTTTCAATTACTATCTTTGCACTCATTGAAGCAAGATTTGCAGCATAAGTTCCAAAATATTCTCCGACTTTATCTCTTGCAAGCTCCCAGTCTTTGACTGCAGTAACCTTTGCCATCAAGTCTCCACATCCACTAGCTAATAGTCTTCTTGGCGCTTTCTTTAAGATCGCAATATCAACAAAGACACCAAGAGGAGCTGTTGCAATAATAGAATATGGTTTTTCTCCACGCACTGAAACAAATGGACTTGCAATTCCATCATGTGATGCCGAAGTTGGGATGCTAACAAAAGACTTTTTCAAAGTGAACGCAGTCATTTTTGCAATATCTACTGATCTTCCCCCACCAATGCCTACTATCAGATCACTGTGGTCTTTTTTTATCTCATTTACAGTTTTTTGAATAGCTTTTGCGTCATTACTTATGCTAATATGCCAGATATTTTTTATTTTAGAAGCTGCAAGCGAGTTTGCAACTTTTTTGTATGTAATTTTTCGTACTTGATCACCAGAAACTACTGAAACCTTTTTTGAATTAGCAAGATCAGCTATAAACTTTCCAATATCCCCAATGTTATTTTCACCAATGACTATTTTTCTTGGGAGCTCCATCACATGGGAAGGCATGGATTTTTGATGAAATCTCATTATTTATCAATGTCCTGTTTTGCATAACACAAAGTTATTTAAACCGGTGCTATCCTACTCTAAGCATCTTAAGTTAAGGAGAATGTTATTTGTCAGACTATGTTGAACAGCACACATTACATGGAACAACTACGGTAGGAATTTCCTGTACCGACGGTGTAGTATTGTGTGCAGACATGAGAGCAAGCGCAGGCTATTTCATTGCCAATAACAACACTATGAAGATCCAAAAAATCGACAAGCATGCCGGAATGACAATTGCCGGTGGTGTTGCAGATGCGCAAAACGTTACTGACATGCTAAGATATCATTCTAACATACACAGAATAGAAAAACAAGAATATCTCCCGATAAAGTCTATTGCAAGACTTGCTTCGCTGATATTTTTCCAGAATAGATACTATCCATTTATTGCAGACATCTTAGTTGGAGGATATGATAAACTGGGACCAGCGCTATACAACATAGACATGTTTGGCTCCCTTGACAAGAAAACCTTTGTGACAACGGGAAGCGGTTCGCCAGTTGCATACGGCCTTTTGGAAAATGAATACCGTGATGGACTTGGTGTTCAAGAAGGCAAAGTAATTGCTTTACGAGCTGTAAAAGCTGCAATAACAAGAAACATTGGAACAGGAGACGGCATAAACGTCGCAATCATAGACAAGAATGGCTATAACCTCTTGACAAAAGAGCAGAAAAAAGCCATCATTACACTTTAGTGGATTTTAGTTGCAAAGAAAACAACAACAACGTGAACTATCGCCAGCCTCTAACATAATGGGCACAATACTGCAAAGTATACCCAAAGAGGCTGATGTTACCAAGATAGATTATGAGGGTCCAAGGATTGCAATCTATACCAAAAAGCCACGCTATCTAATGGAACACAACGAAGTAATCTCAAACATGGTAAATGTGATAAAAAAGAGAATCGTTGTAAGAACAGAAAAAGATATCAGAAAACCTGAGGAAGAAGCAAGACAGATTCTTACTCAAGTAATACCAAAAGACGCAGACCTACAAAGTACATTTTTTGATACTGCCATAGGCGAGGTCACACTTGAAGTAAAGCGACCTTGGCTCTTGTATAATACCGAAGCATTCAACATGGCTGACGCTGTTGAAAAGACCGGTTGGAGATTACGAATAAGAAAAGCGACTGCCAGTCAATCACAAACAATACAAACCATAAACTATAACCTAAAGATCTCGGCTTCAGAGCGAAGCCAACACCTCAAGCAAGTCGGTGAAGAAATTTTCAGGCCAAGACTTTCAGAGACTGCCGAAGTCTCTCTTCTTACCTTGGGTGGATTCAGCCAAGTAGGCAGATCCTGTATGCTTTTGACAACACATGAAAGCAAAATTTTGATAGACTGTGGTATCAATCCCGGTACCAGAAACGCACAAGAGGCATATCCAAGATTGGACTGGTCAAATATAACACTAGATGAGCTTGATGCAATAGTAATCAGCCATGCACATCTTGATCACACAGGTTTCTTGCCTGCACTATTCAAGTATGGCTACAAGGGACCGGTCTATTGTTCTGAACCAACCCTGCCAATGATGAACCTAATCCAGCTTGATGCAATCAAGGTTGCTGCCGCTCAAGGCAAAGTACCGCTATACTCTGAAAGGGATGTCAAGCAGCTCATGAAGCAAACCATAACCCTTCCATATGGAACCGTAACCGACATTTCTCCAGACATCAAACTTGTTCTTTCTAATGCAGGTCACATCTTGGGCTCTGCCTCTTGTCATTTTCACATAGGAAACGGGGATCACAACTTTGTCTATACTGGAGACCTAAAGTATGGCAAGACAATGCTTCTTGAAAGTGCCTCTTGGAACTTTCCACGTGTTGAGACCCTCTTAATTGAAAGCACATATGGTGCAAAAGAGGACATCCAGCCATCACGAGAAGAAGTTGAGGGTGCATTTATGAAATCAGTAAATGAGACACTACGAAATGGCGGCAAGGTACTAATTCCAATTCCTGCAGTTGGCCGCGCACAGGAGCTTATGATGGTAATAGATCTATACATGAAATCAGGTCAAATTGTTGAATCTCCTGTTTTTATGGAAGGAATGATCCAAGAAGCAACCTCGATTCACGAAGCCTACCCAGAATATCTTGCCCGCGAATTAAGACAAAAGATCATGGAAACAGATGACAATCCATTTGATTCTGAATATTTCACAAACATTGAACATGCAGATGCAAGAGAAGAACCTCTGCGAGAAGGTCCATGTATAATAATTGCAACATCTGGCATGCTAGAAGGAGGACCTGTCTTGGAATATTTCAAAAACATTGCTCCTATCCAGAAAAATAAAATTTTATTTGTTTCATATCAGGTAAACGGAACCTTGGGAAGAAGAGTGCTTGATGGCTCAAGGCAAGTATCTGTTGTTGGAAAAGAAGGAAGGGTTGAGGTAATTAACATAAACTGTTCTACAGAAAAGCTAGATGGTTTTAGCGGTCACAGCGATTACAATCAGCTAATGTCATTTGTACACAAGCTGCGACCAAAACTTCGAAGAGTGATTGTAAATCACGGCGAAAGAAGAAAATGTGAAAACCTTGCGGGATCAATTCACAGAATGTTTAGAATTGCAACTAATTGTCCTCAAGTGCAAGAAGGAATAAGACTACTTTAGATCGTATTCTGCTTTCCAGATCTTAACACCTGGAGGAGTAACAATAATCCTTTCTTCTCCAAGTCTTGCAATGTCTGCGTCATGAGCTTTTGCAATTGAATAAATTTCTTCAACTACTTTTCTTAGCTCATCTACATTTTTTTGTGCAAGTGGAGTAACCCGTAGCACAAGAATCATATTTTTCTTAATGTCCTCTTTTATGGAATGAACATCACTACTATCCCGTAAGGTAATGGCCTTCAAGTAAGTGGGTGCCTTTTGGGTCTGCATCTAAGAGTAATGCGATACACTCCTTCAAAAAGTCTTGTCTGTGAAACGCAATTGACTAGCAAGCTTGTACGGCTAAATTCTATAATGTAGATAAGAAGACTCGTCTACTGGCATTACGGATAGTTCAGATTTTATGTCCTTTTTTTGTAATACCACAATACTTGCAATATCTTTTGGTGCATCAGAGTATCGTAGTGTGATAGCTGCAGCTAATTCTATAAAGTTTTGAGAAATTTCTCCTCGAACCAGTGAAACGGGTCCAACATGGTCTTTTGTTTCAAGTAAGACATCACCATCTAGTGCCAAAGCTTTTAGCATTTCATTTTCGTTTTGATTTCTTCCAACAACTAATTTTGTTTTCTGATCAAATCTAAAATGTCTTCCAATTTTTAGCAGATCGATATCATTTGTAGTTGGGGTTTCTATATGTTTGAAAAGATCTTTTGCTCGAATTGCAAACTTTGGATCTGTTAAAAGGCAACCGCCTCCTGCGTTTGGCGGATTTTCGATTCCAAACTCCTGTGCCATCTTTAGCTGATCTCTTCTTGATCGACCTCTTATTCTTCCAAGATCCTCTCTTTTTATCAAGCCATTTAGTTCTGGTTCAGTTGGTGGAAGCAAAGCCGCAGAAAGTGGTCTTACTATCTTTCCTTCAAGGCCAGACTCTTTTTCAATTATTCTAAGAGCTGGACCGTGCTGACTCATTGGCCTTTGTCCTAAAACTTCACCAGAAATAATAAATTCAGCACCGATCTCTTCCATGCGTTTTTTTCCAGCTTCAAACATCATTGCTCTGCAATCAATACATGGATTCATACCCGATCCAAATCCGTGCTTTGGATGTTTTAGCATCTCGATATATTCATCACCAAGATACACTGTTTGTAAATTTACACCTAGATTGTCTGCAGTTTCTCTTATTTCAAAACCACATCCTCTTCCACAATCAAAATCACAAAATGGGGTCTTGATCGCTACAGCTTCGACCTCAAATCCTTGGTTTTGCATCATTTTGATAGCTAGTCGGCTGTCAAGACCGCCTGATAATAACGCAACAATTTTCTTTTTTTCTTCCACGAAACCAACACTTGTTTTCGGATATCTAAACCTTCCAGCAAACATAAATGGAGAATTTGTAGATTTTGTGTAATGCAAAAACGCAGACAAAATCTTCTAAAATTTTGTAACAAGATAGGCTGTGATACTATTGTAGCATTTGAGCCTGAGAACCTCTTTTACATGACAGGCTTTTGGGGTGAGGCAATTGGGGTACTGGACAAGAACGGTACTACCATAGTATCACCCGAGCTTGAGATGGGCCGTGCCAAGGAAGAGTCAATTGACTGTAAGATAATAAAATCTGAGCGTGGCAAAGGCTCACTTTCTACCCTTATTGGACTGCTAAAAGGCAAAAAAGTCTGCACTGACAACAATAACTATGACGTAGTTCAGACACTCAAAAAATCCCTTTCTGGTGTAAAATCAACTACAGACCCGTTTTACCGTGCAAGAGAGATAAAGGATTCAGGCGAAATTAGTATCCTAAAGAAAGCATCTTCCATATTGGATAAAATGTATGAGCTTTGTGTTGATGAAATCAAGATAGGTCAGTCAGAATCTGAGCTTCAAACCATACTAATGTCATATGCTATGGAAAAAGAAGCCTTTGGAACTGGATACAAGTCAACCCTTAATCCATTGATAATAGCAGGTGGGCCAAACAGTGCGCTACCACATGCACAGGTGACAAGACGCAAGTTTGCAAAAGGTGACATGATAGTAGCTGATCTCACACTACGTTACAAAGGATATGTCTCTGATGCAACAAGAACTTTTGGACTGGGTCCTGTTTCAAGTGAGGCAAAAAAAGTATATGATATAGTAAAAGAATCTCAGGAAGCTGGTCTGCAAGCTGTTAAACCAAAATCTTCTTGCAAATCAATAGATGATGTTTGCAGAAAAGTAATTTCAAAAAAAGGATATGGAAAATATTTCATTCATTCTACTGGTCATGGAATTGGACTAGAAGTCCATGAGCTGCCATGTCTGAGTCCATTAAGCAAATCAAGCCTTGAAAAAAACATGGCAATAACTGTGGAACCTGGGATTTATCTTCCAAAAAAATTTGGTGTTAGAATTGAAGACTCTATCATTGTAACTAACAAAGCAGATGTCATGCACAAGTTTACAAAAGATTTGATTGTAATTTAATGATGATTGAATAGTAGTCATTAAAATTTCATTAGGGATCACAGTTCAATACAGAAAACTCCTGCTGAACAAGCAGGAATTAAGCTAGATTTAGGTCAAAATAAGATTGAATGCCTTATCAAATTGGCTTCAAAGAATAGTAAATAGAATAATACATCCAAAGGCTTTTCAGTTTAAACGGTGTTTTTTAATTGATGATTTTAGTATCTTCAAAATTTCTTATTTTATCTATGCTACTTTCAGGTCTACTTGTAAATGGTTTGATTATTCCTTCTTTTGCAGTTCAACCTATTCCTCAAGTTTGTGATAGTTGTCAACCGATGGTGGCGCATGAATGGTCACCATTAAAACAATTCAAAGTTGGCATTCCATTACCGAATATATTTTGTAAGTCGGGGTTGGTTCTAGTTTTCAAAATATCTGATAGTTCTCCTGCGTGTATGAAATCAGAAACAGGACAGAAACTTGTTGAACGTGGATGGGGTGTGCTAAATGAACAAACGGTTTGGTTTGAGTATACAGGGATTGAATGTCAAAAAACTCCTTGGGTCAAGTCGTTCGAACCCCTTGGAAGTCAACTCGATGAACGAGGAGTTATAATAGATTATTTCGAAAGACAAGGAATTACAATAATTCAATCTTTCTGGACGTACTATGCCACCGCACATCAGCCGCCTGCTTGTGGTCAGCCAACAGACTTTTCATATTATTTTGTTGTTCCCGAATCAGATGCTAATAAAATGACAAGTTTAGGTTACAAGAAAGTGGATAATGTACCATCTTATGCTCATGCTGTAGGTAAATTGTAAATATCACCCGAAATTGAACAACAAGAATTTTTCAGGGTAAACACCCAACTTCCGAACAGAACTAGAAATAGAAACAGTTATTATTTAAACATGGGAATTTCGTCTTTCTATCTCCTTACGGATAAATTTGGCAATTTCTGATTTCTTCTTCCAACCTGATTGAGTTGTTTTCTTTGAATCTACAATAATCACATTGTTATAGTCTGGATTTTTTTTGTATTTTACTCCAACATCATTTGCTATAATAAGATCAGCATCTGATTCTTTCAGTTTTTTTCTTGACACACTTATTAATTTCTCCCTATCTAGATTAGTTTCTGCTTTAAACCCTACAAGGAAAACATCTTTCTGAATTTTTTTAATTTCATCAATTATTTTTGGAACCTTTTTTAATTTTAATATCAATTTTTCATGATCACTTTTGATTTTTGTCTTACTTGGTTTCTCTAAAGTATAATCAGATACCGCAGCAGCTAAAATTACAATATCAAATTTCTGCTTCAATTCTTTTCTAACAGCATTTAGCATTTCTTGGCTTGTTGCAACTCGTATGACTTTGGCACCTTTAGGAGGAAGTTCTGCTCCTGAACCATAAATGAAGGTGACTTTTGCACCTGCTGAGACAAGCTCAGAGGCCAACAAAACACCAGTCTTGCCTGAACTTTGATTGGTAATCACTCGTACTGGATCAATGTATTCTATGGTGGGACCAGCAGTAAAGAGTACCTTTTTTCCTCTCAAGATAGGCGAAGAGCCAAACTTTTTGAGCACAAAATCAAGCACTTGCTCTGCTTCGGCAGCTTTTGCCTTGCCCTCAACAAAACTTGGCGCAATAAAATCAACTTTCTTTTTGAGAAATTCTATATTTTTTGTTACTGCTGGATTCTCATACATGGCCTCATGCATGGCAAGTGCAATAACAATTGGTATCTTGGAACCTAATCCCACGCTTAAGACAGTAGAAATAGGTGTATCATCAATTCCATTTGCCAGTTTTCCAAGTGTATTTGCAGTACAAGGATAAACTACAATCAGATCAGATTGCTTGTAATCTGCAATTTTTATGTGCTCAAGATCGCCAGTAAGTTGCGTAATCACTTCGTTACCAGTTGCCCATTTGAAGTAGCTTGGCTTGATTAGATTTGTTGCCGCTTTGCTTGCAACGCAGGTAACATCTGCACCATGTCGCATAAACAGTCTTGCTAATTCAATTGCCTTGTATGCGGCTACACTCCCTGATATGCACAAGACAATTTTTTTTCCTGCAAGCTCTGTACCGTCTGAACCTACAATATCAAGTGACGGATGTTTAACCAATTTCTTTTTTCAACCTTTCAAGCTCTGATTTATCCATAGAAAAAGAATGTTCACTAGCTGGAAACTTGCCTGAAACTACATCATTTTTGTAAGATGTAACTGCCTTTACAATTTCGCCAGAAAGCTCAAGATATCTTTTGGCAAACTTTGGTTTTATTTTTTCATACAATCCTAACACATCATGAAACACAAGGACCTGGCCATCACAGTCTGGACCAGATCCAATTCCAATTGTTGGGATACGGATAGAATCTGAGATGATCTTTGAAACTTCTCTTGTTACCATTTCCAAGGCAATACTAAAGGCTCCAGCATCTTCTAGTGTTTTTGCAGCCTCTATTAGCTTTAATGCAGAATCCTTTGTCTTTGCCTGAACCTTGTAGCCTTCCTGTAGAGTAGTGGTTTGTGGCTGAAATCCAATATGGCCCATTACGGGAATGCCAACTTCAACTATGGCATGAACAGTATCTTTTATCTCAAGACCACCTTCCAGCTTGACAGCATCAGCTCCTGCCTTGATTAATCTGCCAGAATTTTCTATTGCTTGAGATTTGCTTGCCTGGTACGACATGAAAGGCAGATCTGCTACAACCATAGCGTTTTGTCTTCCTTTTGCGACAGCTTCTGTAAAAAAACACATCTGCTCCATTGTCACAGGAATTGTATTTTCATAACCTAGCATAACCATTCCACCGCTGTCACCAACAAGCAAGATGTCAACTCCTGCCTTGTCACAAAGCTGAGCTGAGGTATAATCATATGCAGTAAGTACAGTAATTTTTTTTGAATTTTTCATCGATAGAATATCTCTTGCAGATTTAGGCATGAGCCATTCTCCAGAGATTTTTTTTTACAAGATTAATTGATGCTGCCAAGTTTTTCCTATTGTCAAATTTAATTTTTTTAAGATTTTTTTTCTTCATATTTTTTTTGGAATGATCAATCAGAACTTTCATTCCACGTATAACATTGTCTACAATTGTAATGTCAGCAGTCTGGGCTGTCCTGGATAAAGGATTTAGGTCAAACGTGATTATTTTTTTTCCAAATTTTTTTAATGCAATTGTTCTGTCACCATCTTCAAGTGGTACCATAACCACATCAGCAGAAAAAATTCCTCTTTTATCTACAATTCTTCTTGAACTGTCAAGTTTTGGAATTGTATTGTGATATTTGGGTTCAAGACCCAAGATCTTACTTGCTCCGTTTTTTTTTAAAACCTTTGCAATGGTTTCCTTTCTTTTTTCAGTACCATAGAACAAATTGACCTCGATTTTTGCACCAACTATCTTTGAAAGCTGTACAATCTCTTTTGAGCATAAAGCAGCAAAGTTACCATTTACAGATATGACAGGTGATTTTGCCAAAATAAGAGCCACTGAGGCAGCTTTTATGGCTTGCAGAGCGTATTTTGAGGTCTTTTCCCCTATGAGATAGTCAAACGTCTCCCCTCTCCCATGGGCCAAAAGGCCCTCTTCTACTACTAGACCAGATTTGTATCCAGAAACTAGTTTTTCTCTAATATGCAGGGATGCAGCCCTGGGATGTGATTTTGGAATTAACACTAGGAAACCCTTGCTCCGCTAGTATCAATACTTGATTTTATCACAATGCCGTCATCGTATTTTTTTAAAATCGTCATCACATGATCCTCTTTTGATTTTGGAACCAAAGTAAAGACAGTCTCGCCAAACATGGCAACACCACACCTGAAGCCATTATTTTGAAGATCTTCAATTACGGCATACATTTTTGGTGTTATTACACTGATATATTTTGCAAACTCTAAAGACATGTCTAAAAATTCTTGATAATCCCTTGATTTGATTAACTTGTTTACCATTTTTCCACCAAGACCGTTTATTTTTGGCAGGTCATTTTTGATTATATTTTTAGTTGAAATGGGAGAAAAACAAATTACTATAGCTGAAGAATCTGTACGAATCTTTCTTAGAGATCCAATTCCTGGTGCACCTTGCTTTGTTCTGATCTCAAAACCACCGTGATATGAAGACAAGACAGTTCCAAGACCTGTTTTACAAAAAATCTCTGCTCTATGAGCAATTTGACCAATCCTAGTTCTTGAAAGATTTGTCTGTAATGCCTTGTTTAATGCAAATGCCAAACTTAGTGCAACAGCACCACTTGAGCCAAGTCCATATCCAACTGGAATCTCGATGTGATGCTCTACATTTACAAAATAATTTTCTTTTACAAGATTGAAAAATTCCCCAATTACAAATTCAGAGACTTGGGTATTGTCTGATTGATATCCTTTAACTTTGATCTTAAATCTAGGCTTTTCAGAACTGGATACATTAACAAATGTTGTAACTCCTTCCTTTATACAAAATCCTGCTCCAATAGAGCCCTGATGTTCAGGTCTTTTCTCTTCCATTTCTGCTTTGAAAAAACCCGTGATATGACCTGGACAGAACGCTACTGCCTGCATATCTGAATTTAAATTCGAGTAAAATATAAAAATGACGATTAAATTATTTAAATTGATTTAAACTGACTAAATTCATTCGACGCCTACAAAAAATTGGAAGTAGTATCTTGGTATCATTACCAAAAGAATGGATAGATGCAAACAAGCTTGAAAAAAGTGACGAAGTTGAAGTAGAAACAGGCTCTGACAGCCTTTCCATCACTACGTCTGGTGGTAGCAAGCTTCCAAAAGAAGTAACCATATCATACCCTGTTTCAAAAGAAGAAAATGTTATTGCAGATATCACAGGTGCCTATCTACTTGGATATGACATAATCAAGATAAAAGGTAAGTCAAGCATATCAATTGAAGACAGAGAAAAGATCAGAACATCAATGCGCAGATTGGTTGGCATGGAAATTGTTGACGAAGATGCATCAAATGTAAACGTTCATTTTTTATTGGACGCAACAACACTCAGTCCTGAAAAAATTCTAAAACGCATGAGCTCAATTGCGCTTGGCATGTTTCGTGACACACTAAATACTATAACATCTAATGACAAGACAGTTTTGCAAACAATGCCAAATCGTGATGATGAAATAGACAGGCAATATTTTTTGCTTGTAAGATTGATTCGAAGTACAATGGTTGACAAAAAACTTGCCAACGCTTTAAATCTTGAAAACATTGACATCTTAGATTACAGAATTGCTGCAAACCTTCTTGAGGCAGCAGGAGATACAATAGTAGAGCTTGCAAACTCACTTACAGGTCTTTCCTTAATACCAACTGATATCAAAAAGATTTATGATGTAGCAAAAGAAATAGAAAAAATACACGAAAAGTCAATTGAGGCATTCATAAGCCATAACAGATCGCTTGCAATTGAAGCCATTGCGCTGCACAGAAACTATCATAAGAAAATTTCAGATATTCGTTCCTTACTTGAGACAAAAAAACAGGCTTCGATTGATCTTTTTGATATTGTTTATTCCTTTGATAGGATTGCACGCTGCTGGAATGATATAGCTGACCTTGTAAAGCCAGTTTACACGTAAGTTAAAACCATTTCGAAAACAAATTTTTCCTTACATTTGAGATTTTGTACCCTTGATGGAACTTGTTAGTTAATTTAATCTCGTTCAATTACGATTTAAGATCTTTGGGAATCTTCTCAAAAATGACACTTAATGGGACACCGGATACTCAATTAACTTATTTTTCCTTGTTTGGGTTAGTTCGATTGAAGATGTTCTTCCATCTTTTTTCACCATTTGCTGTATGAATCTATCAAATGCACCTTCGTCAAATATCTGCCATCCCCACTTTTGAATATCCAGATCGTATGACTTGTAATTTTCGATTATATCACCAAACCAAGATCTATACAGATCTTCCTCTTTTTTTGCCTGTTCATGATTGTTGAAAAATTTTAATTCAATCCAGTCAATGTCACCATTTGTTCTGGCAGAGAAATCACAAAATGGAGCTTCTGCTAGATATTTTTTCATCTCCTCTACTCTTTGAAGGAAATCTTTTGGCGATGTAAATTTGACAGTAATAAGACGGGGAAATGTCATGTTAACTTTTTCCAAGTCTACCATTGTTGTATATCCAAGGATGACTTTATCGTGTTCAAGCTTTGCCATTCTTTTTCCAACTCCGCGCTCAGACATTTTAATTCCCTTTTCTGCTAGACTCTTTACAATATTTCTAGCAGAGATTCTTCCATTTGCAATAAGTAAATTCAGAATCTCTCTGTCAAGTTCATCCATTATCAAATTACTTTGAAATTGTAAGATACGCCTGCAAGTTCAAAACTTGAACTAAACTTGTCAAAAAGTTCAACAGCTGAACCAAAATGACTCCAAAAGTTTGGCCGATCCTAAATATCTGACTGTCCCCTACCTTGTCAGAAATAACATGACCGCACAACACATAGAAACAAAACAAGACGGCACATCTACGACCCAAAGGAAAGTGGGCATAGCTGGCTTGGCAATTTTGCCAATAGCCCTAGCCGTATACAGCAACAATGGAATCTCATTAAATGAGATTCCATCCATATTGACAAGCGGAGTATTTCCAATAGGATTTACTTTACTTTCATGGGGCCTTGCTGTAAAATTAGGGCTAAAACTGAGAAAGTAAGGACATCCTACTTTTTCTTTCTTTTTTTATTTCATTTACAAGCAAGTAAAAAGTTAACCTTGCAAAACAAAATCAGAACTTTGAACAAGAAAATTTTCATCTATCATTTAGCAAGATGAAAAAATTTGCATATACAATGTTCTTTACGCACCTTACAGGCAAAACTTTCTACATTGCCTACGTGATTTATGAAATCATGCCCGCACGTGCACTTTAACCTGTATACTTGACCTATGGAGGTTTTCATTATTTTATAGTACACATTTTCAATAAATAAGATTGACGTATAATTTATCAGTAGAAATTATAAGTTACCGTTCTTTTGAAAATATATTAAAAGTATGAAACAAAGCTATGATCAATTTATTTAACACCTTATAAAAGACATGATGTTGAAATTTGATCGATTCCTTGTTCTTGTAGCTCTGTCTATTGTTATAATTGGAATTTGGACCATCTCACCAAACTTTGCACAAGCAAAAACGCCAGTTCCAACAATTACACCAACAAAGCTAACTGCAACAGCAGTATCTCCAACTCAGATCAACCTTTCGTGGAATGCACCAACACAGAATTATGGAAAAACAATCATTGGCTACAAAATTGAAAAGATGTTACCTAGTGGCGCTTTTTATACAATATTAGAAAATACGAACAGTTCGATTACATCGTATTCTTTGACTGGATTAAAGACTGATACTACTTACACTTACAGAGTTTCAGCAGTTTACTCTGATGATTCCCACACAGATCCATCAAATGCAGCATCCGCAACCCCTACCCTGACATCAGCACCTCCACCAACACCTCCGCCTACCTCTCCAATCACAAACGTAAAATTTGACTTTACACCATCCGATGGAACCACATTAACAGCTGTAATAGTAACACAAAGTGATTATACGCAATTACAGTACAAAAAAGATTCTAGAAGTATAATCTCCAATGCAGTACCAACAATAGAAACAGTAACTAATGATTTGAATGGAATTCTTGCATATCAGAATCAACATTTAGGCCAAACAACAGTTCCTGGACCGCTGATTGCAAAAGCAGTCTCTCCAACTCAGATTAATCTTTCTTGGCTCCCACCAGCAGAGAACTATGGAAAAGCAATCTTAGGTTACAAAATTGATTGGAAGCGAGTCGCTGGTGATTATGTCGTAATAGATGATAACTCTGGCAATGATACCACAAAATATACAATCGTGGGTCTAACTACTGGTACTACTTACACTTACAGAGTTTCAGCAGTTTACTCTGATCATACTACTAGTAATCCCTCAAATGAAGCCTCAGCGACTCCCGTTGTAATATTGCAGCCTACACCACCACCCACACCTCCATCATCTACTACACCACCATCAACTGGATCAACGCCACCATCTAATTCAACACCCACGCCTGTGATAAACGTAAAATTTGACTTTACACCATCCGATGGAGCCACATTATCATCTATAATAATGACTCAAGGTGACTACCAGCAACTAATAGTCATAAAGGATCCAAGAAGTATAATTTCTAATGTCACACAAACTACAGAGACTATAAACAATGATCTAGGTGGTCTTCTTAGATATCAAACTATTCACTCTCAACAAACTTCACCAACACAGACAAACAACTCTACTCCACCACCTAAAAATGATACCAATCCAAGTATTGGGTTGCTATGGAGTGTGGCTACATCTGTAACATCATTGGGAATAATAGGTATCATAACTTGGCTTGTTAGAACAAAAATTGCAAAAAAAATATCAAAAGAATATAATTTCACATTGGAAAAGTTCATGGAGGATGGAATTCAACTCATAAGAATTAGAAACAGTGGTACAACAATAGAAGATTGTATTATCTTATGTGATGAACAAGCATGTACTTGGTCTGATACAAAAATAGATAAGCCAAGACACGTCCATGAGGGCAGTATTTCAACAGCAAGGTTGCCAGACAAATATGATAATAAATCATTGATTAGTGTTAGAAGTGGTAAGAAAGTATTAAAAAAAGTTCAATTCGGTGACATGGCGCATGGCTAAATATGGGAAATAAGTAAAAATTAAACAAAAAATTGGGGTTTTATGCGTTTCTGTTTAGTTTGCCATCTTTGTTGAATAAGCTCTGAACTTTTGCATCTGCAAGGTTGTATTTGACGTTCAAGTCTTTGTTGATGCTTACCAGTTGATTTTTGTGGATTGCAGCTTCGTTATTGTATGCTTGTAAAGCTTCTTGCATGGTGCCTCCATTTTTAAGCACCGTGTTCATTGCGTTTCTTGCATTCTGGACCTTCTCTTGCATGAAGTTAAATTGATCCCAGAAAAGATTCTGTGCAGAATTATCCACGTGGGTTACAAAGACTGCATATGCATTTCTTGGGAAAGTTAGATCATTTCCGTTATTAATGCCAGCAAGGTCATTTTGCAAGTATTCATTTGCAAGCTTGCGTTGTTGTTCTATGAACTGGTTCTGTTGGTCTGCCAGCTGTTGTTTTTGTTGCATTAGAGCATATCTTTGCTTGAATAATTCAATGTTTTCAAGAATTTTCATAGCTGTGGGATTGTTCTTTATCGCATCTGTTGCCAATATTGTATTGGTGTTGCTTGCTCCAGTATCTGCCCAAGCAAATCCAAAATTAGTTACAACTATTAGCACCGCAAAAACGCTTGCAAAAACGTATAGTTGATTTCTCTTATTCATTTTCTTACCTTTGTCATTAGTTTCTCTTTTTTCTATGGTTCCAATCATTCTATTTTCACCTCTCTGGTTTCTCCCGACAACAAACAAATGCTGTTTCGTCCGAGTTTCACGGACTCGTCAGGGGATTTTTTGTATTGTTCTCCTGTTATCATAAGGACCGCAACACTACTTCCAGCACGCGTGTTAATCCATCCTTCACGTCCTCTCGAAGGATTGTTCGGATGATTTTGTTGTATTCACTACCACATCCTCCTGAATGTGAGAGTAGGTGCCTACTGCAAAAAGCAGATCCGCATCTTACACAAAGCCTTGTGCAGTTTTGTGAACATGTGCTACATTGCGATTTCTCAATGCGTTCAATTGTTGGTATTGATGTCATGGTCACACTTGGTCGAAAAATTATAAATCTATTAGAACTCTTTTTGCAACAAAAAATCCGAAATTTAACTTTAGTGAGCAGGACTAGGTGCCTAAAAACCCCAGTTCAACATTTTTGCGATAAAAGTGTAGTAAATATTTTTAACAATAGTCTAGCAGTTTATGAGCATGGTAGGTAGGAATACAGATAGCCCAGACAATACAGTGCCTGTGAAAAACTTGACCAAAAACGGTATTGGCCCTCTGGATTTACTTATTCTTCACGTACTACAAGGTGGCGCTACCCCAGATACAGCAAGCAAGGATCTTGAAAAATATGGATATGTTCTCTCGCGCGATAATGTTAAAAACAGAATAGATGAGCTCATAAAAAAAGGCGTAATACTGGAACATAACAACACAGAGTATAGTAAGAAAGATGATAAAATAAAGTGGATTCTAGTAGATCCAAGCAAACTATTTGATAATCAATGGTATTCTTTCATAAAATCACAGAATCCACTTTTCGAAAGAAGAGTGATTCCATACTCTGAAATGTATAGTAATTTAGTTGAAATTAGCAGAGAATATGGCATAGTGACAGCGATAGACCTTGTTCAGGGAGAAGGTCAAAATTATGATTTTATCTTAAGGATAGCTACAAACGAGTTAAGCCTTTTTGAAGAATTGATAGAAAAAATCAGGTCGCTTGGATGGGTTCATTCAGTTGATAGCAAACCCATTCATGTGCTTGAAGGTGTGGGACTATCAAAAAATAATCTGACCAAGGTGCACACAAGTTATTTCTATGAACCTATAAAAATTCCTGACTTTGAAACATATTTGAAGAATATAAGACAGGTATTTCGCACTTATGACACTTACATAAAGGATGAAAGCTCTTCAAAACAAAGGATCACTAGAAAAAAAGGCAATGAAAACTTTGATGATGATATTACTGGAGCCACAAAATGATGACATCACAACCTCAAAAAAATCTAATAGTAAAGTGCCCTACATGCAATTCTTCTTTAAAATTCAAAAATGAAAACTCGTCATTGGAACATGAAGAATTAAATCTCAAATGTACTGGATGCGATTCAACATATTCATTTAAGAATGGTTATCTCAACCTGTTACCGCCAAAAATAAGAAAGGAAATTTGTACAAGCGGAATTTTAGAACGAAAAATCAAAGATGGGCTTCATATGAGTCAGCTTACCAAAAATGAACAAGACCTAGTAAAAGGAATCTTGGCCAGTAAATACATGGCAAAACAATATTTCAAAAACGTTGTTCATCCAACTAATGCTGCATGGTCAGCCCGCTCTTACGAACGGTTTGAAGATATTTTCATTATAAATTTTCTAGGTAATCTCTTGAAGAACAAAGAAGTTACTTTCATAGATGCAGGTTCTGGACCAGGTAGATTTCTGATATTATTAGGATCTAAGATTGATATTAATTCTTGTAAAGAATTGAAAAGAAATTCAGATACCAATACTCTTTACAGATATGATAAGATGTATGACAAGAATCTGCGCAATATCATCGGAATTGATTATTCCGAAGAAATGGTTTCTCATTCTACAAGACTATTAAAGAAATACGGCCTTGGTCAATATCTATACGAAAGAATATTTCCAATCACAGGGATTATTCAGAACTTTCATCTTAACCAACAACTTGATCGAACTCACAAAGTAATAGTGTGCACATTTCAAACATTAGGTAATCAAGAAAATGTCGATTTGCAAGTGCAATTATTAAAATCAATGAAAAGTTTAGCCTTGCCTCATGGTACAATAATAGTTTCAGTCTTTAACAAAAAACTTTTCAAAGATTTTGGATTGAAAACCTTCTATGGAAGAGAGGTTAAGCAAACTGTCGGAGAAATAATAAATTCTAAACAAGATAAGGATAATTCTATACTTAGAACAACAAAAGGTGTTTATTCAAAATGGTTTTCAAAGCAAGATTTAGAACAACTATTCAAACAGGCAAAGATATCCAATTACAGGATAATGGATGAAAATTCGTTACAGCCTGTCACGGGTTATGAAAATTATTTGAAAGTTGAAGAACAACATAAAGATGTATTTCCTAGAGCCATAGTGGGATTAGCTGAAGTGAATTAAGAAAAAGTGATAAAATAAATCACAGAAACAATTATGCAAATTTTATAGAAACTTGTTTGTATATCTTTAATCCGAATGATTTGTAAGCAATCTTCAAATAAAATTAAATTAATAATTTAGAATTGCTTAAAACGAGATTTTGCATTTTAGGTTTGATATTAACAATGGGCATTGGTATTTTTGTGCATTCTTCGTTTGCTGATACTCATGTCACTATTCCGCTTGGTGCAGCAAATCCGAGCACGCCTTTTTCCTTATCACCATCAGTACTTGATGTAAAAACAAATGAAACCGTAATTTGGCAAAACAATGATGTTGCTAGTCATACAGTAACAACAGGTACAACTTCTCTTGGATTTGATGGAAGAATTGATAGCGGTGTGATTAGTGCTGGAAAAACATTTTCTCACAAGTTTGCCAAAACAGGTGCATATGGATACTATTGTCTATTTCATCCGTGGATGACAGGGGTGGTTAATGTGGGAGATGGCTCAAAGAATCAGCCAACAGATACAATTTCTTTCTCAACAGACAAATCATCATATCATAAGGGTGATTCAATATTGATTTCAGGTAAAGTCTCAAATTTTGTCCCAAATGAACAAGTAACTTTATGGATAACAAATCTTCAAGGTATCGCAGTATCAATTATTCATGTAGAAACCGAATCTCAGAATAATTTCACTACTAGCATACCTGCTGGTGGTGGTTTGTGGGAATCCGGTAAAACCTACAGAATGTATGCCCAGTATGGTTCAAGGAGCTCTATTGCTTCAACAGACATTGTTTTTGAACCACAAAACTATACTCAAAAAAATAATGTACCTGTGATTATACTTGCACCACTAAAGCAGTTCAAATCAGGAGTTACTCCAAATAATGTTCAATGTATTTCTGGGTTTGTACTTGTTATAAAAACAGAAGATGGTTCTCCATCTTGTGTAAAATCTGCCACTGCTGCAAAACTTTTGGTAAGGGGATGGGCACAAACAACAACACAGACACTAACTGCACCTGTAACAACGACTACACAAAAAGGATTCTTAATCAACATCTTTGCACCAAGCCCAACGCCGGCCCTGACAAGCATAGTGAATTCACATCTGAACCAAGATGATTTCGTATCAAGCTATAGAACAGTAAACATGATGATCTATCCAAAACTAGCCAAGTCTCTTTACACATCATCTGTCCAAATGACTGTAAACCAGATAGCGGTTGCAAAACAAAACGGCATAGCATACGTATGCTATGATAACGAGAAAGACAATGCAGGACTGTCATCTCCAGCATCAGAACTAGCTCAACCAGCCAACTATACCAACGTAGTTGGAAAGATGGTAAAGGATGCAGGTCTGAAATATAACATCCAGCCAGAGTGGGAGTCACTGCAACAAGAGTACAAAGATGTCAACTGGAAACAAGTTGATCTTCTAACAATGCAATTACAACGATTTCCGTTAGGAATAACCCCAGAACAGCACTTCAAGGATTTGGCAATAGCAGAAAGTACTCTGGCTAGATCAGAGAACCCAAACATAACCATACTAGCACAGGTAAACCTGGCCTTTGATACATCACCTAATAACCAGGCTGCACTAGATTTTGTCAACTCGCTAAAAGACCACATTGATGGCGTATCAATAGTGATGGCAGATTCTACAACAACAGGACCATTTCTGACAGCACTGGGAAGATAATTATTTTTTTAATCTGAACACCTTGATGTGCCATGTATTTGATCTTATTTACAATAGGATCGTTGTATTACATGCATCAAAATTTTTGAAAAATAGCTCAAACTAATTTTTTCTTTATGTTGTAGGCAAAGACAGCACAAATTGTTTTTGAATCAACAATTTTGCCAGACAAAATCATTTTTATCACTTTTTTAAAATCAATCTTTACTACAGATAGTATTTCATCATCATCTAGCATAAGCTTACCAGACTTTTTAATGCCATCTGCAACAAAACAATGGATTACTTCAGTATTGTATCCAATCGAGGGATAGTACTTTATCAAAGGAATCATCCGTTTTGCCTCATAACCAATTTCTTCCTTTAGTTCCCTAAAGGCACAAGTTCGGGGCTTTTCGCCTTTGTTGCAGGTTCCAGCTGGTATCTCAAGAGCATAACCATACGGAAAACGATGCTGTTTTACTAAAATCATCTTTCCATTTTCAATTGCAAGCATTGCGGCAGCACCCCTGTGCTCAATTACCTCTCGGCGTACTTTGCGTCTATTTATTGAGACATCATAGAGACTCAATGAGAGAACTTTGCCCTCATAGATCTTTTTCTTCATATTACGTTTTATCATGAACCTAAAATCAATTATGAATGTATCTCATATGACAGATGTAGTTTTTTTGAAGTTTTTACCTCTTTGATACTGTCCATTACCCATTTTTGAGGAAATGAAATTTTCTTTGGTATGAAAAGATCTACAGATCGTACACCTTCTATTTTTTGTACCATTTGAGTCAGCTCATCAAGCTTGAAAATATTATCGCTATAAAAAAACAAAACTATCTGATTCATATTTACAAAGGGTTTTTGCAAAAATGATTTTCCAAATTCCTTTTCTAACTTTTGTAGAGTTTTTTTGACATTGGTTTCCACACCTACAAGAATTGCAAATGGAATGTATCCGGACATTTCTTTAGGGTTGTATACAAGAGTAAATTGTATTGCTTCATCATTTTGTAGCTTATCAAGTGACCTTGCTACAGTTTTTGTAGAAAGCTTAGAAAGATTTGCAATCTCTTCAATTTTTAATCTAGGATCTTTTAGCAATATTTCTATTATTTCTAGATCAGTCTTGGTCAGATCAGATCTTATCCCAAAGTTTTTTGCTTCAAAAATTGCCAATACCCTAACTCCTTGTAATATTTTTTTTGCAAGCTCCATTTTTTGATTAGGATCCCCCTTTACAACCATGCTACAAACTGTCACACTTCCAATGCATGGAACTACAAAAAATGGCTCCCCAAGAAGCTTGACTTGATCTAAAATGTATTGCAAATCTGTTCCTGTTACAACAAAGTAAAGCACACTATATCCTAAAACGGGCGGTTCTATTTTTAGTGCAAACTCTTCAATGATTTTTCTATCTATCATTTTTTGAATTCTTGATTTTATTGCCCCTCCTGATATACCTACACTATTTCCAATTTGTCTGTCTGCTTCCCTACAATTATTCAGGAGATGTGAGAGAATCTGTATGTCAATTTTGTCCATATATTAGATCTATTCCCACCATTAGATTATAAAGAATACATCTTAGATATATAATTGTCGTATATCCAATAATTAACAACTTAAAACATTAAATATCAGACTATTATAATATCTACATGGATTATAGAGCCAAAGTAGGCTTACGCTTTATTATAAGACGTAAGGGCAGCCTGATTGCCGCAAGCCTTGCTGTTTCTATTGCAATTTTAGTGGTACAGGTTAACACTGTAATTTTTCAAGGCTTGTATAATGCAATTGTACGTGATGAGATAAACTACAATTTTGGACATGTCTATATCACAAGAAACGAGAATTTCATTACAAAATCAGACAAGATGCTGATAAACTGGCTTGAACGAATTCCCTATGTAGATGCTGCTGCGCCACGACTTGAGACTAGTGCGTCAATAAACGCAACAGGTTCTGGACAGACAATAAGAGATTATAATGTTCCAGTCATAGGAATAGATCCAGTTTTAGATACTAGAGCATCAACAATGTATACAACAGTTGGAGACGGTCAGTATGTTTCTTCAAGAAGTTCCATTGTTCTTGGCGCAATAGTTGCACGAGATCTTGGGTATCCACACGTTGGTGATAGTGTAAAATTAAAAATCAAGGATAGAAATGGTGTCGATCAGCTAAAACGATTCACTATTGTAGGAATTACACAGACTGCTGGTTCTTTTGGTCTTGATAATAGTGTCATAATGAACATTGATACCTTGCGAGAGGTATTGGGTAGGCAACATGAAACACAATCTATAATGGTTAGGTTAAATGATCCAACAAAAGATCAAGTAGTCAAAGATCTTTTTCTTAATGCATTCCCAACCCGTTCGGACAACTTTAAAGCTCAAACAATTGAAGAATCTGCAGAGCAAACACTCAGTGGATTCAGATCAGGCATTGCACTAATAAATTTAGTCGGATACTTTGGCATGATGTCTTCCGCTTTTGCTGTTGTAACAATACAAATGATGCAAGTCACAAGTAAGACGCGTGAGATTGGAATCATGAGAGCAATTGGTTCAAGAAGAAAGGACATTTTGATAATATTCATCTTCCAAGGAATGGTGATAGGTGCCATAGGTGCGGGTCTTGGTACAGTTTTTGGTGTGGCGTATACGGTTTATGCAAAAGAGACACACCTGACGTTTCAAGGCAGCTTGGCCTTAGAGGTATCTTATAACTGGGTTGGAATATTGCAGACAGATATCCTGGCATTCGTACTTGCTATAGTGGCATCAATTTATCCTGCATACAAGGCAACAAAACTACAACCAGTGGAGGCCATGAGATTTGGCTGATTTAGTCCTAGAAGTACGTAATGTAGACAAGATATTTGGTCAAGGGGAGACAGCTGTTTATGCATTAAAAAACGTGTCATTTTCCGTAAAAAAAGGGGAATTCATTTTAATTGTTGGCAGTTCTGGTTCTGGCAAATCAACATTACTCAATATGATCGGACTTTTAGACAGACCTACAAATGGCCAAGTCTTCATTGATGGAATGGATACTTCTAATTTAAATGATAATCAGACCTCATCATTTAGGAATTCCAAGCTTGGATTTATTTTCCAATTTTCAAATCTACTTTCAGATTTAACCGTTCTAGAAAATGTAATTCTTCCAAGACAAATCCAAGGAACTAGCGCAAATGCGTCTGAGGAAGCAAAATTATTGTTAAAGACAGTGGGCTTGGAAAGTCAGATGAACAAATATTCAAACAAGGTCTCAGGTGGTCAAGCACAAAGAGTGGCTATTTGTAGATCTCTTATCAACAAGCCAACAATAGTTTTAGCTGATGAACCAACCGGAAACTTGGATTCGGTGTCAGCACAGACAACTGTCCAATTGATGAAGTCTCTTAATAGAAAACTTGGACACACTTTCATAATAGTAACACATGATCGCCCGCAATTCGGTGATGTTGATAAAATAATTACCATTAAAGATGGCAGAATCGACGATGATGAATTCATGGAGGTTCCAACAGTAGCATGATCTACAAAACTATTGTAATAGCTATAATCTTTCTATTAGGACAAATAATAATTCCAAGCTATGCTCAGAGCGCACCTGAACATATTGCACCAGGAGTATCGACATTTGAACATGGATTCACTGACATAAAATTCCTTGATGCATATTTTGGAACATCTTCTGGAAAAATTGAGGTGCAACCAGGTGACAAGAATGTACCATTTACCCTAGTATTCTCAAATGTTGGAACAGAAGACGTTGCAGGAATAAAGGGATTGCTTAGTTTGCCTGTTGGGTTTTCGCCTGCCATTGCCAATGCTAATGCCAATCTAATAGAGGCAGACAACACTCAGGTTGCAGCAAGTGGCTCGTCATTTTTCCTTACATTCTTTGTAAATGTGGATAAAAATACAAACGTCAATTCCTATTCTGGAACAGTCAAGGTGACTTATTCTAGAGTAAGGGAAAATGGTGTCCACACAAATTTCTTTGACTTTGATTTCAAGGTCACAGGAAAAAGTGTTCTAAACATGAAAGCAGAAAATCAATTCATCCAGCCTGCATCAAACAACCAAGTCACAGTTCAAGCCTCAAACGATGGCACGGCAGGCCTCAACAACGTAGACATTACACTCAATTCGCAACCAAACTCCACTGGATCATCTAACTTGCAAAATGTAGTAATAGACCAAAACCATTGGAACATTGGGACAGTTGCAGCCCAGTCATCAAACACATTTTCATTTAATATTTTCGTTCCGCAGGATATTGCCGGCCAAACTTTGCACATACCATTGAGTGTGAAATACTTTGATGGGCAGGGAAACCAAGTAACAACTACTAGAGCAGTAGACCTAATTGTTGGACCTGCAAGTTCAACTTTTACTGTCAAGCTTTCAACTCCTTCTTATCTAATGATGGGAGTTATGCAAAACCTTACACTTGGAATGGAAAATCTTTCTCCATCAAAAATATCTGACATATCAATTACGCTTGTACCAAGCTCTTCTGATCTTAGGATTCTACAGGATCCAAGGTGGTTCATAAAGGAAATAAGTCCACTAGAGAGCACTATATTGAACATACCTGTATTTGCTGATCAAGGTATATCAAGTCAAGCCGTCAATTTTGACGTGAACATCCAGTATACCAAAGATGGTTCCACAGTGATAGAAAAACAGAGCTTTGCCACATATATCAGACCAGTAATAGATATCTCAGTTTATGGAGTAGATGTAATGAATATTGGAGGCAAGCAAAACCTCATAGGAAATATTCTAAATCAAGGAAACATCAAAGGTCAATTTGCTACAGTAACTATACAACCAGTTGATAATTCAAACATCAAAAAATCATTCCAGTATATTGGAGATGTAGATATTGATGCTCCAACCCCATTCAACATACCAATTGAATTTACAGGAAACCCATCATTTGGAGATCATCAGGTAGTTGTTACTGTAACCTACAAGGATACAATTTTGCAACAACATGCAATAACACAGGAAGATACCATAACCTTAGCAAATCCAACGCCTCAGACAAATGACAATTCCCAGATTCAACTAATCATTCTTGTGGCTGTGGCGGCTGGAATAGGAGGAATTGTATTCAAAGTACGCAAGGCCAAAGTTCCAGTAGCAAAGAAAGTAACTGAAAACTCAAGCTAAAGTTATATTTAGTGCAAACAATTTTTGATCATGACTTGGGATGAAATTGAGGTCCCAAAAGAAATCAGACCTTTTATGCTTGGAGATGCTGAAGAAACAAAACTAGGAAAAAAAAATGGCGCAGACAAACAATATCGATATGGTAATTTACACATCCGAGAATATGGCAACAAGTATCTAGTTCATATGGATACGATTGATCCACGCAAAGATCCTCTTGGTCATCTTGTGACAGATGCTCCTGAGGTGTTGGTTGGTCTTGCGTCAGCATTTTTTGGAGGAAAACAGATTGCTTCACAAATCTACAAAATACAAAAAAATTCAAAAATTGCAAAAGGTACTTCTTTGTTTGGAGGGCTTTTGGCATCTATAGCACTTGGTTATCTGGGATATTCTATTACTAAAAAAATTAAAAATTTTTAGGGGGATTCTGACATTTCAAAACTAAGAACAATAAAGATCTTTTTCAAACTCTTACCTCTTATCTTAATTCTAAGAAAAGATAGAAGAGAGTGGGTTAGGAAAGAGGGAAAAAATATCAAAGTTGAAAGGTATAGAAAAAATGCTCGCAAGGTTCTCAATACTTTTGTATCACTGGGTCCCGTTTACATAAAACTTGGTCAGTGGCTTTCTTCAAGAGCTGACATCCTACCACAACCATACATGGAAGAGCTTGCAAAACTTCAAGACGACGTACCTGCTGCTCCATTTGATCAAGTAAAACCAATTATAGAAAAAGATCTTGGACCACTAGAGCAAAACTTTGATTACATCAATACCAACGTTGTTTCTGGAGCTTCACTTGGCCAAGTGTATCTTGCCAAGATTAAGGAAAAGGATGTAGTTATAAAAGTAAGAAGACCAAACATAGATAAAATTGTAGAAGAGGACATTAGAGTTCTTAAAAAAATCATTCCTGTTGCAATGAAGTTCGTTGATCCCAATTTACGATATTCAGCAGAAGCAATGCTTGCACAGTTTATAGAGACAATCCATGAAGAGATGAATTATAGAATTGAATCTGAAAATCTAAAGACAATTAAAAGAAACCTTCGTTCAGATCCCAAAGTAATAATTCCTTCTGTAATAGACGACCACTCTACAGAACACGTACTTACTATGGAGTACATACCTGGAATAAAAATAACTAATGTAAAGGCACTTGATGAGATTGGCCTAGACAGAGCACAACTTGTAGTTAGAGTACATAAGGTATTTTTTACAATGCTTTTACATCATAACATCTTTCACGCCGATCCCCATCCTGGTAACATATCTGTGGCCAACGACGGTTCTCTGATTCTGTATGATTTTGGTATGGTAGGAAGACTGGATAATGAAACTCGCCTTAAATTAATCAGGCTATATCTGTCCCTTGTTGAAAAAGATCCTCCACGAACTGTCAGTGCCATGGATGGGCTTGGTATGCTACTTCCTGGTTACAACCGCTCCGTCATAGAAAAAGGGATTGCAATGTCAATTCAGGCAATGCGGGGAATCAAAGTAGACAAAATGGAAGTTAGGGCTCTGATGGATCTAGCTAACAAGACAATGAGTCGATTTCCGTTTAAGCTCCCAAAGCATCTTGCACTATACATGAGAATGACATCTATACTGGAGGGAATTTATCATACTCACAAAGTTAATTTCAAATTCCTTAACGTTTTACAAAATATTTTGGAGGAAGAAAATCTCATCAAAGATGCATATATCGAAGAGCTGAAAATCTCATTTAACAAGTTTACAAAATCAATTAATGATGTCATAGCTATTGCACCAGAGATCAAACAATATCTTGAAGAAAAAAGATCTTCGCAGGACAGGTTACAAAAATCATCAAGAAATAATTTGCTTTCCGGAAGTGTTCTTTCTGCAGCAGTTTTTGTTGGCTCAACGGTGCTTTATGGAAGTAATCAGATTGTGGGAGAACTTGGAATGATTGGTTCTGTGGCTATAATTTTGGCGACAGTTCTACTAAGAGAACACTAGTTTATTCTATTACAATATCTTTACCATGTTTTACTGGTATCTTTAAAGTAAGAACACCATTATGGTATTTTGCAGACCCTTCAAGATCTTCGCCTTCGCTTACGTCAACTGGAAGTCGAATTTTTTTATCAATTGTATGGGGTCTCTGATGCCAGATTGCTATTCCATCATGAACAGTTTCTCTTTTTGCATTTATTGAAAGTATATTTCCACGTATCCTTAATTTAATATCCTTCTTATCAAAGCCTGGAAGATCAACTGTTACTACAAGGTTGTCATTTTCAAGCTGTATATCTATTGGTGGAAGTACAAATTCATAAAACTCCCTTGATTTATTGCCTATTTCTTTCATGACTTCTTTTACGATATAGTGTGCCAAGCCCATTTTGATATAATAAAGTCTTTTTTGGTTATAAACCTTATACTAGATTCACAATTTATCTACTTCCCAATTTAATTACAATCAAATGATTATTGTTATCGAAGGCTTTGATCAAGCAGGAAAAAGAACTCAATCAGAACTTTTAGTCAAATCTTTAAGAGCCAGGAAATTAAAATGTAAAATTTTTAGCTTTCCTGATTATACAACTCCCCTAGGAAAAGAAATCAAACACTATCTAAGTGGAAAACGAAAATTTCCTCCTCAAGTAATACACTGTTTACTTGCTGCAAACAGATGGGAAAAATTAAAGGAAATGCAAGAGGCTCTCTCAAAAAATTATATTCTAATAATGAATCGGTATTACCAATCTAATCTAGTATATGGCAAAGCAAATGGTCTGGATCTAAAATGGCTTTTAAATCTTGATGCAGGTCTTCCAAAAGAAAATCTAGTAATTCTTCTTGATGTAAAACCAAAAGATTCATTCATACGTAAAAATACCCGACGTGATAAATTTGAGAAGAACAAAGAATTTGCACAAAAAATAATTCACACTTATCAAATATTAGCAAAAAAGTTTGGATGGAAAATGGTAAACGCATCTCAAACTCAAGAACAAGTCCACAACTCTGTCAAGAGAATAGCTCTAAGATATATAAAATAAAAAATGACAAAAAAACATTTAGAAATTGTTGATCCAATTCATGACTTTATCAGAATTTATGAAACTGAAATCAAAGTAATAGACAGTTCAATTTTTCAGAGATTACGCAGAATACGACAACTTGCAGGTGCACATCTGGTTTATCCAAGTGCACAACATTCAAGATTTGAGCATTCGCTTGGAGTAACACATCTTGCTGGTCAAGCAGCAACTGTACTAAAAGATAAAGGATTTTTGAATTCAGAGGACGTTGAAAATCTAAGATTGGGAGGCCTTTTGCATGATATTGGCCATGGTCCATTCTCTCATTTATTTGAGGAGGTTTTACAAAAGAGAAAAAAAATCTCCCATGAAGAAATTGGTAAGAAAATCATATTACAAACTGAGATTGGAGATTTGTTATCAAAATCTGGTTTTGATAAGAAGTTTCTAGCTAATCTTGCCTTTGGAAATTCAAAGTATCAATTTATGAATGAAATTATATCTGGTGGTCTCAGCGCCGACATGATGGACTATCTGCCAAGAGACGGATATTTTACCGGTGCTGAACATGCCAAAATTGATTTTAAAAGAATAATTAATTCTCTTGACGTGCACGAAAAAAAACTCTCGCTTGATAAATCTGCACTTTATTCTTTTGAATCTATGATGATTTCACGATATCAAATGTTTAAGGCTGTTTATTATCACAAAACTGTGCGCTCTGCTGAAGTTATGCTGCTAGAATCTATGAATCTTGCAGATAATGAACTTGATCTTACTTCCAATAATATTGATGAATACATCAAACTAACAGACGAGTTTGTAATTTCAAAACTAATATCTCTTCCAGAAAGATCTTCAGATCTTAGAAGAGCAAGACAGCTTGCAAAAGATTATCAAGAACGTAAATTGCTCAAATGCGTATTTGAAAAAATTCTTGCACGTCACGACCTAATAGGTAGAGTAAAAACGTCCGATATAAAAAAAGAACTATCTATGAAATCTAAAGTAGACGAGTCAGAAATTTTTATTGATGTATCCATGACTCCATCCATACCTCTTACACCTTCAAAAAAAGAATCAGAATCAATAATACTTACATCAAAAAAGGACATACTTTCCAAGGAAGCATATGAACTTCCAATATCAGAAATACCTCTTGTTTCTGCAATCTCGGGATTTATGAACATCTTACGAGTTTATACAGCACAGAAAAATAGAAAAAAGGTTGAAATTGCAGCACAGGTCATCCTTGGTGAAACCAAATTATGAGAAAACGAATTGTCATAAAATTGTCTGGCAGCTTGTTTGGAATGGATGATGAAAAAACACTCAAGGATTACGCTGCGTTTTTCTTTAGAATATCAAAGATTTGTCAACCAATCATTGTCGCAGGAGGGGGGAGGATTGCAAGACACTATATCTCACATGCAAGATCCTCTGGGGCAGACGAGTCTACACTTGATGAGCTTGGAATCGAAGTATCAAGACTTAACGCTAAACTTTTGATCTATGCTTTACAGGATAAAGCGTATCCACATCCTCCAACCAATCTAAAAGAAGTTACACATGCTGTAGACAGTGGATTAATAGTAATAACCGGTGGTTTGCATCCAGGTCAGAGCACCAATGCAACAGCAGCACTGATTGCGGAAAAGGTTAGAGCATCTGTCTTTTTGAATGCAACAGACGTTGATGGAGTATATGATTCAGATCCAAAAAAGAATAGAAATGCAAAAAGGTTCAAGCGAATCGAGTTGAAGAAACTTCGTAATATGCTTGTTCATCAAGAATCAATTGCTGGAGGCTATGACTTGATGGATATTGTCGCACTCAAAGTAATTGAAAGATCCAAAATCAAAACGCGCATTATAAAGACAGACATCAAAACTTTAGAAAAGGCAATCAAAGGTTCTCCTGAGGGAACTGAAATTATACTAACCTGACTTTTCCAGTATATTCGGGAATTCCTGCAACCATTGCTTTTTTCATAATTTCCTTTGCTTCACTTTCGTTCAAAATTTTGGACTGGGCCTTGGCATATCCTTCCTCATCTACTATTACAGCAATCCAGCCATCTGATCTTTGAACAACAGCCACCAATTCCTGCTCTCCCACAGGAACAAACACTCCTTCAGATTTTTTTACTGTGAGGGTTAGCATTGCAAAGCCTGCATGGGAGAAAAGGTTCATCTGAGATTTTCTTGCCCTTTCTTGTCCTATTCTTATAGCCTGATGATACTGCATAAAATCATCTTCCAAACTTTGACTAAAAGTCTTTGCAGCTTAACATTTATGTAAAGAACAAATCCTATCAATAAACCTTGGACAAAAAATTACTGGTCGGTGTTACAATTGGTGTACTTGTTGCAATTATAGTTGTAGTTGCATTACTTCCAAGCTCTGGCTTTTTGAAAAATTATGTTCAAGAAAATCCTCAAGCTCCAGGAGCACTAAAAGCAGCCTCTATACAAATACAACCAGTTGTTGTCACTATTAATAAAACGTCGGTGTTATCAGTCACTGATAAAGAAGCAGTCATAGTTACAAAATTTGATGTTTTAAATCCAAATGATGTTACAGTTATTTTAGAGGCAATTACTTACGATCTTTATGAAAACAATGTCTTGGTGGGTCATGGTCAAATTGGAGAAAAACTTGAAGGTGCTCTGGAAAGTTCAAACTATTACACACTTGTAGGACATTATACAAACCAACTCGATGGTAAAGTTACTATAGAAAACACAGGCAATAATCCTGAACTTTGGTCTGCACTACAAAAAAGTGATACAAAATGGAACGTTGTGGGTCAAGCATTTTATAATACAAACACTATTCTTAGTGGTCAACCCGGATCAGTCAACTTTAATTCTACTCAATAAAACTAAATCACATTCCATTCTTTAGAATA